>Ga0316627_100000045_pt1 | contig 20592 bp, 16 predicted proteins | sample OWC_Aug_M2_C1_D1_FD_207653 | JGI IMG/M metagenome (GOLD analysis project Ga0316627, IMG submission 207653) | Wetland soil microbial communities from Old Woman Creek delta, Ohio, United States - OWC_Aug_M2_C1_D1_C | ecosystem: Environmental > Terrestrial > Soil > Wetlands | place: USA: Ohio...
AGGACTTGCCGTTGTCGACGTACACTGAAGCCTATTGGAAAATCGACCTGCATAACCTTTTGCATTTTTTGGCCTTGCGCCTGGACGCGCATGCCCAATTTGAGATCCGTCAGTATGCATATCAGATCGCTGATTTGGTCGCGGGTTGGGTGCCTCTAACTTTTGAAGCTTTTCAGGAGTACGTGCTTGAGGCCGTAACCTTTTCGAAGACGGAAATGGCATTCATTCGCGATGGCGGGGTGACGCTACCACGGCCTGAAATACTTGATGTGTTTATGTCTCCAGGTGAGCGAAACGAATTTTTGGGCAAATTGAAAGTGCAGCAAGGTCCGAACCTTTCGGATCCGGTCAAGGTACCCTCGCCACCTTTGGTGAACGGGTAGCTTGTCGAAACTGCTGTTATTTTAGTCGGAGGGCCGCTAAGTTGATTTCCGACACCGCAGTATTGGGGGGAGCTATCAGACCACGAGGGGACTCTGATGCGGTACTCGGATTTAGTTGTCGGCGAAGTCTACGTTGTCGAGGGTCGGGGCCCGATGCGGCTGGAAGGGAAGGAGCCGGAGCCCTGGTTGACCTTGCGTTTCCGGTCGCACGGGCCGGCGACTGCCAATTTGGAGCATTGGGCTACGCCCGAAGAGGTCGAGCGCTTGTGCCCGCCTGTCTGGCTGGTGCCGTTGCTGCCCCGCCAAGATGTACCTCAAGGCTTGCGGTGCCAGGACACCGATTGCTGGTGCGGTGGGGCGGCATCATGACACTGGCCGAAGAGCTGGTATCGCTGCTCCGGGAAAATCCTGAAGGTCTAACGTTTGGTCAAATGTTTACGCGGTTGGCCGGGAGTCATACGCGGGGTGCAGCCCAAGCCTGCTTGATTTGGCTCGAGACCTCAGGTTGGATTCAGGTGGACCGGGACGCGACCGTCGATCTCTACTACGCAGTCCCAGCTCGTAATTTGGCTTGGGCTGCCTTACGCTATTAGGGTGGGGTCATGAGCGAGATTGCAGACTGTCTGGAGAGCCATCGAGTGCGCGTATTTGGGCCCCAGGGGGAGTCGTTGCACCTGCGCGGTATGGACGTGATCCACGGCGAGTTACACCTGACGGTGTCGCCGCATGCGAGACAGGAGCCGCATTGGATTGTGTTGATCCAGGGGTCGGACGAGAGCACGATGGTCGTAGGACCAACCCTGGATACGGTTTTGAGTCGAGCCAAGCTGGTGCCTGGCAGTCAAGTGACCCTGTCGCGGGTTGTTGCAGTCTCCGAAGAGCAGGCCTTACAGCAATGGCGGTCGGCATCGGTGTTTTGCAGTTTAACCTGGCTTGGCGAATAGGAGGATGTGTATGAGTCGCGTTGCAAAACAACATGGCGGAAAGCGTGCTGGCGCTGGGCGTAAGCCCACCTTGGTTGATGCTCAGAAGCTGCTGGTACGTTTCGAAGCACGGCATTTGAGCGCATTGGACATTTATGCGCGGGATCATCAACTCACGACTCGCGCTGCTGCTATTCGGGGTTTGATTGAAGAATTGCTGTTGCCTGGCAAATAGTCGAGTATCTCTCGCGCAGGATTTCGCGTCTCCTGCACTTTTCGTTTGCGCTTTTTGCAGGAGACGTTCGACGTCTCCAGGAGCCCGTATATGCTTATCGTGATCGAAGGCCCGGACGGCTGTGGCAAGTCATCAGTGGCCGCAGAACTCGGCCGGCGTTTGAACGCTGTGGTACTGCATTTTCCAGCGGACAACACAGTGACCGGGCCGATGCTTCGCTCGTATTTGCGACGTCAGTGGTGGGTCGACGGCAAGCGGTCGGCACTTGAGCTGTTTCCCAATGAACACCGAGAAACACCCTTTGCTATGCACAGTGCTCTTGCGTTTCAAGCTCTGCATCTTGCGAATCGGATGGAGCATTGGCAGCTGTTGAATGCTGCCAGTCAGCTAGACATAGCGGGCCCACGAGTGATTGCCGTGCGGTATTGGCAATCAGGTTGGGTCTATGGCGGCCTGGATGGTCTCAGTCATACTTTTTTGCGAGACATTGCCAAGGGCACACCGGCTGCGCATCTGAATCTGCTGCTCGATATTTCGGCTGATGAGGCGATGCGCCGACGGAGAGAGCGTGATGCCATGCTACTACCGGAGCGGTACGAAGCATGTCGTGACAATCAGTTGCGTATCGTGGATGCTTATCGACAGCTGTGGGCGTTGGAAGCCGGGCCGCGCTGGTCCACTATTGACGCTCACGAGCCTCTGCAGGCAGTGTGTGAGACCGCTTACTTGCGTGTCGTAAACGCAAGTCCCCTCTAGGAGAAGCCCCTATGGCTGGTAGATCGAAATCGGCAGACGCATTGCCCAAGATCCATCCCGTTGCGCTGCTGATGCCCGAAATGACGGACCTGCAGTATTTGGCGCTGAAAGAAGACATCAAGCTGCGAGGCCTACGCACGCCGATACTGTTGGCGCCCGATGGTCGTATCGTTGACGGCCGGCATCGGTTTCGCGCGTGCCAGGAATTGGGCATTGAGCCGAATTATGTGCGGGCGAAGTACAAGAGCGATGCTGAGTTGGCGAGAGAGGTCGTCAGCCTTAACCTGAAGCGACGGCATCTGACGCAGAGTCAGGAATCCTGGGTGGCAGCACAGCTTATCCCGCTGTTTGAGGAGGAAGCTCGAGCCCGGCGAGAGCAGGGACAAACGAAGGGCCGGGCGAAAAACTCGAAGAAAAGTGTCGAGCGCAATATTGCGCTCGACCAATCCGAGGGCGCAGACGCTGCCGAGGCCACCTCGACGGAGCTGAAAGACAGCGCTCGGAAGGCCGCTAGCGACGCGGCCACAATGGTCGGGGTCTCAACCCGGATGGTCGAGTACGCGAAGCGCGTGCAGGCCTCCGGGACCGAAGACGTGCAACGAGCGGTCAGCCGGGGGCTACTGCCAGTGCAGCAAGGCGCCAGACTAGCCAAAGAGTCGCCGAGCAAGCAGGACAAAGTCTGGAAAGCTATCGAGCGCGGGGAGGCGAAAAACGTTAGAGATGGCCTACGCAAGCTGACGTTTGCTGAGCAGCTCGAGCAGATCAAGCAAGCTCCCCCGGTGGTCGGCATATCGGATGTGCTGGTGGTCGATCCGGCGTGGACTTTTGCCAAGACCCGGGAGGATGACCCGACACAACGCGGACGAACGCCATACCCCACGATGACCGAGGAGGAGATCAAGAGCATCAAGCTGCCCATCGGCAAAAATGCAATCGTGTGGCTGTGGACGACCAATGCTCATCTGCTGAGCGGCGAGGCATTGCGCGTGCTTGAGCACTGGGGGCTAAAGGTCAAAGGCCTATTGACGTGGGCGAAGCCGCGCATGGGCGTGGGCGATTGGCTGAGAGGGCAGACCGAGCATTGTTTGCTGGCGGTGAAAGGCAGCCCGGCGTTTCACGAGCCGGTGCCTAGTACATTGCTGACGGCTGAGTTGGGCAAGCATTCGGAAAAGCCTGATGCGTTTTATGAGTTGGTCGAACGGTATTGCGTGGGCACCAAAGGCGAGCTGTTTGCGCGCAAGCCCCGGGAAGGGTGGCAGCAACATGGTGTGGAGCTAGGGTCTATACCTGCGAATCCCACGACGAAGGCCTCCGCCAAGGCGGCACCCGGGGAGCTGACAGCCGAAGACGCAATTTCGGTGGCCATCGCAGCGGCCAAGGCAAAAGCGAAAGCGGCGAGAGTGCCCAAGGTACCAGTGCCCGTTATCCCGCCCCAGCCGGCAGGAATGATGCCCCCCATCGTGCCGAACGCTTAGGTGACCTTCATGTGGACAATGGACCCGCCAGCATCAACGCCGATTTCGCTTGAACCAATTGAGACTGAAGAGCAAGCCCGCAATTACGTGCTCGAGCTGACAACGGCCACGGAGCAGTTACGCTTCGCTTGCGATGTGGCTGTGTCTGTGAAGGTACAGCGCACAGCATTTCTCAGGTGGCTTGTCGCTCGGGGTGACTGTATTGGCGCTCTGCGTACGCTCAAGCGCGTACGACTGCTGAGTGACTCGGCATACACCGAATTACGAGCCCGCGTGTCGCAGACGCAAGTGCCCACCGTGCAGCAAGGGGTACTGCCCTTTCTTGAGTGACCGAGGTCGACGTGCATCCTCTGCGCAAGATTTGGCTGCATGCTTCCATGCAAGCATTGGCGATCCATCTGATTGCTACGGGTGTCTTTTTTTTGGCCTATTTTTGGATCTGCGATTGGGCGGTGAACGATGCGAAATGCCAATTTGGATTGTTTTTGTTCAACCTGTTTTTCCAAATTTGGGCCTTGCCGAAAACAGTTAGGTACATGCACATTGAATATCAGCGAGAAGCGAGTCGTTTGCTGAGTCGTTCCCGCGACAAGTAACAGCCCTGGACAAAAAATAAGGTCGCGGGTCTCCTACGCGGGCAGGAGAGCGACCGTATGTTCGATCAGCCGAGCAGTATGTTTGAAGCGGTTTCCGTTTTGGAATCCGCGAAGCTCAATTTGCCCATAGACGTCGTGCGTGAGATTACGCGCATGACACTTGCGTCCCAGGACACGAAGAGCTTGGACACGATGACTGCTATGCTTGAGCAGTCGTGCGGTGCTTTCGCTCTTGAGATACTCACGGGCCCGCCGGAGAAGCCATACAACGGGCGCTTTCTCATTGGTCCGCATCACGAAGAATGGGATGCGCTGGTGCGCGGCCATAGACGCATTTGCGCATTGGCCCCCCGTGACCACGGGAAAACGTACTACTTCGACTTTGCGTATCCGCTGTGGAAGGCGGCGACGATGCGCAACGGTATCGGGTACATCTTTTCAGCGACGCAGGATCAAGCGATTCGTATTCTCGGCGATATCAAGGCCGAAATTGAGAACAATCCGAAGCTGCAACACCTGCTGCCCGACATGACAATCAACAAGGGGCGCAAGTGGTCTAGTACAGCTATTCAATTGTCGAACGGTCATCGCATCTACGCACGTGGTTTCGGCACCAAGGTTCGCGGCGCTCACCCGCATTGGATTGTTGTTGACGATGCGCTCAACGACGAGACGGCGTACAGTGAGGTCGTTCGAAAAAAACAGATCGATTACTTCTACACGGCCATCAGCAACATGATTGTGCCCGGTGGCCAGATCATCGTTGTTGGTACGCCTTTTCACCAAGCGGACCTGTACGCAGATCTCAGCAAGAATCCGGAGTACCTTTTTCGGCGCTACCAAGCGTTGCACGGGAAACTTGAGCGTCCGCTATGGCCGGCGCGCTATTCGAAAGCGAGGCTCGAGCAGAAACGGCGAGAGATAGGTACGGTCCGCTTCACGCGGGAATTCCAATGCGAGCCGGTAGCGGACGACATGAGCTTGTTTCCGCTGCATCTGTTCCAGGGCGACCCCACCGAGCAAATGGCGTTGCGTTTGGGCATGCCCTACGCGTTTTGGGAGAAGGCCGGTATCGTTCCGTACATGGGCGTCGATTTCGCAATGTCGTCCTCAGCACAAGCCGATTACATGGTCATTTGGGTGATGGGGCTCGACAAGTTTGGCAACCGATGGATCATCGACGTCAAGCGAGGCAAGGGGCTCAGCTACGGCCGGCAGCTGTCATTGATCAACAGCTTGGGACGCAAGTACCAACCGGCTTTGATATTCCTTGAGGCGAATCAAATGCAGCGCATTTTTGGCGATGAGCTGATTCGCAAAACGGACCTACCGATTCGCAAATTCGTCACGACGGCGGCAAAGCATTTGCTCGACAAGGGCGTGCCCAGTTTGCGCGTGCTGCTTGAGAATGGGAAATTCCGTATCCCGCGCGGCGACGCCAAGTCCGTTGACATGATGGACACGTGGATCAACGAGATGCGAGCGCTGACGTGGGTCGATGGTCAGATCAAGAGTGTTGGTACGCATGACGATACCGCGATGGCTTGTTGGATCTGCGACCAAGCGATCAAGATGGGCGGCTTCTCATTTGACTTCGGTGACGACGTGGCGGCCGAAGACTTGGACAAGATGCTTGCACGCGAAAATGCAGACGCCGAAGAGAACAGCACCGAAGACCAAGACCTGTCAGAAGAAGCTGAAGCGGAGATCGAAGAGCTGAATCAAGAGATCCGGGATGCATTGGGCATCACCGATGATGCACCCAAAGCAGCCGGCAATCTCGTTGATGACTTCGACGATGTTGGTGGCGGTGCCATGGGCATTCGCGGGGCGCCAGCCCCGGACATTCTACATGCATTCTGTTAGGCATAAGCACGAGTGCTGCAGCATGCCGGTGGCTCAGGGGTCGCTCTCTTTGCCTGAATGGCTGCAGCACTCACTCATGAGGGGATTCTGATGGCCTCAACCGAAAAGATGGAAAAGAGTACAGCGCTGGCGGTGACGCCACGTTTCGTGATCAACCCGTGGCCAGGCCAAGTGCCGAATCGCGAACGCATCGCAGAGTTGAAGCTAGCGCATGAGGCATTCAAGCCACCACCGAAATTTTCGGTTGCTCGATTGCTGCAGCACGATGGCTCTTATCTGACGCCGGCAAACGTTGTCGATGGTATTGGCTTGTCCCCTGCGCAGCAAAAAGAATGGGTTGAGCATTTGGGCAAAGCGGTGCGCGGCACCAACGAGTTGACCTATCGACAAGATATTTTGAGCAAGATGCTTTACGACCGCATGGACGGAGCGACTCGACAAGCGCTGTTTCAGCGGTCTATGCAATTCTATAGGGACTTGCGCAAAAGTGTCATCGAAGTGTCGACGCCTGATGAGCTACGCAAAAGCGAAGACACAACGTCACCTCGGTGGCTAACGAAAGCAGTTATGCGCCGAGTGGGTCGAGCGAAAAATGGGTTGCCCTTGTCGGCGCTGCAAGATCTCGTAAAGAGTCATGGTGTAGCGTCGATTGCAGCGGTGCTCGATGATGCTTGCGGACACAGGGGTGGCCTAACTTTTCGTGATGGCGTATTGATCTCCAAACAACGAGGTGTCGACAATGCGTGATGGGCTGAAGCAGCTTGGAGACTTTTTGGAAAAGGCAGAAGGCGGCACACAAGCGAAGCAAAAAGCCACGCAGCAACAAGCAGCGGCGGGCCATTCGCAATATACTTACGACCAACCGAACCAAGGCGGCGAAGTCATAGGTCAGACGACTACGGGACAGCCTCTTCAGGCTGTTCATCAAGGTCCGCATTCGGTGCAAAACTGGGGCGATGTGCTGGTTGTGCGCACGATACCCGGGCATGAACAAGAGGCGCCCAAGCATCTTGAGCACGCGGGCAAGCATTGGGTCCGCGCGGGATTCAATCCTGACGACCAAACCATCGGGTATCATGAATATCAGCCGGCGCGACACTTGATGGACCCTTCGTTGGATTTCGCTCGAGAGTCGGTGCCGGTTGACGCAAAGGGTGTTGCCGGCGGGCTTTATCACGTGGCCGGTGCGCCCCAGTCAGCAGGTGGCGAGTTGCCCGATGAGATAAACGACCCGCATCACGGCAAGCTTACGGTGCGCGGACACAATCCCGACTCGGGCATGACCGTTTATCACAAAGGCGTGCATCACCCGGGTTGGTCGAAGCAGCAGCCGGCGGCGAAAGATCAAGCAGAGCGGCAGCAACAATCGACCCACGCCGCTGGACCCAACAAGCCGCCTCAAGGTATAGGACCTAACGTCTCGGACCCGGCCAAGGCGCCTCCTCCGCCTCCGCCGAAACCTACGCCGCCGACTCCGCAGGCGCAGCAGCCCGGTGCTGTCCCTGCGGGCGGTGGTCAGCCGCCGAGACCTGGAGCAACGCCCCAACGACCCCTCGTGGGTGGGGCCTCACCGGGGATGCTTACCCCCCCTGCTAGTCCTGGTGGGGCCTCACCCGCGCAAGGCGGTCAGGGTCTGATGATGAGCGGCCCTCCAACAGCGTGGATGGCCCATGGCCAAACGGGTGCCTCGGCTAAGCCCGGGGCACCCACGGCTTCACAGGGACCACAAGCCGGGCCGCCGTCGCAAACTCCAGCGGGAACACCACCTCCACCGATGCGCCAAACAGGCCCAGCAACGCCACAGGCGCCTGCTCAGGCCGCGCCAGGGGCAGCACCTAGGCCTCCGGTGGCGGGAAGCCCTGCGGCGCGTCCTGCGAAGCCTGCTGAGGTAGGCCGCAAGCCCTTCGGCAAGTCATTGGGGCTCGAGGCTCTTGGCGATTGGATGCAGAAGGCCAAGTACATCAAGCGTGAGGGGACACCCGGAAATTACCGGTACACGTATGCGAAGGAAGGCGCACAAGCGACAGCTTCATCAGGTCAAGAATCTGAGAAACGGCCAATGGTCGCGCAAGTGCCAGTTAAGCCGGGCCCCATGACTGCGGACGAGCCCAAGATCGATTGGGAAGCACGGGCGGATTACCATGCACGTGAAATTCAGGCGATTAAGAAGCGACTGCGAGAACGACATGGTATCGTAACGAATCGTTATCTGGGCTTGGGGGCTGAAGCCGCGAATAAATTACGAGCGCAGTTGGAACAGCATCGTGTCGCGTGGGAGGCTGCTCGGAATCAAAAGCATCCTGATCGACAGGAGCTTGAAAACCGGGTTGCTGCGCTCAAGAAATCGGACAAGATGCACGGCGGGCTTGCTGACAAAAAGAGTCCGAAAGACTTCGACCGAACAGCGCTGGCCGAAGGTCAGCAGGTTGAGATGGAGCACACCGATAATGCAGCGGTGGCGCGCGAAATCGCGATGGACCATTTGACTGAAGACCCGAACTACTACAAGAAATTGGCGCGCATGGAGGCGGGAGACTCGGAGAAGTCGTTGCGCAAGTCCGACGTGGACGCCACGATTGAATCGTTTTTCCAGCGCAACCCGCACCCGGATGATTCGGACGTGCACGCACTCGCTGAACGTCTGGGCATGAACCCGCATCAGCTCGAGACACGCATTTATGCATTGATGGGCAAACGCTTGTCCAAATGCGGAATGACAAAGGGTGAATTGACGCCGGGGAAAGCCCGGCAAATACTGCACGACAAAGAAGTCCACGGTCACCCCCTCACCGAACAGCAACGCAAATACTTTGGCGCAGTAGCCTCGGGCTCTGCCCGCAAGAGCATGGAGAACGGAACCATGAGCACAGGTTTGGAAGCCTTGAGCAGCTACCTACGCAAGAGCGCAGAAGACCCGATGCCTGATGACAAATGCAAGCTGGGCTACAACAAATCAAAAGAGCTTGGGGGTAGCGCGGACGGCGGTGAGCTTGCCGGCAAGACGCGTGACTTTGCCGGTGACCGCGTGGGCGATGCGAAGGGCGGTTCCGGGGGTAAAGACGGCACTGCCGGCATCGGCGCCTCAAGCCCGGCGAAGTCCGTGCGCATGGGCGTCGGAGCAGGCACGCCAGAAGACGTCGGCGGCAATCCGTCGGTGCCCGAAGAAGAACTCAACGATGAAGAGCGAGCACCTGACAAGCAAATGACGGACGGCAAAACTGCGTTGGAGGAGGAAGTCCGTCAAAAGAGTCTGACGCCGGCAGCGCAGCGGGAGATGGTCGCCTATCAGCACGCGCGCAAGGTCAGTGACCTCACGAAGAGCCGAGACGTGCGCGTCGGCGTGCCCGACCATCCCTACTTGATGAGCAGCTTGGGCGATGTCGACAGTGCGACTGAGAGCCTGCTCAAGTCAGAGTACTCGGGCCCCGCGCCGTCGTTGACGCCGCCGGGAACCATTCTGCGCACGCACGTCATGTGCAAGTCCGACGCTTGCGGTACGCAGTACCCTGCGATTTTCACCTGCTGCCCTCAATGCGGTCAGGGGCAAACCGTGAATCGGCTGTTGCCTCAAGCGGGCTATGTCGGCGGTGCCACAGCAATGCGCCTTGAGAAGTCCGCTTGTGATCCGATTCTCAAGCCAATACCCGTTGAAGGCGATCTGCTGGTAGGCGCGCCGGAGAACCCGGTTGTGTTCCGTCAACGCCGGTAAACGACACTGCCTGAATAGACCACCGAAAGAGGGTGCCCGTGAGCTGGCAAAATCGACTGAGGAATATCGGCCGTGGTTTGGCTGGGCTCACCGCTGATTCGCTACATGAGTTTGCGGTGGGCTCGGACGATGATTGGGCAAAGGCTGGCATCGTTGCCGAGAATGATGCTGAAGACGGCCAAGAGACCGCTCCAGGCGGACATTCCCCGGATTCGGCCGAAGGCGAGCCGATGCCTGATGAGCCGACGGCACAAGACCCTAAGACTCTGTTTTGGGATCCGTTCGCTATCATCGAGCAGCTGGGCTACAAAGAGCGGCCCTCGGCAATTACGTATGGCACGCTCAAAGCGATGGTCTATCGCACGCCTATTATTCAAGCCATCATTCAGACGCGCATTCAGCAAATGGCGGCGTTTACGCGGGTCAGTCGTGATCGGTATGACCTAGGCTTCAAGGTGCGCGTGCGCGATGCCAACAAAGAGCCCACGCCTGCAGAACGAAAGTGGATTGCTCAAGCGGAGACGATGATCTTGCGCACGGGGATCACGGACAATCCTCGAGGACGTAACGGTTTTGAACAGTTTCTCCGCAAATTTATGTGGGATTCGCTCGTTTACGATCAGGCTTGCATGGAGATCGTGCCTGATCGATTGGGACGGCCTACCGAGTTCTACGCCGTTGACGCAAGCACTATGAGGCTGGCCGACACAGCCAGCACGTACTTGAACGAAGACGAAAAGACTGCGGTTCGTACCGTGCAAATTTACGACGGTATGATTATTTCCGAGTACAACCAAGAAGAACTCTGCTTTGGCGTGCGCAACCCGCGAACGGATATCCGGCTGTTTGGCTACGGTGTTTCCGAGCTGGAAATGATGATGGTGGTCATAACCGCTATCTTGTTCGGGTGGGATTACAACCAAAAAGCGTTCTCGCAAGGCTCGAGCACCAAAGGCATTCTGAATTTCAAGGGCGCTATCCCTGAAAAGCAACTGAAGGCATTCCGTCGCCACTGGTATCAAATGATTTCGGGCGTGGAGAACTCGTGGCGTACGCCAATCACGAATGCTGAAGACCTCCAATGGATCGCGATGCAAAACAGCAATCGCGATATGGAGTACAACGCTTGGTTTGACTTCTTAATCAAGATTGCCTGCGCGATGTTCACGATCGACCCTGTGGAGATCAACTTCAAGTACGGCAACACGGGGCAACGTGGCGGACTCACCGAGGCAAGCAATCAAGAGAAGATCACCGAAAGCAAAGAACGAGGTCTGCGCCCGTTGCTGCGGTTCATGGAAAATTGCCTCAATCAATGGGTGATTTGGCCCATCAACGAGAACTTCGAGTTCACGTTCGTGGGAATGGACGCGAAGACCCGGTCAGAAGTTGCCGACCTGAATGCGAAGCTGGTTAAGACGATTCGCACCGTCGACGAACTACGCGCAGAAGACGATTTGCCGCCGTTGCCCAACGGGAAGGGTGAATGCATCCTCGATCCGACGTGGCTGCAATTCGCGCAAGCAAAGGACCAAGCGGGGCAACCTGGCCAACCGGGCATGGCGCCCGGCAGTGAGATGGGCGAAGGCGGAGCGGCGCCCGGGGGTGCGGGCGATGGCAACAATGAGCCGGTCGATTTTCAAAAGCTGTTGAGTCAATACGGTGCCGCTGATGACTCCACAGCGGTTAAGAGTCTACAGCCCGCCGGCCGTGGTCGCGTGCGGTTGGCCGTACAAGTCTGAAAGGGATAAGCATGCGGTTGAAGCATACGGTACAGATTCAGCTGTCACAGGACACGGAACAACGGCGCAAGCTCTACTCGGACGATGTTGCTTCCGTGGCCCAGACCGATACGACGGGGTACGCGCGACAGGCGAACTCGATGTTGAACATTGAGCCCTCGGGCATTGAGACTCTGAGCTTTGGTGACGTCACTTTGGTGCGAGGCCTATACCTCGAGGTCGATAAGGAAGCCCGCGTGCGACTCAATGGCGCTACGGACCCTCTGCAGATGCGTATTGCTGCTGATGCTGCCGTCGCTAAGCTATTCCTCGAATGCGAGATCACGGAAGTGACCGTTGAGAATCCGGCTGAGGATTCGCTGACTGGCGTTTACGTCGTGTGGGGCGACCCGACGGTTTGATTGCGAGGCTCCGATGCGTTTGAGCGTGGAAGCAACCCCGAGCGAGTTGGAATCCCGAGGCGATGAGCTGCTGCGAGCGCTCATGGACACGGTCAGCCCCTTGGCGCCGGAGTTGGCGGCGAAGCTCGAAAAGGCATTGCCGCCGAAGACGCCGGCCCTGAAGTACAAGGTGTTGCGGGAGATCCACGCGCGGACGCAGGAGGCCTACCGTAAGACGCTGACGCAAATGACGGAGGCCATTGGCCGCGTGCTGACACAAGCCGGTCAGGAGCCCGCATTCACCAAGTCGGAGCGCTGGGTTGCTTGCGACCTCGAGAAAGCCGAATTGGATTGGCGCGACGCCTTGGACGCCGACTGGTTCGAGAAGGCAGCGGGTCACAAGTACCTGCGTCGATGGCGCGGCCCTGATGGCAAGTACAGGTACGAATACAACGAATTGGCCATTGGTACCTTGCGCACGTACCAAGTCGGCGACAAGGTAGCGTTGAAGCAGCATGGCCAAGCCGGGCATTTCGAAGTGCTCGCTACGCGTGCGGCCATCGACGGCACTCGTCAGCTGCAGGTCAAGCATGATGAGACCGGGCATACAGCTTGGGTGTCGGAACCCGTGCTCGCTGAGCTGTTCCGGCAAGAGCACGAGGTGGCGAGACACGCTCGAGCGGCTCATCACAAATTGGATGCAGCGATTCGGGGCTATGACCCCGAGAAAGGCCCTGCGGTTCGTACAGCTCAGCCTACTGAGGCTTGGTCCAAGGTGCTGCAAAAGCGGCAGAATGAGCTTGCCCGGCTCTTCGATCCCGATAACCATTATCACGGGATGATCACGTACGCGGCGCAACAAGAGCTGCATGGCTGGTATGCTAACGAGATCAAGGCCGGCATTGATGATATGAAGGCGCTCATCGACGAGCACAATATGATGCGCGAAGCGAAGATTGCTGCCGGCTTTGCGCCGTCCAGTCAGGAAGTCTATGAGATCCGAAAAGACTGGCACTCGAAGCATAAAGATGACCTAGACCGCGTATCTCGCTCGCTGAAGTCATTCCTCGACGAGCTAGCATGGTCTCTGAGTGGCCATGTTATGGAGCAAGAGGGTCCAAATAAGCACCGTGACGCTGACGTGTCTAAGGCGCATCAGGATGCATGGGACGCACTTCAGGAATACCGTAAGTTGGCGTATTCAGCGAAGACCGTTTTCGACAATATGTCAGCTGAATTGGATGGTGATAAGTGGTCGCGCACCGCGAAGGGTAAAGTCACTAAGGCGTTCAAGGCGTTGGAAAAAGCGACGTATTACGGATCCGTCGCTAAAGCAGTCACTCAAGAATACACGAAGCGTTTGTTGGGTGCGCGGGATAACCCGGTGACTGCAAAGCACACTGCGAAAGGCGTGCAGTATTTTTTGCAGCAAACGCACGCGACAACCGACAAGCTCACGCGTACGAATCGCGCGTTGCAAAGTTTAGAATCAGCGGTGGACCAAGTCCGTCGCGTATTCCCGACCGCCGTGCGTGATCTGAAGGTCTGGGTTGATTTCACACCAGCGGAATCACGAACCAAGCATCGGACCGAAGGTCATGGTGAATTCTACGCGGAAGGCACCTATATGCCTTATGAGACCGGGCTGTTTTCACGTCCTGGTCGGGAGCGAGAGTCGGCGGGCAAGGGCGAGATCACGATGTACATTAACGGTCTGCGTGATCGCATACCGTCTGCTACGATGGTGCATGAGCTGGGGCATCGGTTCTACTACCAGTCTATGACGCCTGGGGAACGCGATGAATGGCGGGCACTAGTCAAAGAACGTACCACGACTGTATCCAAAGAAGATGCTGATGCATTGTGGGGAACGCTTGAGCACAACAACGCTCTCATCACTGCATCGGATGGTGCATCATTTGACCGCGCGAAATTGCTTGAATGGCTAAGCGGTCAAGGTCCACTCGGTCGCACGGTTTCAGGGGTCATTCAGCAGTCGTATATTCTTGCCGATAATCGAATCATTCGTTCGGAATACGTGCGTGATGTACTCAACGAGATAGGTGGCCATTCCATCGTTGACCCATACGTCACGCTGTACGGTGGTTCGAACGAATCTGAGTACTTCGCCGAAGCGTTCATGCACTATGTGCAGGGCGGGCCTCGTAACTTACCCGAATGGACGAGGGCTATTTTCGAACGGTTGACGAGCCGGCATAAGCTCAAGAAGTCCGACGACGAGGAATCAGACTTGGTGAAGGCGGGTGGACCCTACGTTGGGCCCCGTGGGGGCAAGTGGGCCGACCCCGAGCACACGATTGCGTGGCAGGAAAGTGGAGGCCATGCGGCGCCCAAAGGCGAGGAGCCGACTCCAGCCCAAATTGGGGAAGGCCACACCTTTGAGCTGAAGGTTCATTCAAAGATTGCGGGGCGAGACGACTCGAAAGACACTTGGCGGGTGGTTGCTGAGGAGGGCGACAATGTGAAGCTCTCAAGGCACGAGGGTTCCGAATACGGCCCGTGGATGCCGAGGGCGAGTGTCAAACACTTCCAAAATGACCTGCAAGGGAAGGTGGAGGCACCCCCGAGCGGCAACCCTGACGTGGATGCCGTGACCTCGGGCAAGGCCGAGTTTCTGGGCAAGGGTGATGATGGGTTGGCATTCAAGGTGGGCGACAAGATTGTGAAGGTGAGCACGACCGTCCCCTTTCAACCCGAGAACCCGGGGCATCGCAGTCCCGAACAAGCTGCGGCGATGCTCAAGCATCAAGTCGAGGTAGGTAACAAGCTTGCGGACCTGGGCGTGCCTGGAGTTCAGCGTTCAGAGTTCGTCCAACATGGTGATAAAGGATTCCAGATCAAGCCCTGGGTGGAAATCCCTGAAAAGTTCACGCGCGAGCAGTTAACCGCGATTCAGGATTCCCTGATTGCTATGCACAAGGCCGGCTACAGCTTGAACGATGCAGTGCAAGTTGGATTGGCTGCCGATGGCAAGCCCGTCCTGTTCGACGTGGGTAAGGCGGCTCCCTCGGAGGGTTCCGGCTGGAATTCGACCATAGATCAGGACTTCGATCGCCTGAAAATGTTGTATCAGGCTAGCGGCGAGACGTTTGTACGCCGTGACTTCTCCGAAGGGCAACGAGCGTGGGAACGGTATCAGCAACAGGCTGCGAAGTTCGCGCAAAGCGAGTCCCCCAACTTCGGGCATAACGTGCTCATGCGGGCAACGACGAAGCTTGTGGCCGAAGCAAAAGATGCGCTCAAGGGCAAGGAGCTGAAGGACCGGCTAGCCAAGATTCAAGAACAGTACGAGGATGAGCTGGCCATGCTCGGCGGGCCCGAGAAGCTGAGCGAGTTAGAACGGTCACGCATGCTCAAGCCTGAATCGTTCGAGGCACCGGTTGAAGACAAACAGCAAGGCGACCAGTCGCCCGCGCCAATGCGAAATAAGACGCGGACTCCGGTGAGCGCTCGCAAGAGTGATTAGCCCAGTCGACGCCATATAACGGCGAGTTCATGAACTGATTTCTAAGCTGCAATAATTCTTGTGTTGCCTTGTGTATTTGTCGCTTGACTAGCCGACGTTGTTGACCCGGGGTTTTGCGTTTTCGTACGTGTGACATTTGCGACCCTCATTGGCGAAGCCTGGAATCCGTATCTGCCTTATCCCTGGAGTATGCACAGATCTGCGGGCATGATGCTACGCAACGGGAGCGATCCGATGCTATTGACCGATGCGCAGCTGCACGAGATTCGACAAATTATCGAAGACCACCACGCAGCTTTTGTCGTGAATCACATTTCCCCCGAAGCTGTGGATGCTGTCGTGCTCGAGCGCCTGAAGGCGTTGGGTCTCGTCGACGTACAATTCCAAGCCATTGAGGACTCGTACTTGTTTGGACGAGTGCTGGCGGCGATGGAAGATCCCAAAGTCGCGAACATGAGCTATGGGCAATTTCGCGATTACCTGAGCAAGAACCCATTGCCCTTGAGCGCTGTCGAACGACGGTCGATGCAGGTGGCCCAGCACACCGCTGCGCAGTACGCGGTGGGGCTCGGCAGGCGCGTCGATATGGACACCGGGGCAACACTGCTCGGGGAAGATCAAGCACTCGCAAACGAAATGCGAGACAAGGTGCGGACGGCGACCGCTGAGGCGGTGGCGCGTCGTGAGTCGGCGGCGAAGCTCAAAAGCAAAATTAGTTGGGAGACGAAAGACTGGGCACGTGACCTTGACCGCATAGCCATCACCGAGCTGCACAACGCGCATCAGCGAGGACAAGCCGACGTCTATGCGACAAGGTACGGTGGGGGCGTGCGCGTGGCAAAACGCGTGATGCCTGATGCCTGCCCGCATTGCATGCGGCTGTACATCGGGCCCGATGGCCAGCCCCGCATTTTCCGCCTGTCAGACCTTGAAAAGAACGGCACCAACGTCAAAAAGAAGGTCGCGGATTGGCAACCCGTCGTGGGCGCGGTTCACCCGCATTGCCAGTGCCAGCTGGTGCGTATCCCGGAAGGGTGGGGCTTTGACGAAACCGGTGCGTTGGTCCCTGGCGGGGAGTTTGGCGTCGAGTATGGCTCCGAAGAGGATATGGAATTGGCGTTGAACGCTGAACGTGACTTGCTGAAATCCGCGCTGAACGGCCATGTGGAGTTCCAAGGTCTCCCCATCACCATTGAGAATATGCCGGGCACCATTCGCGAATGGGCTGATGACGAAGGCAACAAGGGCTCGACTCTGATGCTCTTCGCCTATGGCTACTTAGACGATACCGATTCGATGGACGGCGAAGAGCTGGACGTGTTTGTGGGCCCGGACCCCCGGGCCCAAAACGCCTACGTAGTGCATCAGCAGAACCCGAAGACCGGTATCTATGACGAAGAGAAAGTGATGCTGGGCTTTTCCCACGAACAGCATGCGCTCGCTGCGTATCGCTACCATTTCGACAAGCCCGACGATTACCTGTTGACGATGACACCGATGCGCATGGAGCAATTCAAACGTTGGGCGGCAAGCTCAGCCGACCAAGACTCGGTTTTGCGAAAAGGTAAACCCGCCACTCGGTTTGTCATTCCGTTGGAGAAGTCAGAGCTGCAGACGGTGAGCGGGCACGTAGCTACGGAGGCCGTGGCTTCACGAGCCGGCGACCGCGCGCCCGGGCCGCAGTTGGGTGTGAACTACGTGTTCCCGGTGCCAGTGCGGGATGAGCCCCCGGCGATCATGGAAGATCACGATCTGCATATTACGCCTCGAGAGATGTACGAAGGTTTCCATCACCGAAGCACTGCAGTGAAACGAGACAAGCGCGATTATGAGTACCGGGAGCCCCTAGGTATCGTGGCGAAACCTATCGAAATTCCCGACAATTATCGCGATTTTATCACGTTGGACCCTGAAGCCGCAGAAGAACGAAAAGAGCATTTGATTCGTGAGGGCCTGCGCAACATCCGGCGCCCGTTGAACAAGGTGGATGTGGAGTGAGCATGCAATCGATCGCATTTTTCATTCGTCCCGACTTGTTGGAAAAAGGTGCGTGGTCCGATCAAGAGCGCCCGGATCACAAGTACACGAAACGTGAACGCGGCCCCGACGGGAAGTGGCGTTACTGGTACCCCGATAAAGACGAACGCGAAGCGAATGCGACGGGCCGCAAGCACGAAGACCCGGACTATTTGCCTCCGCAGTATCGCGTGTCCGACGCTGAAGCGCTCAAGGTCATGACTGAAATTGGTGACCGCTTAGTTGAAGCGCAGGCGACGAATGCACGTGAGCGGGATAATACCGGCTTTTCGAATTACGACATGCGACAATGGGATCGCTTAACGCTGACAACGACACCCGAAGATACTGAAGCGATCGATCAGATGCGCCGGATGTTGTCGAAGTACAAGCGGCAGATCAAGGAAATGGTAGGCCTCGATGGTTACTACCAACTAGGCCTGCAGGACGCTGCGAGCTACCTCGAAGCGCATAAAGGGACGGTTACGATGCAGCCGTCCTGGAGTTCTCAGGGTTATCTGAAGCTGAAATTGCAAGGCTTCATGAAGGACCGTTCTAAATTCAACGACTACTTGGCTTTAAAAAAGCAATATGGCGTGAGGTCACGGCAAGAGCCCCCGGGCTCCGGGAACTGGGTCGATTACATTGAGGGGTCAAACTGGGAGAAGTTCGACTACTCGGGCTATCAAAACGGGCTACGTGCCCTTGGTATCGACTTAGACGACCCGCCGGATCGACCGGTAGTCGTGCAAGAAGCACAGCAAGAAGTGAAACAGCGTAGGGTACCTGAGACGGTCGACGATGTATGGACGGGGCTCGCTCGAGGCACACTTCATGACGCCGTTGGCGTGAAGTACGACGCGACGAAAGATGCGTTCGCGTTTCGATTTCCTCGGTCGGGTATCTCGACGATGATGAGCAACACGAAGGGCGACTTGGGCTCCATCACGAAATGGGACACAAGCACGAATCCCTGGACGGTTTACGTCTTCGACGTGAACACGGCTGACGTAGCCATCGAAAAAATCAAGAAGCTCTATCCTCATTTTTCCATCGTCACGGAAGGCGTCAATGAAGCTCGACAAGCTGAAGAGCGGCGCCAGGCCGAGTTGCGTGTTCCCATCCCGGAAGTGCAGGCCGCTATCGCGCCCAACATTACGTTGTTCCCGTACCAGAATGAGGGCGTGCGTTTTCTTCTGAAAAACGATGGCAACGCGATGCTGGGCGATGAGATGGGCCTAGGCAAAACGTTGCAGGCCCTTGCCTATGGTGCTGTTGCGAAAAAGCGCATGGTCATCGTCAACCCGAAGACCACTCGGCGAAACTGGGTGCGTGAATCCCAAAAGTTTTTTCCCGGTTACTACAAGCCGGTTGAATTGGACTCGGCGCGACTGCTGAAGATCAAAAAAGAGAATCCGCAAGCATCGGATGCTGAAATTGCAGAGAAGCTAGGGTTATCGAGCGCGAATCTAGCATCGATCAATTACGAGTCGTTGTCGAAGTTTCTGCCGTACATCGAAGCTGCCGGTTTTGATGCGATGGTTGTCGATGAGTCGCACAGGATGAAAGACCCATCGACGCAGGTTGCGAAGAACATCCGGGCGCTGGCCGACGTGGTGAAGCACCACATTTTGCTGTCGGGCACTGCGATTATGAACAAGCGCGAAGAGTTCTTCTCGCAATTTTCAATTGTGAAGCCCGGTTTGTTCCACTCGAAGAAAGAGCTGACTGCAAACGCTATCGGTGAACTCTGGGACAAGATGCGTCCCTTCTACTTGGCGCGCCAGAAGCGTTTCGTGCTGAAAGACTTGCCGTCGAAGCTCACGACAATCTTGTCCGATGAAATGCCGGAAGTGCCAACCCTGCCGCGCGATACGAAAAGCTATCTGCATAATATCTGGGCGTTCGCGTACGCAAACGTGCTTGAGGAAGCAGAAGCCAAAGGCCAAGACTTTGACGAGGTTGAAGATTACGCCCGCGAGAAAGCTGACGAAGCCGTTGGCAATGCACAAGCAGCGCTTGAAGAACTAGATGGCCGTGAACGTCGTGAGATGTTTACGAGTTCGATTGACGAATTTACTCGGCTGTCATTCGCATCAGCCATTGCGAAAACGAAGCACACCGCAGACTTCGTGAAGGGTATTTTGGATGACTCGGACCAGAACGTTATCATCTTTACCGAGTCGAAAGTTGCGGCGAAGAAGCTAGCAAAAGCGCTGGGTGACGTTGCAGTACTGCACCACGGTGAAATGAGCCAGGATGCTCGAGAAGCCGCCATTGCCCGGTTCGACAAAGGTCGCCGCAAGCCCGACGAGAAAGCCCGCGTGTTCGTGACGACGCGCCAGTCAGCTCGAGAGGGCATCAACCTCACTGCTGCAAACGTTGTCGTGTTCAACGACCTGCCGTGGACGGGCGCCGCTGTTGCGCAAGCCGAAGACCGCGCACACCGCGTAGGACAAGAGCGTGGCGTGAACGTCTATTGGATGACTGCGACTGACAATGAGCTGGACCAGCACAAGGCGGCAATCGTCCATGAAAAGTACATGCTGCATCGTAAGGCCAACGAAGGCCACCCGCTGACGCCGGCCGAGCGCAAGTGGATGGAGGAGAAGGTTACGACGGCCGAACTCCTGCAGCCAAAAGAGGATGTCGAGGAAGCAATCAACGGGCCTGGCACCAAAATTGTTAAGCAGACGAAGAAGGGCGGCAAGAAGGTCACGACCGAGATTACGGCCCCACAAGGACCTTCGGTCCATGCCGTCGAGGTACCCGTCGAGCCTTTAGACGAGAAGCCCAAGGAGACAGCATCCAAGCCGCCTAAGGTCAAAGCACCGAAGCTTGAAACGCCGAAAACGGAACAGCCCAAGGCCCAAGCGCCTGAAGCGCAGTTACCCCAGGTCACGCAAGAGCCGGTGCTTGTCGACGTAGTCAACGCACCCGGGGAGACGCGCACGCCGCAGGTGGTGGAAACCGTTGAGCACGTGATTCAGCAGCGTGCCGAAGACGTGCGGCAGCAAGCATTTT
>Ga0316627_100000046_pt1 | contig 20066 bp, 18 predicted proteins | sample OWC_Aug_M2_C1_D1_FD_207653 | JGI IMG/M metagenome (GOLD analysis project Ga0316627, IMG submission 207653) | Wetland soil microbial communities from Old Woman Creek delta, Ohio, United States - OWC_Aug_M2_C1_D1_C | ecosystem: Environmental > Terrestrial > Soil > Wetlands | place: USA: Ohio...
CGCGGGTCGCCGGTGAGCGCGCGGTAGTCGGCGATGTCGATGGCGATGGCCCCGAATTGCCGCGCGTAGTCTCGCCAGACGCCGAGCACGCGTGCGTCGGTGGCGCTGCCGGGTTCGCGGCCGATGGGCAGGCGGATGATCTGCCCGGCCGGCTTGTCGTAGAGCAGTGCGGCGGCTTCGCTCATGTAAACGCCGACTTCGCCGGCGCGTTTGGGCAGCGCCGGGGCCAGCAGCGGCAGGTCCTGGGCCGGATCGGCCAGCGGCCGCGCCAGCAGCACCACGGCCGGGCGATCAGGCGCCAGTGGGAGCGGTCGCACGCGCGAGGCCATCACGCGCTGCACGCCGGGCAGCGCAGCCACCGCCTCGACCAGCGCCGGGTCCAGCCAGGCCTGGTCGCTGGCGGCGCTGCTGCCGGCGCTGCGTGCATACAGGTCGGCCGGCAGCACCTGGTCCAGCCAGGCGGCGACGCCACCACGGAAACTGGTGACCATCACCGTCAGCGCCACCGACAGCGCCAGGCTGGCCACCACGCCGGCCACCGCGGCGCTGGCGGTGTGGCGCTGGAAACGGGCACGTTGCAGCGCCAGCAACGGCAGCGCATGGCGGCTGGCCGGCAGCCACGCCAGCAGCGCCTGCACCACCGCCGGCACCAGCGCGACGCCGCCGAACAGCAGAGCCGCCACCGACAGGTAGGCCGCCACCGGCAGGCCACCCAGCGGCGGTGCGAAGGCCAGCGTGACGCCCAACGCGATCAGCAGCAGGCCGGGCCAGGCCGGCGAGGCCGGCGCCGTGGCATCACCGAGGCCCTTCAGCGCCTGGGCCGGCGACAGCGCCTCGGCGCGGCGCGCCGGCATCCAGCCGCCGACCAGCGCCGCAGCCGTGCCCAGCGCGGCGAAGCCCAGCGCGGCCAGCGTGTCCCAGCGCAGCGCCGGGGCGATGCCCGGGAAGTAGCCGCCGCCCAGGTCGCCGGCCAGCCAGCGCAGCGCGGCCGCAGCCAGCGCTGCGCCCAGCGCCAGCCCGAGCAGGCTGCCCAGCGCGCCGAGTACTGCACATTCGGCCAGCACCAGCACGCGGCGTTCGCGGGCCGTCAGTCCGAGCACGCCGAGCAGCGCGAAGGCCGGCGCGCGCTGCGCCAGCGACAGCGAGACCACCGAATACACGAGGAAGGCGCCGACGAACAAGGCCACCAGTGCCAGCACCGTGAGGTTGACGCGGTAGGCGCGCGACAGGTTCGACAGCCGCGCTTCAGCTTCGTCGGCCGCCGCGGCCGCCACGCCCGGCGGCAGGTTCAGCGCCGCCAGCAGCGGCGCCGGCTCCTGGCCGGGCACGAGCCGCAGGTCGATGCGCGTCAGGCGCTGCGCCATGCCGAAATGCGCCTGGGCACCGGCAATGTCCATCACCGCCAGCGCGGCACCGGTGGCCGGCACGTCGCCGGCCACGCGCAGGGTCTGCCAGCGTGGCCCGGCGCGCAGCGCCAGCCCCGCGCCGTCCTGCGCGCCCAGCAGCTCGCGCGCACGCGGGTTCAGGAACACGCGCTGCGGGTCGAGCATGGCAAAGCCGCTCTCGCCCGCGGCCGGGCGCGGCAGCAGCGTCGGTGCGATCGCCGCGATCGACAGCGCGTCGATGCCCAGCACGCGCAGCGCGACGCGCTCGCCGCGGGCCGAGCGTGCATAGGTGTCGAGCTCGAGCACCGGGCTGGCCAGGGCTACTCCGGGTGTCAGCGCCACGCGCTCGAAAAGCGCGTCGTCGAAGCCTTCGCGCGGGCCGCGCAGGCTGAGGTCGGGCTCGCCGTTGGCGGCGCGCACCGCGGCCGAGAACTCGGCCAGCGCCGAGGCGTTGATCAAGTGCACCGACCAGGCCAGCGCCACGCCCAGCGCCACCGCCAGCAGCGCCATGCCGTGGCGCCACGGGTGGTGGCGCCATTCGCGCCAGCTCAGGCGCCACAGCGACAGCGGCGGCATGCGCTAGGCGGCCGGACGCAAGGCGGCGGCCGGCGTCACCACGCCGCGGGCCGTCAGGCGCAGCACGCGGTCGGCCCGCTGTGCGGCGGCCTCGGAATGCGTCACCAGCAGGCAGGCCGCGCCGGTGTCGCGCACCTGCGCCACCAGCACCGCGAGCACGCGTTCGGCGGTGGCCGGGTCGAGGTTGCCGGTGGGCTCGTCGGCGAGGATCAGCGCCGGCGCATGCACGACGGCCCGCGCGATGGCCACGCGCTGCAGCTGCCCGCCCGACAGCTGCGCCGGCATGCGCCGACCCAGCTCGCCCAAGCCCACCGCGTCCAGCACCGTCTGCACGCGCTGCGCATCGGGCCGGCCCAGCAGCAGCAGCGGCAGCGACACGTTCTCGGCCACGCTCAGGTGCGGCAGCACGTGGAAGGCCTGGAAGACAAAACCCAGCTGCGAGCGGCGCATGCGTGCGCGCGCGTCTTCGTCCAGGCCGAGAACGTCCTGCCCGGCCAGGCGCAGCAGGCCGCTGTCGGGCGGCTCCAGCCCGGCGATGCAGTTCAGCAGGGTCGACTTGCCGACGCCGGATTCGCCGACCAGCGCCACGAATTCGCCGCGCGCGACCTCGAAGCCGACGTCGCGGAACACCGGCGTGTCGCCGAAGGACTTGCTCAGGTGTTGCAGTTGCAGCATGGGCGCGCATCATGCCGCATGGGCCTTGTCCGGGCGCCGCCGGGGCCACTGGCGCGGCCTTCGGCCAGAATGGCCCGCAGCCGACAACGACTCGAGGAGATGACATGCAGCAATTGCGGGACCGCGTGGCCGTGATCACCGGCGCGGCCAGCGGCATCGGCCTGGCGATGGCCACGCGCTTCGCTGCGGACGGTATGAAGCTGGTGCTGGCCGACATCGAGACCGCGGCGCTGCAGCGTGCGCTGGCGCAGCTGCAGGGGCAGGGCGCAGGGGCCATCGCGGTGACGGTGGACGTGGCCGATGCGGCCGGCGTCGAGCGCCTGGCCAATGCCGCGTACCAGGCCTTCGGCGCGGTGCACCTGCTGTGCAACAACGCCGGCGTGGCGGCGCGGGCGCTGCTGCAGCCGGTGTGGGAGAACAGCCTGGCCGACTGGCACTGGACGCTGGGCGTCAACCTGATGGGCGTGGTGCACGGCCTGCGCGCCTTCGTGCCGCGCATGCTGGCCGGCGGCGACGAAGGGCACATCGTCAACACCGCGTCGGTGGCCGGGCTGATCACCGGATCGGGGCCCTACTTCGCGTCCAAGCATGGCGTGACCTGCATCAGCGAAGGCCTGTACCGGGACCTGAAGACTGCCGGCTCGAAGCTGTCCGCCTCGGTGCTGTGCCCGGGCGTGATCCGCACCGCGATCCTCGATGCGGAGCGCAACCGCCCGGCCGCGTTCGGCCCGCGCACCGACCTGTCGACGCTGAGCGAAAGCTCGCAGCGCTGGGCCGCCGGCTTCCGCGCTGCGCTCGACGCCGGTATCGACCCGGCGCTGGTGGCCGATGCGGTGGCCGAAGCCGTCTTGCACGACCGCTTCTACATCGTACCGGCGCAGGACGAGCACCTGCAGCGCATCGCGTTGCGCGCGGCCGACCTGGCGGCGCTGCGCAACCCCAGCCTGCCGGTGCCGCGCCAGTGAGCGCGGGGCTGCTGCTGAGCGGTGCGCCCGGCTCGCCCTACACGCGCAAGATGGTGGCGCTGCTGCGCTACCGGCGCATCGCCTATCGGCTGCTGCTGTCGGCCCAAGCCGTGCCCGGGCTGCCGCAGGCCAGGCCGCCGCTGCTGCCCACCTTCTACCTGCCGGGGCCGGAAGGCGCGCTGCAGGCCGTCACCGATTCGACGCCGCTGATCCGCCGCTTCGAAGTCGAATTCAGCGGCCGCGCGGTCGTGCCGGCCGACCCGGCGCTGGCGCTGGTCGACGCGCTGCTCGAGGACTTCGGCGACGAGTGGCTGACCAAGGCGATGTTCCACTACCGCTGGACCTATCCAGCCGACATCCGCAAGGCCGGCGAGGTGCTGGCCTGCTGGCGTGGCGGCCCGCACAACGACCCGGCGCTGGCCGCCACCGCGCAGGCGGTGCGCGACCGGCAGATCCCGCGGCTGCGCTACGTGGGTTCGAATCCGACGACCGGCCCGGTCATCGAGTCCGGCTGCCGGCGCGTGCTGCTGGCGCTGGAAGACCATTTCCGCATGTACCGCTTCGTGATGGGCGGCCGGCCCGGTGCGTCGGACTTCGCCCTCTACGGACAGCTGACGCAGCTGCTGCACTTCGACCCGACGCCAATGGCGCTGGCCGCCGACATCGCGCCGCGCGTCGTCGCGTGGGTGCTGATGATGGAAGACCTGTCCGGCCTGGAGCCCGGCGACGGCGACTGGCTCGACCTCACCCGCCTGCCCGACAGCCTGCGTGCGCTGTTGCGCGAAGCCGGCCGCCTGTACGTGCCGCTGCTGCTGGCCAATGCGCAAGCCTTGCAGGCCGGCCAGTCCGAGCTGCAGGCCACCATCGACGGCCAGCCCTGGGTGCAGCAGGCCTTCGCCTACCAGGGCAAGTGCCTGGCCTGGCTGCGGCGCGACCATGCGGCGCTGGCGGCTGCGGACCGTGCGCGCGCCGAAGCCGCGTTGGCCGGCAGCGGCTGCGAATCGCTGTTCAGTCGCTGAGGCGGCGCACCGCGTCCAGCAGGCTCGTTTCGGCCGCGGGTGCGTCGCAGGCAATGCGCGTGTGCACGACCATCGAGCGCAGCCAGGTGATCTGCCGCTTGGCCAGCTGCCTCGTGGCGGCGATGCCGGCGTCGCGCAGGCCCTCGAGCGTGCCCGCGTCGAGCGCGGCCCAGGCCTGCCGGTAGCCGACGCAGCGCATCGACGGCAGCTCCGGCCGCAGCGCGGGCCGCTGGCGCAGCCGGCGCACCTCGTCCAGCAAGCCCGCAGCCAGCATCGCGTCGAAGCGCACCGCAATGCGCTCGTGTAGCCAGGCGCGCGAGGCCGGCTCCAGCGAAACCATCGGCCAGCGCCCGGCCTGCGACGTCGCCTCGGCGCGGGCATGGAAGGCCGACAGCGGCCGGCCGGTTGCCAGCCAGACCTCCAGCGCCCGCTGGATGCGCTGCGCGTCGTGCGGTGCCAGCCGCGCCGCGGTGGCCGGGTCCACACGCTGCAGTTCGGCGTGCAGCGCCGGCCAGCCCTCGGCCGCGGCACGGGCGTCGAGTTGCGCGCGCAGCGCCGGGTCGGCGGGCGGCATCGCGTCCAGCCCGTCGCGCAGCGCCTTGAAGTACAGCATCGTGCCGCCCACCAGAAGCGGCAGCCGGCCGCGCGCGCGGATGGCTGCTGCCGCAGCGGTGGCATCGCGCACGAACATCGCGGCCGAATAGGCCTGCTCCGGATCGAGCAGGTCGATCAGGTGGTGCGGCACCTGCGCGCGCTCTGCGGCGTCGGGCTTGGCGGTGCCGATGTCCATGCCGCGGTACACCTGCGCCGAATCGACGCTGATGAACTCGACGTCGCCGTTGAGCGCGTCGGCCAGGCGCAATGCCAGCGCGCTCTTGCCGCTGGCGGTGGGGCCGGCCAGGCAGATGCCCAGCGACTTCACTTCGCCTCGCCGTGACGCTGCACCAGCGTCCAGCCCACCAGCGCCGTGGCCACGGCCATCGCGCCGACGGTCGTCACCAGTGGCCAGACCGTGCCGTTCATCGCCACGCCGAGCCAGGCGCCCACGGCCACGGCCGTGGCCGCCAGAATGAAGCCGGCCAGCGCCGACGCCGCACCCGCATGCTGCGGAAAGGGCCCGACCACCGCCGCCTGGCCGCAGGGCTGGTGAATGCCGTGGCCGAAGCTGTAGACGAACTGCGGCAAGGCGATCGCCCAGGGGCCGATCACGCCGGCCCAGGCCAGCGCGACCATGGCCGCGCCGCCGGCCAGCGTGAAGGCCGCGCCGCGCTTCACCGTGCCGGCCAGGCCGTGGCGCGGCAGCCAGCGCCGGCACCAGAAGGTGCCGACGATGTAGCTGATCGAGCAGCCGGCGATGTACAGGCCGAAGCTCATGCGCGACGTGCCCAGCACGTCGATGAAGACGAAGGACGACGCCGCCAGAAAGGCGAACAACCCGCCGTAGGTGCAGGCAATGAGCAGGGCCCAGGCCACGAAAGTCGGGTGCCGCAGGATGCGGGCCCATTGCGCGAACATCGGCGCCAGGCGCAGCGCGTCGCGGTTGCGGGCCGGCGCGGTCTCGGCCATGGCCAGGGCCACCACGGCCAGGCAGACGAGGCCGAACACCCCGGTGGCCGCCAGCGCATGGCGCCAGCCCAGCACGGTGGCCAGCAGCCCGCCGATCAGCGGGCTGGCCAGTGCGATGAAGCCCAGCCCGCTGAGCGCTTTGGACATGATGCGGGCGCCGTCGGCCGGCTGGTACAGGTCACGCACCATCGCGCGCGCGCAGACCACCGCCGCGGCCATGCCGGCGCCCTGCAGCGCGCGCCAGGCCACCAGCGCGCCGATGTCGGCCGCCAGCGCGCTGCCGGCGCTGGCCAGCACGAACACGCCCAGCCCGCCCAGCAGCACCGGCCGGCGGCCATAGCGGTCGGCCGCCGGGCCCAGCAGCAGCTGGCTGAAGCCGAAGGCGAAGAGCAGCGCCGACAGCGTCAGCTGCGTGCTCGCCATCGGCGACTGCAGGTCGGCGGCCAGCGCGGGCAGCGTGGGCAGGTACAGGTCGGTGGTGATCGGCTGCGTGCCCAGCAGCAGCGCCAGCAGCGTGACGATCAGCAGCGGCGACATGCGCTCGCGCGCCGAGGGCAGGGTGCCCTCAGAAGCGCTCGTCATCGCGCAGGTATCGCCATTGCCCCGCGGGCAGCTTGCCCAGCACCACGCTGCCGATGCGCACGCGCTTCAGGCCCACCACCTGCAGGCCGACGGCCTCGCACATGCGTCGGATCTGCCGTTTCTTGCCCTGCTGCAGCACGATGCGCAACTGGTCCTCGTTGGCCCAGCTCACCTTGGCGGCTTTCAGTGCCTCGCCATCCAGCTCCAGGCCGTGGCGCAGCAGCTGCAGCGCCGACTCGGGCACGCCGTCGGCGTACGCATGGGCCACGCGCACCAGGTACTCCTTCTCGACCAGCGAGTGTTCGCCGATCAGCAGCTTGGCGACGCGTCCGTCCTGCGTCAGCACCAGCAGCCCGGTGCTGTCGATGTCCAGCCGCCCCGCCGGCGCCAGGCCGCGCGCATGGCCGGGGTGGAAGGGCCGCCGTTCCTCGGCCCAGCGGTTCTCCGGCGTCACCAGCGACGCCGCCGGCGGGTAGCCGTCCTCGGCCTGGCCGCTGACGTAGCCCACCGGCTTGTTGAGCAGAATCGTCACGCTGCGCGCCTGTTCCTTGCGCGCGGCCGGGTCGATGTCGATGCGCTGCCCGGGCTGCACGCGCTGGCCCAGCACCGCCATCTGGCCATCCACGCGCACCCAGCCGGCCGCGATCCAGTCGTCGGCCTCGCGCCGCGAGGCGATGCCCTGGTCGGTCAGTTGTTTGGACAGGCGGATGCCTTCGCCGGGCCGGCTGTTCACTGGGGCCGTCCGGGGTGCGGCCGGCCTGGCGGCCGGCGTCACGGGCCGGGCGGCGGGCAGCGCCGGGCGTTGTGGCCTGGCCGCTGCGGCAGGCCTGGCCGGTGGGCGTGCGCTGGCGGCTTGCGGTCGCTGCGTTGGCTTCGGCGCCTTAGGCGGATTGGGTGGCGCTCGTGGGCGTTCCGGCTTGGTCTTGGCAGCCACCGGTTTGGCGGCCGTCGTGCTTGCGGCGGTGCGTGGCGCGGTGGTGGCACGCACCCGCAGCCGTTGCGGGTTGCGTGCCGCGGCGCCGGGCTTGAGCTTGATCGTCGGTCGTTCGGCCATGGTGCGCCGATTGGAGCACAGCGCCAGGCTGCGCCGGCTTCACTGCGAGCGCGTGGCCGCCTCGGCGCGCACCAGCTGGGCATCGTCGGCGCCGCGCCGCAGGCCGAACAGTTCGGCCACCGATTCGCGGTACTGCGCCAGGCCGACCGCATTGGTGTTGTGGTGCGAGCCGCCTTCGACGAGCACGAAGCGCTTGGGATCGCGCGCGCGCTCGTAGAGCTTGCGCCCCAGCTCGGGCGGGATCAGCCGGTCGGCGCTGCCGTGCACCACCAGCAGCGGCGAGCCCAGCTTGTCGACGCGCGCGGCGGCGTCGAAGCGCTGCGTGATCAGCAGCCCCACCGGCAGCCAGCCCCACTTGAAGCTGCTGACCACGTCGGGCACCGACGTGAAGGAGCCTTCGACGAGCACGCCGCTCTCGTCGTCCACCTGGCTGGCCAGTTGCACGGCGATGGCCCCGCCCAGCGAGTGGCCGAACACATAGCGCGGCAGCCCGGGGTGCTGCTGCGCCAGCCAGTCCCAGGCGGCGCGCGCGTCCTCGTAGGCCATGGCCTCGGACGGCAGCGTGTCCGTGCTCTGGCCGAAGCCGCGGTAGTCGATGCCCAGCACCGCAAAGCCCAGGTCGTGCATGCGGCGCATGCGGTGCGCGCTGCTGCGCACGTCCCAGCGCGCACCGTGCAGGTACAGCAGCAGCGGCGCGTCCGCCTGCGGCTGTGGCAACCACAGGCCGTGCAGCCTGACCGGCTCGCCGCTTTCGCGTGAGTCGAAGTCGATCCACACGTCGTGCATGCCCTCGGCGGCACTGGCGCCGCCCCACCAGCTCTGCTTGCTCGGCTGGAACACCCACTCGCGCTGCTTTTGGTCGAGCGTGGCGCAGCCGCTCAAGCCCAGCGGCAGCAGCACCAACAGCGCCCACAGCGCATGCATCCAGCGTCGCGACATGGCAGCAAGACTGCCACAAAGGCCGAGGCCCATGCCGGCGCTCGGGAATGCCGGCGGCGCACGGCCTCAGCGCGGCGCGCTGGCGGCCGCCGCCGGAGGCACGCGCCGCGCCTCGAATTCCAGCGGCTTCTCGCTGCTGAAGCCGCCGCTGCTCTGCAGCCGCACGGCCAGCACCTCGTCCGGCGGCTGGCCGCGCATCTCGACCGCATAGGCATGCGTCAGCTCGCGCGTCTCGTTGCCCATCGAACTGGTGCTGTGCGTCTGGAAATGCAGATTCATGCCGTCGATGCGCAGCTTGCCGATGGCGCGAGGGTAGCCGAGGAAGCTGGCAGTACCGGTCAGTTCACCGGCGTGGCGCTTGAACTCGAAGCGCTCTTCGTGGCGGTCGCCCCAGCCGTAGCGCACCGGTGCCGACCAGCTGCCGACGATGCGCGCGCCGGCATCCGGCGGCGGCGGGGGCGGGGGTGGCGGATTCGGCCGCAGCGTGTACCACCCCGCCACCAGCGCCGCGGCCAGCAGCGCCGCACCCAGCGCCCAGGCCCAGCTGCGCCGCGGCGGCCTCAGGCCGATGCTGGCCACCAGCCGCTCGATGTCGGCGTTCCAGTGCGTGTCGCCCAGGCTCATCGCATTGCGTCGCGCCAGCGGCTGCAGCGGCGCGGGCAGATCGGACTCGGCCGGCATCGTCGCGCCGGGCAGCAGCACCGGCAGCACGCGCGCCCCTTTGGCCAGCGCTTCCGCGACTTCGAGGCGCACGAAGTCCTGTGCATCGTCGATGCGGCGCGTGCCGGCCGCGACGCCGCCGGCCCAGCGCGGGCCGATCAGCACCAGCACGGTGTGCGCGCCGGCCAGCCGCTGGCGGATGGCCTCGACGAAATCGGCGCCGGGGGCGATGTCGAGCACGTCGCGGAACACGCTGCCGCGGCCCAGGCGCTTTTCCAGCGCTTCTTCCAGCCGGCCGGCATAACCGGCGGCATCGTCGCGGCGGTAGGAGATGAAGACGCGGTCGGCGGGCACGTCAGCGCCCGCGCAGGAACATCGCGTCCAGTTCCTTCAGCGTCACCTGCCGCCAGGTGGGGCGGCCGTGATTGCACTGGTCGGCACGCTCGGTGGCTTCCATCTGGCGCAACAGCGCGTTCATCTCTGCCAGGCTCAGCCGCCGGTTGGCGCGCACCGCGCCGTGGCAGGCCATCGTGGCCAGCAACTCGTCGCGCGCGCGCTGCACCACGCGGCTGGAATCGACCTGCGCCAGCTCGGCCAGCACCGCGCGCACCAGCTCGGCCAGGTCGGCATCGGGCAGCGCGCTGGGCCGGCTGCGCACCGCCAGCGTGCCGGCCGACAGCGGCGACACGTCCAGGCCCAGTTCGCGCAGCGCCTGCGCGTGCTGCTCGGCCGCGGCCACCTCGGCCGGCGTGGCGGCAAAGCTCAGCGGCACCAGCAGCGGCTGTGCCTGCAGCGCGCGCTCGCCGAGCGTGGCCTTGAGCCTTTCGTAGACCACGCGTTCGTGCGCCGCATGCATGTCGACGATGACCAGCCCCTGCGCGTTCTGCGCCAGCACGTAGGCGCCGCCCAGCTGGGCCAGCGCCTGGCCCAGCGGCAGTTCCTCGGGCTCGGCTGCGGCCGGGGCCGGCGCCGGGGCGGACCAGGCGGCGGGCGGCTCCTGCGCGTACAGCGTGGCCAGCGTCTGCAAGGCCAGCCTACCCTGCACCGCCGGCGCCGGCGTCCACGCCGGCGGCACGAAGGGGTTGCGCGCGGCGGCCACGGCCGGCGCCGCGGCAGGCGGGGAGTCGACCGCGAGCCGGTCGGCGCTGCGGCTGGCCGCCAGCGCGTTCTCGGCCGCGTGGCGCACGCCCTGGTGCAGCTCGCGCGCGTCGCGGAAGCGCACTTCGATCTTCGTCGGATGCACGTTGACGTCGACGCGCGCCGGGTCGATGCCGATGAACAGCACGTAGGCCGGCTGGCGCGCGCCGTGCAGCACGTCCTGGTAGGCGGAGCGCAGGCCGTGGGCGATGAGGCGGTCGCGCACGAAGCGGCCGTTGACGTAGACGTACTGGTGGTCGGCCCGTGCCCTGGCGGCCTCGGGCAGGCCGATGCGGCCCAGCAACCGCAGCGCGCCGACCTGTTCCTGCAGCGGCCGGCTGTGCGCGACGAACTCGTCGCCCAACAGGTCGCGCAACCGCTGCTCGGCGCTGGCCGCACGCCACTGGGCGACCAGCCTGCCGTCGGACCACGCGGCAAAACCGACATCGGGCCGCGCCAGCGCGTGGCGGCGCAGTGCCTCGATGCAGTGCGCGGCCTCGGTGGCGTCGGCCTTGAGGAACTTGCGCCGCGCCGGCGTGCTGAAGAACAGCTCGCGCACCTCGACGCTGGTGCCCACCGAACGGGCGGCCGGCGTCATCTCGCCGCTGCGTGCGTCCAGCCGCGTGGCATGCGCTGCGTCGGCGGTGCGGCTGGTGATCGACAGCTCCGACACCGAGGCCACCGCGGCCAGCGCCTCGCCGCGGAAGCCCATCGTTGCGACCTGCTCCAGGTCGAGCAGCGAGCCGATCTTGCTGGTGGCATGGCGCTTCAGCGCCAGCGGCAGTTCTTGGGCCGGGATGCCGATGCCGTCGTCCTCGATGACGATGCTGCGCACGCCGCCGGCCGCCAGTCGCAGGTGGATCTGCGTGGCCCCTGCATCGAGCGCATTGTCGACCAGCTCGCGCACCACCGAGGCCGGCCGCTCGACCACCTCGCCGGCGGCGATCTGGCTGACCAGTTCGTCGGGCAGCTCGAGGATGGGGCGGCGCGGCGCGGAGGCGATGACGGCATTCATCGCCGCATTGTAGGAAGCGCCCCTTGGCGAGCGTCAGGCGGCCTGCAGCATCGCGGCAACCACGTGGCAGGCGGTGCCGGCCAGCACGAACAGGTGCCAGACGAAGTGGCCGTAGCGCAGCTTCGAGTCGAAGTGGAAGACCACCGCCCCCAGCGTGTAGGCCAGCCCGCCGGCGACCAGCCAGCTCAGTTCGGGCACCGCCAGGCGCTCGAACAGCGGCACCGCGGCGACCAGCGCCACCCAGCCCATCGCCAGGTACAGGCCGGTCGACCACAGCGGGCGGCGCAGCCGGTTGAACAGCTTGGCCACCACGCCCAGCGCCGCCGCACCCCAGATGATGCCGAACAGCGTCCAGCCCCAGGGACCACGCAGCACGCCCAGCAGGTAGGGCATGTAGCTGCCGGCGATGAACAGGTAGATCGCCGCGTGGTCGAGCCGGTTGAACCAGTGCTTGGCGCGGCCCGCCGGCAGCGCGTGGTACAGCGTGGACACCCCGTACAGCAGGATCATCGTCGTGCAGAACAGGCTCGCGCCGACGACGCTGGCGGTGCCGCCGCGCTGCGCCGCGAAATGCACCAGGATCGGCAGCGAGGCCACGGCCAGCAGCAAGCCGATGCCGTGGCTGAGGCTGTTGGCGACTTCCTCGCCCCAGGTCTGCGCGCGCTCGGTGTGCGGATTCATGCGGCCTTGCCCGGCTGCAGCAGCGCGTCGATCAGTCCGTCCTTGTCGCGCCACTGCTCGTCGACCCACTGGCCGATGCGCTGGCGGTAGTCCTTGTCCTGCAGCGGGTCGCCGCCCAGCACCGCGGGCGGGATCTCGCGCTGCTGCACGCGCACCGTCACCGCGTCGATCTGCCCGCACAGCAGGTGCCAGAAGGTGGGCGCGCCGTGCGGGTAGACGATGGTCACGTCGAGCAGCGCCTCGAACTGCTCGCCCATCGCCGCCAGCGCGATGCCCAGCCCGCCGATCTTCGGCTTCAGCAGATGGCGGTAGGGGCTTTGCTGCGCGGCCTGCTTGGCCGGCGTGAAGCGCGTGCCTTCGACGAAGTTGATCACCGTGGTCGGGATCAGCTTGAACTTCTCACAGGCCTCGCGCGTGGTCTTCAGGTCGTTCTGCCGCGCTCCCGAACCCTTGCCGCGCTTCATGAACGGGAAGTCCAGCGCCCACCAGGCCAGGCCGATCACCGGCACCCAGATCAGCTCCTGCTTGAGAAAGAATTTCAGGAACGGGATGTGGCCATGGAAGATGCGCTGCAGCACCAGGATGTCGACCCAGCTCTGGTGGTTGCTGGACACCAGGTACCAGCCGCGCGGATGCAGGCCCTGCACGCCCTGCACGTCCCAGGCCGCCGGATGCACCGCCGCAATCCAGGCGTTGTTGTTGCCGACCCAGAGCGAGGCCAGGCCGTTCATCAGCCGGTCGCACACGCGGCGCACCGCCTGGGCCGGCACCAGCAGCTTCACCAGCGCCGGCGGCACCAGGCTCAGCGCGATGATCAAGGTGTTCAGGCCGAGGGTCGTGCCAGTGATGACGCCGCGCAACGGCGCGGGCAGGCGGCTGAGCATGGTGTGGAGCTTGTTCGGTGGAGCCGGGCATTGTGCGGCACGGGCGTGTCACGCCGCCAGGTCCGCCCCCTGTGCAGCCAGCAGCTCGCGCAGGATCGAGCGATGGCAGCGCGACTCCTGTTCGCAGTAGCAGCCGACCGACAAATCGGTCTGCCGCGACAGCCGCGCCAGCAGCGCGATGGCATGGGCGCGCTCCGGCTCGGCCATTTCGGCCCGGTAGCGGCGCGCGAAGGCCTGCCACTGCGCCGGCGATTCGGCCTGCTGGCCGAGCTTCATCGTCTCGACGCTGGGCGCCAGGTTCGGGAACCACAGGTCGTACCAGTCCTGCTTGGCGAACTCCGACTTCGGCACGCCGCGCGGCGGCCGCCGCACCGTGCCGAGTCGCAGGCCCTCGTCGGCAGCGCGCGGGCTGCCCAGCTTGACGATCCGAAGCGCCATCGACCTCTCCTTCGTGTTGCCCGATGTTCAGCCCAGGTCGATGCGCACGCGTTTGCGCCGGCCACCGGCGCCGCCGGTGATGACCACCGCCGACTTGGCGCAACCGAAGTGCCGCGCCACCAGCGAGATCAGTTCGGCATTGGCCTTGCCGTCCACCGGCGCCGCCTTCAACTGCGCCAGCCAGCTGCCATCGTCGGCCTGCGCGAGCAGGCTTTGCCGCGCGTTGGGCTTGACCTTGACTTCGACGATCGTCGCGTTGCCGGCCATGGGATCTCACAGCAACGCGGCCAACTCGTCCATCGCATCGACCAGCGCATCGGCACCGGCCGCGGCCAGCCGCGCGCGCGGCGTCGTCGCCGCAAAGCCGATAGCGCGCATGCCGGCCGCCTTGGCCGCGGCAATGCCGGTGGCCGTGTCCTCGATTACCGTGCTGCGCTGGGCTGCCGCGCCCACGCTGCGCGCGGCATGCAGGAACAGGTCGGGCGCGGGCTTGGGGTGCAGCGCGTCGTCGGCGGTGAAGACGCGACCGGCAAAGCGCGGCAGCAGCCCGGTTTGGCCGAGCGTGAACTCGACCTTCTCGCGGTTGCCGTTGGAGGCCACGCAGTACGGTGTACGCAGCGCCGCGAGCAGCCGCTCAACGCCGGCCATCGGTTGCAGGCCGGCTTCGAAGGCGTCTCGGGTGCGTTGGGTGAAACGGGATCTGAAGTCTTCGGGCAGCGTGCCGCCCAGCAGTTCACCGACCCGCGCCAGGCACACAGGCACAGAAGTGCCGATGAAGCGCTCCACCGTGGCGTCGAACGACAGGTCCGCACCCAGTTCGGCCAGCATCTGCGGTAGCACGCCGTGACTCAGCCTTTCGCTGTCCACCAGCACACCGTCGCAATCGAAGATGAGCAATGCCTCAGGCATCGGGCTCGTAGATGACGAAGCGCTTGAGCGTCGGCGCCAGCACATCCCAGGTGCCGACGAAACCGCGCGGGATGACGAACTCGTCGCCTGGCCGCACGGTGACGGCCTGGCCGTCTGCGGCAGTGATGAGACTCACCCCTTCGAGGATGCGGCAGTACTCCTGCTCGGTGTAGCGGATGCTCCACTTGCCCACCTCGCTGTGCCACAGCCCGGCGCTGAAGCGGCCGTCGGCGCTGGCGTGCTGTACCCAGGTGGTCTGCTTGGGGTTGCCCGAAATCAGCTTCTCCGACGCAACGAAATACGACTCGCCGGCGCCGGCCTGCGCTGCCAGCATCTGGACCTGGGGCAGGGGCTGCACGCCGCGGCTCATCGGCTGGCCGCCCCAGGCTGCACCGCATCGACCTCGCGCGTGCCGAAGTCGCCAGGCATGACGATCTCCAGCAGTTCGAGGTCGGGGCTGTGGCCCAGTTCGCGGTGGCGGATCTGTGGCGGCTGGTAGACGCTGGAGCCGGCCTCGAGCCGCACCACGCCCTGGCCTTCGTATTCGAACTCGATCCAGCCCTTGAGCACGTAGACGAACTGGAACTGAGTGTCGTGCAGGTGCGGCTGGCTGGAGAAGTCCGTGCCCGCGGCGGCGCGGATCACATGCGCCACCGCGCGCCCGCCGGTGGCCTGCCCGAGGCCCAGGTCGCGGTACTCGAAGAAGGCACGCAGACCGCGCTCGAAATGCGCGTCGCGGGCGTGGCTGGCGACGAAAGCTTCGGTGCTCATTGAGTGTCCTTCATTGCGGTGCCATAGCGCCGTCTTTGGTCTTCCGCGCGCAGGTGGAAGCTTGGCCGGCTGTGACGGCTAACGAGTTCTAGCCAGCATTTCTGCAGACGTGTCCAGTTACGCCTGCAATTCTGCGCCCGTATCCGGATACACCCGCAGGCGCTGCGAGCCGGTCGCGCCTTGGTAGCACTTGCTTTGCACGCCGGTGACCTGCATACTGTACAAAAAACCAGTATCGCTGGCATGATTCCTCCTGAAGCTGCTGTTCGCACCGGGCCGGCTCGCCTGCTCGGTCAGGTGCGCGAGCACGTGTGCTGCCTCCACTACAGCTTGCATACCGAGCAGGCCTGCGTCCGTTGGGTTCGGGCCTTCGTGCGCTATCACGGGCTCAGGCATCCCAAGACCATGGGCGGGCCCGAGGTCGAGTCCTTCCTGTCCTGGTTGTCCAGCCACCGCGCCGTCTCGGGGTCCACCCATCGGCAGGCGTTGTCGGCCCTGTTGTTCCTCTACCAGCAGGTGTTTGGCCAACAGTTGCACTGGATGCAGTTCATCGGCCGGCCGCAGCGCAAGCCCCGTCTGCCGGCGGTGATGTCCGCGGCTGAGGTGCGCCAGGTGCTGTCGCTGCTCGAAGGCACGCATGCCGTGTTGGGGCCGTTGCTTTACGGCATCGGCATGCGCATCACCGAGGCGCTGCAGCTTCGCATCAAGGATGTCGATTTCGAGCGGCGCACCATCGTCGTGCGGGCGGGCAAGGAGGGCGAGGACAGGGTGGTGATGCTGCCGGCTTCGCTGGCACCGGGCCTGCGCGAGCAGATGCGACCTGCGCGCGTGCTCTGCGAAGGTGACGCCCGCGCGGGCCGCGGCGGCGTGCAGATGCCCGATGCGTTGGAACGCAAGTACCCGCGTGCCGGGGCTTCGTTGGCTTGGTTCCGGCTGTTTCCTCAAGCCGCGCCGTCGGTCGACCCGCGCAGCGGTGTCGAGCGATGCCCCCACCTCGACGACCAGACCTTCCCGCGCGATTCCGAGCGCGCCGTGCGCAGCCCGCTCGATGCCTTGCAGGCGGTGTGATGCCCCGGCCACCCCATGCTCCCCGCCTATGCCGAGCTGCACTGCCGCAGCAACTTCAGCTTCCTGAGCGGCGCCTCGCACCCCGAGGAGCTGGTCTTGCGCGCGCAGGCGCTGGGCTACACCGCGCTGGCGCTGACCGACGAGTGTTCGCTCGCCGGCGTGGTGCGTGCGCATGCCGAAGCCAAGCGTGTGGGCCTGCATCTCATCATCGGCACCGAGTTGCAGCTGACGCACCCGCCGGTCAAGGGCAAGCCCAATGCGCCGCCCGGCCCGCGGCTGGTGCTGCTGGCGCAGTCGCGGCGCGGCTACGGCAACCTGGCGCAGTGGATCACCGTGGCGCGGCGCCGCGCGGCCAAGGGGCAGTACCTGGCGCACCCGTCCGACGTCGAAGGGCGCGTGCCGCATGCGCCTTACCTGGCCGGCCTGCCCGGCTGCATCGCGCTGCTGCTGCCCGGCGCGCTGCAACCCTTCGAGACGGTGTTCGCACACGCCATGTGGCTCCAGACCTGGTTCGGCATCGAGCGCGCCTTCATAGCGGTGGAGCTGCTGCACCAGGGGCACGACGCGCTGCTCGCCGACGTGGCGCAGCGCGTGGCGCAAGCCACAGGCCTGGCGATCGTGGCCGCCGGCGGCGTGCTGATGCATGCACGCTCGCGCAAGCCGCTGCAGGACGTGCTCACCGCCACGCGCCTGAACACGCCGGTGGCCGGCTGCGGCTTCGGCCTGCAGCCCAATGCCGAGGCGCACCTGCGCTCGCGCCAGCGGCTGGCGGCGCTGGTCCCGCACGAGTGGCTGGCCGCCACGCTGCGCATTGCCGGGCAATGTGCGTTCTCGCTGGACGAGCTGCGCTATGAATACCCCGAGGAGATCGTTCCCGCGGGCCACACGCCCACCAGCTGGCTGCACGCGCTGGTGCAGCAGGGCGTGCAGCGGCGCTTTCCCGCCGGCATGCCGGCCGCGTACCGCGCCACGCTGGACGAAGAGCTGGCGCTGATCGAGCAGCTGAAGTACGAGCCCTACTTCCTGACGGTGGCCGACATCGTGCACTGGGCGCGCGCGCAGGGCATCCTGTGCCAGGGCCGCGGCAGCGCGGCCAACTCGCTGGTGTGCTATGCCTTAAGCGTGACCGAGGTCGACCCGCGCCGCGCCACGCTGCTGTTCGGCCGCTTCATCAGCGCCGAGCGCAACGAGCCGCCCGACATCGACATCGATTTCGAGCACCAGCGCCGCGAAGAGGTCATCCAGTACATCTACCGCAAGTACGGCCGGCACCGCGCCGCGCTGACGGCGGTGGTCATCAGCTACCGGCCGCGCAGCGCGCTGCGCGACGTGGGCCGCGCTTTAGGCATCGACCTGGACCGCATCGACGCGGTGGCCAAATCGACGCAGTGGTTCGACGGCCGCAAGGTCAGCGCCGAGCGGCTGCGCGAAAACGGCTTCGACCCCGAGTCGCCCATCTGCAAGCTGTGGGTGGAATTGACGCAGCAGTTGATCGGCTTCCCGCGCCACCTGAGCCAGCACCCCGGCGGCTTCGTCATCGCGCGCGACGACCTGGCGCGCCTGGTGCCGGTGGAAAACGCCGCGATGGAAGGGCGCAGCGTCATCCAGTGGGACAAGGACGACCTGGACGCGCTCGGGCTCATCAAGGTGGACATCCTGGCGTTGGGCATGCTCAGCGCCATCCGCCGTGCGCTGCAGTTCGTCGGCGCCAAGTTGGGACGCAGTTTCGAACTGGGCGACATCCCCGACGGAGACACCCCCACTTTCGACATGATCTGCGCCGCCGACACGGTGGGCGTGTTCCAGATCGAAAGCCGCGCGCAGATGAGCATGCTGCCGCGGCTGCAGCCGCGTTGTTACTACGACCTGGTGGTCGAGGTCGCCATCGTGCGGCCCGGGCCGATCCAGGGCGGCATGGTGCACCCCTTCCTGCGCAACCGCAGCCTGCCGGCGGAACAGATCGACTGCCCCGAGGAGCTCAAGCCCGCGCTGATGCGCACGCAGGGCGTGCCCATCTTTCAAGAGCAGGTGATGCAGATCGCGATGCTGGCCGCCGACTTCACCGCCGGCGAGGCCGACCAGCTGCGCCGCGCCATGGCGGCGTGGAAGCGCAAGGGCGGGCTCGGCCCCTTCCACGAAAGGCTGGTCGGCCGCATGGTGCAAAAGGGCTACGAGCGCGAGTACGCTGAAGCCATCTTCAAGCAGATCGAAGGCTTCGGCGAATACGGCTTCCCCGAAAGCCATGCCGCCAGCTTTGCGCTGCTGGTCTATGCCAGCGCCTGGCTCAAGTGCCACCACCCCGATGCCTTCCTGGCCGCGCTGCTGAACAGCCAGCCGATGGGCTTCTATGCGCCGGCGCAGCTGGTGCGCGACGCGCGCGCGCATGGCGTGACGGTGCGGCCGGTGGACGTGTCCCTCAGCGGCTGGGAAAGCTCCGTCGAACAGAGCGCCTCGGGCCCGTGGCCGGTGCGCCTGGGCTTTAACCGCATCGGCGGCTTTGCGCAAGAGTCGGCCCAGCGGCTGCTGGCCGCGCGCGCCGAGGCGCCCTTTGCCAGCGCCGAGGATCTGGCGCGCCGCGCGGCGCTGGATGCCGGGCAGCTGGCGCTGCTGGCGCGCTCCGATGCGCTGGTGCAGATCACCGGCCACCGCCATCAGGCGGCCTGGGCCGTGGCTGGCGTGGACATCCGCGCCACGCCGCTGCTGCGCCGCACGCGCACGCTCGAGGCTGCCGCCACGCTGGCCGCGCCCGATGCGGCCGAGGACATGCTGGCCGACTACCGCAGCACCGGGCTGTCGTTGAACACGCACCCGCTGGCGCTTCTTCGCGACCAGCTGGCGGCCTACAAGGTGCAGCCGGCCGCCGCGCTGCGGGCCTTTCGCAACGGCCAGCTGGCACGCGCCAGCGGCCTGGTCACGCACCGCCAGCGGCCCGAGACGGCCAAGGGCGTGGTCTTCGTGACGCTGGAGGACGAGACCGGCAGCGTCAACATCATCGTCTGGCCCGACGTGGCCGAGGCGCAGCGCAAGCCGCTGTTGGGCAGCACGCTGCTCACGGTGTATGGCGTGTGGCAGCGCGAAGGCGAGGGCACGCGCGCGGTCATGCACCTGATCGCGCGCAAGCTGGTCGACCACACGCCGCTGCTGCAGGGGCTGGTGACCCGCAGCCGCGATTTCCGCTGAAGTCTTTGACCGCCGACTGCGGCCACCGCGCTGCCAGAATCGCGGCATGGACACCCGGTACCCGAGCCAGGCGGTCACGCCGGAGCTGCGTGAGTGGATCCTCGCGCAGACCCAGGCCGGCTGCGAGGCCGGCGACATCCTGGAGGCGATGCACGCCAGCGGCTGGAACGATGCCGTGGCTCGCGCGGCACTGGCGCAGATGCTGCCGCCAGCCACCTTGTCGCAACGGCCGGCCGGCGCCGGGGCGCCGGTGCCCGAGCCCGACCTGCGCGGCGCGCCGTCGCTGCTGCGGCTGCCCGACCGCGACGTGCAGGTGCTGCTGACGATGCAGCGCCCGCGCGTCGTGCTGTTCGGCCGCTTCATGTCCGACGACGAATGCGACGCGCTGATCGCGCTGGCGCGGCCGCGGCTGGCGCGTTCTCAGACGGTGGACCACCGCAGCGGCGGCAGCGAAGTCAATGCCGCGCGCACCAGCGACGGCATGTTCTTCGAGCGCGGCGAGGCGCCGCTGATCCAGCGCATCGAGCGGCGCATCGCCGCGCTGCTGCGCTGGCCGGTGGAC
>Ga0316627_100000047_pt1 | contig 20010 bp, 39 predicted proteins | sample OWC_Aug_M2_C1_D1_FD_207653 | JGI IMG/M metagenome (GOLD analysis project Ga0316627, IMG submission 207653) | Wetland soil microbial communities from Old Woman Creek delta, Ohio, United States - OWC_Aug_M2_C1_D1_C | ecosystem: Environmental > Terrestrial > Soil > Wetlands | place: USA: Ohio...
CCATGCGAAGTGCGGCACAGGCGGCTCGGGGAACCGCAGCTGTTCGCTGCGATAGGCCGCGTCGAGCTTCCACACGTAGCAGTTGAAGCACGAGCCGCATGAGCAAAGCGCGCCGTCCCTGGCGGCTTGCTCAAGCTGCACGTCGCTCGCGTGGATGACTTCGCGAGCGAACGCGCTCACCAGTTGTGCTCCAGTTCCTGCTGATGCGCCTCCCGCTCGGCCGTGTGCTGACGCGCCTGCTCCTCGCGCGCCATGCGCAGCGTCGTGCCGCTGATGTTGTCGAGCGACGCCCCGATCTCGTTCGCCAGCCTGACGACGTCGAGCGCCAGCGTGGCGACGTGCGCGTGCACCGCCGCCACCGCCGCGTTGACATCCTCGGGCTTCAGCGTCTTGCGGCGCTTGGCCATGTTCAGGTGTCGCCTCATGCCCTCGACGGTCGACTCCTTGACCTCGAAGCCCAGCTCCGCAGCCATGGCCTTCGCCACGTTCAGGTCGGTCGTTGCGAGCACCGCGTCGGCGTGGCTCGTCATCCAGTTGACGATCGCCGCGTACTGCAAGGGCGTCGGGCGCTTGTACTGGGGCTTCATCGTGCCGTTGTTGTGTGACATGCTGCTTGCTCCTATCGTTGCGGAATGAATGTGTCGACGATCTCGAAGGCGCTCGCCGTGTAGGCGACGCCCGACAACGCGTCTCGCAGGCTGCGGCCGTCCATGACCCGGACGAACGCCTCCGCTTGACCGCGATAGTCGAAGTGAGCGACGGCATCGTCGACGATGCTGCCGCCGCCCACGTCCTCGAACTTGCGCTTGAACCTGACGAGGTAGCGACTCGTCATGGCTGCTTCCCCCGGGCAAGGCGCGACCCCACGAGCAAGCGGGGGTCCGCCTCGTAAGCGATCCGGCCACCACGGTCGACGAACTCGCCGAGGTATGGCACCGGAACCGCGATGCCGCTCTTGATGTCGGCCGCCATCTTGTGAAGCGCGGCATCGATGATCCAATCGATGTCGCTCAGCGACATCAGCGGGGCGTCGCCCCAGGACCGCATCTCGCCCTGCACGTGCGCGGCTACCTCCGTCTCGTACTCGCTGGGCTCGCAGCCCTCAACTTCCTCACGCTGGCTTTGCATGACTACCTCCGTTCGATCTTGCTGATGCACTCGGCACACGACCAACGACGCCTCGTGCCGTTGCTCATCGTGATCCACGTGCCGCCGACCTCCTTGCGGAGCTGGCGACAGTTCGAGCAGTGCCGCATCCCGGTGATGCTCGCCGAGACGTCGGTCAGCTGGCGATTCAACTCCTTGGCGTTGGGTTCGCGCTTCATGTCACCACCCCGCCCATTCGAGCAGGACCGCGACGACGAGCTGTAGCGCGATCGCCAAGAACACGATGCTGACCGGGCCGATCCTCGGCCCGCGCAGCTCGCGGCCCCCGCGATAGGCGCGGTCCTTGTAGTCGATCTTCATGATGCTCACTCTGCTTGCCTCCTCAGGAAGGATGGAACCTCGTCGAGCACCGCGAGGCGATCGTCGTCGGCGCGCTCGCGGATGCCCTGGTACGTCTCGCGCAAGCGCAGGTAGTACGCGCTCCACGTCTCGCCGGGGCGAATGGCGGTCATGCCCTGCAGTTGCGGCACGAACGCCTTGCACGCGTCGAGCGCCTGCGCCGTGCCGTAGCCGCGCGCAAGGCAGACGGTGGCGAGCAGCGAGAACGCGCGCTGCACATCGGCCCCGAGCCCGGCGTCGCGCGCGATCCACATCGCGGCGTTGCGCGTGGCGTCGATCTGGCTAGGATGGACGTCGTTGATGTTCATCGATTCCTCCAGTGCTTCGGGCTGCGCGGGTCGAGGTACTCGCTGTACCCCGGCACGTCCCACTCGAACATCATCGAATCCAGTAGCGCGCTGAACGCCACGCCGACCTTCGCTTTGCGTCCCTCCCCGTTCCCGACGAGCATCTCGCATTCAGCCAGTTCCTGTGCCGACATCGTCAGCAGCTCGGGCCGCTCGGAACGCTCCGCGAGCATTGCCCGCGCCCCGCTGAATCGCCACTGCGAGTAGCCGCGAGCACACATCATCTTGATCTCGAAGTCAGAGTCGGGGCCGATCAGCGCGTGGCGAATCACTTGCCCAACCAGCGGCACAGGCGGACCGTCGATCCAGCGCAACTCAAGAACGATCTGATCGGTGTCCGAGTACCCGGCGTGCACGTGAAAGTCGCCGCCGAATACGTCCGACAGAACGGCGCTCGCGTGTTCCGCGATGTCGTCAGGGGTGTAGCTCTTGGTCATGGTCGTCTCCGTCGAATGATGGGGGGCGGCCAATCCGCCCCCCGAGGTTGTGTCACGCCGCCTCGGCGATGCGCGCCCACTCGCGCGCCGGCAGATCGAGCACGACGCCGCCCAGCTCCTCCAGCTCGGTCGCGCGGTCGTAGCACGGCGCGTTGTTAGCGATCGCCGTCACCGCGTTGAGCGCCCCGTAGCGCGAGTAGTCGCCCGCGCGGATGAGGTTTTCGAGGAACGAGTCCTTCTCCGTCGCCCGAAGGTTCAGCGCCTTGCCGAGCACCTCGACCGCCGCCGTCGGGCGCTCGATCTTCTGCCCGCCCTGCGCCTCGCGCATCCTGGCTATCATCTTGTTGAACGAGTCCTGCGACGCCACCGCGCCGATGACGTCCCGGATCTTCAGCAGCAGCGCGCGATCGTCAGCGCGCAGCGTGTCCTCCTTGTAGACCTCGCTCACCACGTCCTCGCTGCTCAGTCGCCCGCCGACGTGATTGGCGCGGAGCGAGCTGTCGGCCCGGATCATCCCGTTCTTGCACGCCAGCCGGTACACGAGCGGCTGAATGCTCAGCGCGCCCGTGCCGATCTCGCTGTTGCTGATGACGACGCCGGCCTGCACCTCGTCGCCGACCGCCACCTCGCCCCGCACGCGCGGGAACAGCGCCTTGATGTAGAGCTTGTTCTCGGTGACGTCGCACGACACGATCTCGGTGTCGCCCGTGCCCATCAGGATCGGCAGCGCGACCTCGGCCACGTCCTCATGATCGATGCGACGGTAGCGGTCCGACAGGAACGCGCGAGCGTTGCCGTCGAGCGTGCGGATCATGCGGCGATCCTTCGACAGCCCGAGCCAGCGATTGAAGTTCACGGCCACGAGGTCGGGCGCCTCGGCGGCCATGAGGTCGAGGTACTTCAGCGGCACGCCCGCCCAGTTCGCGATCTGCCGCTGCGCCACCGGCGTCATCGGGTAGATCGTCTGATCGAAGCTCGGCATCAGCAGCCCGAGGTTGCTAAGCGAGCTGTTGTACTCGACCTCGATAGACGTCGTCGGCGCGATGTAGTCGCGCTTCGCCTCGGTCATGCGCTGGATTTCACGGGCCAGTTCGACAATGTTGCGTCCGGTTTTCATGATGCTCTCCAGTGTGTGTGTGATGTCACGCGTCGCTGTCATCGGAATGCGGAACGGTGTCGATCTCGATCGTGCCGAAGATGAACCGCCCCGCCTCCCACTCGATCGTCTGCTCCTTGACGAATTCCACGACGCGCCCTTGAGCGAGCAGCGCCGTGGGTGCTCCAAAGCGCACCGCTGTTTCGATGCGCATGATGCCGATCAAGCCCGAGTCGACCGAGTACCGATAGCCCTCGGTGTCCTCGTACTCGCCGTCGCCGTGCCACGTCGGGAACGCGGCGACGAGATGCGGCTCGGGCTCGTCCCTCACGATGACGCTGCCGACCGGCTTGCGGAAGTGCTCGCAGCTGCCGAGCACCTCCTGCCACGCCTCGTCGTCGCTCGTGAACGCGTAGCACGGATCGCCGATCCAGTACGTGCCGGGGGCGATCGTCGCCGACCACGTCGGCTTCGTGATGCGCAGGAAGTTCGCCGGGGCCTTCATGGTCGTCCGCCTCATCGCTGCAACGCCTCCACGTTCGTCTTGACCAGCCGACGCGTGTTCGCGTCGTCGAGGTCGCGGTACCGCAGCCACGTGCCATCCTGGCGCTTCGCCAGCGCGTCCTTCGGCGCGCGGTCGCGGACCGCCCGCTCGATCTCGTCCGCCACGAAGCACGAACTGCTGTGCAGCAGCTGGCCCCACGCGGCGATGTAGGGGTAGGTGTGTCGATTCGCCTTCATGTTCCGTCTCCTGTGTCCTCGTTGACCGTTACCCCGTCGATGCCGGGGATGTCGCGGATGCGCTGCTCGATCTGTTCGAGCAACGACTCGATGGCTTCGTCATCGGTCGGCATCCTGTGATGACGCGGCGGCCACTCGAACGCGACCACCACCCGCAGCGCGATGCTGTGCCTCGTCATGCCGCCTCCTCGGGCTCGTCGGGAAGCTGCCCGTGCGCGGCATCGAACACCGCCTGCTTCGCCTGCGCCGCCGTCGAGTACGCCTGGAACTCGCCGATCGTCGTCACGTCGCCCGTGACCAACGACAAGCGCCGCAGCGTCCAGCGCCGGGGCTCGTCCATGAATTGCTCCGACGTCCAGAAGAACACGCGGTCGCCGTTGCGCAGCGCCGTCTCGGGGAGGCGGCTCTTGAAGTACGCCATCGCGCCGGGCGAGAAGAAGTAGCCGCGCGCATTCCGCTTGACCCATGCCATGCTGACCGTCTCGATCATGTCGCACCTCCTCAGGATGTCTGCTGCTCACGAAGGGCCGCGTCGCGCTCCGCGTTCATGCGGTCGACAGCGGCGAGCGCATCGTCGAGGACGCGCTTGTCCTCGGCCGCCTTGAGAACGAGTTCGGTCGCCTGATACCGGGCGTTCCGCACCATCTTCAGCGCGGTCACCGCCACGTACTCCAGCGAGCCCTGCAGCATCGCGCCGCCAACGGTGAGCGCTGCCTCGCGCTCGTCCTTCTGGATCGTCATCGCGTCGAACTTCCGCGCCAGGGCCTGTTCGAGGATCCACTGGCTCGCATCTTCAAGGCGGCACTCGCGCCGCTCGCTGCGCCGCAGGATCGCCTTCGCCATCGCTTCGTCGTCGTCGATCGCCTCCAGCAACGCGTCGGCGCCCAGCTCGTTAAAGCACGTCTCGACCATGCTGGCCTTGTCGTCGATCTGGCTCATCAGCTCGGACCACGTCATGCGATTGACGAGCACGTAGAACAGCCCCGTGTCGTCCTCGCGTTCGTGGATGATCTCCTCATTCGTCATCGTCCCGAGCACGGCCTGGGCCAGTTCGCTCTTGTCGTGATCCGGGATCGCGCTGATGTACTCGTCGATACCGCGCCGCTGCACGAGCGTCCTGCACAGCTCGCGCTCGTCGACCTCCTCGACGATCTCGTCGAGGCTGAGGTCGGTGAACACGTAGTCGCGGATGCCGGCGTTGTCGTCGAGCTGATCGAGCACGTCGCGAAGCCGCATGTTCTGCAGCAAGTGCCCCAGCAGATCCTCGTCGTTGTCGAACGCGCGGCACAGCTCGCCCGGAGTCATGTCATCGATGAAGCGGGCGGCGAGGTCGTTCTTCTCCGCGTCGGTCAGGTCCAGCTCGGTGACGTCGACGCTGATCTTCGCGTTGTATTGGTACGTGGCCATTTTCTTCTCCGTTGTCGTTAGGTGTGTGCCACGGCGAACGCCGCAGCCGCGAGCGCCCTGCTGCCAGGGCGCTCTGGGCTGGACGCTAGACGCACATCTCCTCGTAGCAGCGCCGCATCTGCTCGCGCAGATCCTTCGCGTCGGCGTACAGGAATCCGGCGCTGTAGATGCGGTCGGTCATGAAGCCGCCGACCAGCTCGCCGTTGCTGTCACGAGCGACCATCATCGTCTCAGCGTCTGACGCCTGCATTCCTTCGCCGCGCGGCGTCTCGTCGCTGATGGTCAAGCCCTGCTTGATGGCCTGCCGTTCCCACCGCCCGTACCGTCTGAAGTTCCTGAGCATGTTCGTCTCCTCAGTCGATGTTGTGGATCGCCTCGACCGCATCGTCGAGCGCCGAAGCCGCCTCCTCGATGTAGTCGATCGCGCTCTGCGAGCGCTCGCCGCGCTCGCTGCCTTGCAGCGACTCGGGCATTGCCTCGAACGCCTCGGTCTCGGCGTCGAGCGCCTCGCGCAGCTCCTCGGCCAGGGCCTCGATGCGCGCCACGATGTCGGTCAGGTTCTTCATGCGTCGCTTGTTCATGTCGACTCCTCAGGCCTGATGCTCGCTGATGACGATGGGGGCGTGACCGGCGGGGAAGTTGATGTAGCCGATCTCGTCCATGAACGTGTCGGGATGCGCGGAGTACAGGCGCCACTGCCGCGCCCCGAACCCGAGGCCGCCGACCCGCAGCGACTGCGTGACCGCAGCGCGCGGGGTCGTCGCCTTGCCCCAGTAGTGCGGCTCGACGAACAGGAACACGTCGCCGTCTCGCAGCGTGCGCGGGTTGCGGTCGGCCTTCTTCGTTGTCGCTTTCATCGTCGTCTCCTCAGACGTAGTCGGGGATCAGGGCGAGCAGCGGTTCGCGCGTGTACTTGTCGAGCACCTCGACGCAGATCGGGTCTTGCTCGTAGTGATGGTCGACCGTGACGCGGCCGCGACTCCTCGACGAGAGGAAGCCTTCGCGCCGCAGCATGTTCAGCACGCGGCGCGTCGTCGTGTGGGACTCGCGGATGCGGATGTTCCTGCGCAGCGTGACCGAGTCGTTCCAGAACCACATGCCGTCGGCGTCGCGCCACGCGTCGATCGAGACGAGGCGCAGGCGGAAGTAGCGGACGTCGTTGTCGACGATCGTCCACGGCTCGTCCCACGGGTTGCCGATGCTCGGGTTGGTGTTGTTGTTGGTGTGTGCGTTCATGTTGTTCTCCGGGTCACTTGTTGGTCGTCGGGAGCTGCAGGCCGAAGTTGTGCCGAGGATCGAGTTCGGCACGCGCGTTCAGCACGAGCACTTCGGTTTCGTAGGTCTTGAGCTTCTTGCCCTTGGCGTTGTAGCGGGGCCGCGTCGCCGTGATGACGAAGCCGGCGATGCCGTGGTAGTCGCGGCGCTCGCGCTTCGCCTGTTCGAGCGCGGACAAGACGCCCGGCAGGCGCGACGTCACGAGCTGCGCGCCGTTCTTCATGATGGTGACGAGCACCGCCTTGGCGCCGTCGGTGAGCGGGTTGCTGATGGTCTTCATCGTTCGTCTCCTGGGTGTGTGTCGATCAATAGAACGAGGCGCTGCTGCGAACGGCGACGCGCCGATTGCCGAGGTACGCGTAGTGGCCGCGAAACTGCTCCCACGACTTCGGTGCGCACATGACCTCGACGCCGCCGCGCGTGCCGATGACGAGCATCCACGTCTCGCGGCAGAACAGTTCGAGCCCGGTGTTCTCGTCGTTGACGTAGCCGGTGTGCACCTGAAGCAGCACCTTGTCGTTGGCGAGTTCTTCGACGAGCGGTTCGCGCTTCAGCTCGCGAGCGCGGAACGAGTCGCGCGAGAGCAGCGCCGTCATGATCGTGTCGAGCGTGGTCTTCTGCGTTGCGTTCATGTCGTTCTCCGTGGTGTGTGTCAGTCGTTGATGATCGAGACGTGTGCGCTGTGCCCGAGCTGCGCGCCGGTCGTGTCGAACACGCGGTCGCCGCGGACGACGAGCTGCCCGTCGGTCGGCGTGCTGATCGTCCAGCGCAGCGTCGCGCGGACGTCGCCGTGCAGCGAGCCGCGACCGCGCCGCGTGACGATCGCGCCAGCGTTCGTCGTGAACGTGACCGCGAGCAACGCGGGGCGCGCAGCGAGCGACCGACGCTCGGCGTCGACGCGCTCCTGGGCGTGGCGACGGATCTTGGCGATCGCGTTGGCGATGCTGTGGGTGCGGCCGACGACGGCGCTGATCGCGGCGGGCGGCATGTCGTCGACGAAGGCCCACGCGAGCGACGCGCTTCGGCGAGCTGCGGCGTGCGTGCGGATTCGGGTGGCGATTTCGGCGGTGCGCATCGTGGCGGCTCCTTCGTTGGATCAATAATGTGTTGATGTCAGGCGTATTTGAACACGTCCCGTGCAGCAAAACTACTTGTTTTTTCCTCGATAGATCAATGAGTTACGTCCCGACCGGCGCTGAATGCGCCAGTTTTCGCGGTGACAGCTGGCTACTTTTTGACCAGTTGACCCGTCGCACAGGATGTGCCTGCACGAATTAACGGTGTCTGACGACAGCTCCGAATAAAGGAAAATCGCTGCGCGTGTCGTCGTTGTCGCGCGTGTTTTTCGCGCTGCTGTTCCGGGTTGTTCGCGCTTGTCGCTGAAGCGCGCAGCACGTCTCGTGTCGAGCGCGCAGCACTGCACCGACGGTGTTGCACGCGGGCGCGCTGGCCCGTAATCTCGACGTGTCGAAACGCGAGCAACGAGCCATGACGACTGAACGTGAAGCGCTGCACCGCGCGATCACCGCCGCTGGCGGCGTCACCGCCTTGGCGAAGGCCATCGGCGTCACGCTGTCGTGCGTGACGAACTGGCGCCTGCGCGGACGCGTGCCGTCCGAGCAAGTGATCCCGATCGTGCGCGCGGTCGAGGAGCGCGTGACCGCGCATGAACTTCGACCGGACCTGTACCCGGTCGCGAGCTGGACACTGCTCGACAAGGCCGCGTGATGCCCGAGCATTCGGCACGCGCTTTGTCTCCGGGCGTGTGCGGAGCCGTGGACGCCTACGGCGCAAGAACCGGCGTGACATCGCGGAGAGACGCGATTCTCCTCGGAATCAGGTGTGTGTTCGGCCCGGCGTCCAAGCGCCGGGCTTTTTTTTGCACGCACCCAGGAGGCGGCTCGAACCGCGCGACGCGGTTTTTTGCTGTCCGCGAACTACACAACATGACAACAAGGAGTCTCGATGTACCACCCCGCACCGACAGATTTCGTCGAGGTTTGGCAGGGCGTTGCCGTGTCTCGAAAGACGCTCGATGAACGCCGCGCCCTGATCGACAGCGCCCCGCCCGAGTACCGCGCGAGGATCCGCAGCCATCTCAAGACGTACTTCGGCCTGAAGAAGGTTCACGAGAAGCGCCTTGCCCGCCGCGCCGCACATCGCGCGAGGTTCGGGCTATGACCGCGCCCTACGTGCCGATCGAGATCGATCTGCGCGACTTCGCGTTCGTGCCGATCGACGTCGTCCGCCTGTTTCAGTCCCGGTTCCATGCCGTGTCGAGCGACGCCGCATGGCGCGCGGGCGTGACCCTGTGGCTGAAGTCCTGGCATCAGGTGCCGGCGGCGACCCTGCCGAATGACGACGTCGAGCTGACGCGCCTCGCCGAGCTTGGCCGCGACGTGGCGACGTGGCGCGAGCTGAAGGCCGAGGCGCTGCACGGCTGGACGCTGTGCGACGACGGCCGGCTGCATCACCGCACGATGGCCGAGAAGGCGCTCGAAGCCTGGGCCAAGAAGCTCAGCCACCGGCGCCGATCGCTCAAGGGCAACGCCAAGCGCTGGGGCGTCGACGGCGACCCCGGGCACTTCGACGCCATGCAGCAGCGCTGCGTCGAATTCCTTGAGCGCCTCACCGGTCATTCACACGTTGCGCACAGCGAATCGCACAGCGAACCGCACAAGGAATGCGACGCGGAATCCCTGAAGGAATCCTTCAAGCATCCCAAGGGACAGGGACAGGGACAGGGACAGGAAAAGGGACAAGACGAAATTGTGAAGAACGAGGTTGTTCCGCAGCAGTCGTCTCGCGCGCGTGCGCGAGGCACGCGCCTCGCCAGCGATTGGCTGCCGCCCGAGGAGTTCGTCGCGTGGGCCTTGCACGAACAACCGACGTGGACGCCACAGCACGTGCAGCGCGTCGGCGAGATGTTCCGCGACTACTGGACGAGCAAGCCCGGCCGCGAGGGGCTGAAGCTCGATTGGCTGGCGACGTGGCGGAACTGGGTGCGACGTGAGCGCCCACTGACCACGCGCCCGGGAGCAACGACAACGATCAGCCCGGCGACCGCACAGACCATGGAGGCGGGCCGGCGCTGGCTTGAACAGGAGAGCGACCATGTTGCAGCAGGATCGTGAGCGATTCCTGGCGTGCCTGTTGGCGACGTCCGAGGAGTACCGGAAGCCGATCAGCGAGGCCGGCATCGCGTTGTGGTGGCGGCAGCTCGCGCGGTTCGACATCGAGGCGGTCGAGCGCGCCTTCGATCTGCACATCGCCAACCCCGAGACCGGCCGCTTCATGCCTCACCCGGCCGACATCATCGGGCTGATCGAAGGCGGCACGCAGGACGGGGCGCTGCAGGCCTGGACGAAGGTCGACCACGCCGTCCGCACCGTCGGCCCCCATGCCTCGGTCGTGTTCGACGACCCGCTGATCCATCGCGTGCTGCACGAGATGGGCGGCTGGATCGCGCTGGGCACGAAGGCGCTCGACGAATGGCCCTTCGTCGGCAAGGAGTTCGCAACCCGGTACCGGGCCTACCGCGTGCGCCGCGAGACGCCCGAGTACCCGCGCGCGCTGATCGGCCTGAACGAAGCCCACAACACGGCGCGTGGCCTGCCGTGCGCGCCGCCCGTGTTCGTCGGTGACCCGGTCAAGGCCCAGGACACGCTCGCGCGCGGCACACAGAAGCCGCTGATCGGCGTCCGACAGGCCATCACGCTGACCGCCCTGCCCGGCGGCAAGGGGGCGGCGTGAGCGATCGGTCGCTGCAAGAGGAGCTGCTGTCCTACGTGGCCTACGACCGGCGGGTACGCATGGCGGGCAAGAGCCGCCTGCGAGTCACGACGACCGGCGTCGTGCCGATCCGCATGCTGACCGAGGCCGCGGACCGCATCGATACCCTGGAGGCGAGGCTCGACGGAATGCTCGCCACCGTGGCGACGTGGGAGCGCGCCTGCGCGAGCTACACCGAGGTGCTGGCCACCCAGGATGCCGAGATCAAGGCGCTGCGCGCCGCCGTGTCGGGCGACGAGGCGGACGCTTGTCGAAAGCTGGTCGCGGCCGAAGCCGAGATCAAGCGCCTGCGGGCGGAGCTCCGCCCCGTCACCATCACCCTGCCGCTGACGAAGCCGAGCACTTGACTGATTGTGTAGCGGGTTGTCTCATTCGCAACCAGCGGCGGTTGCGACGTCAAAGCGGGCGAAACCCCGCAACGAGGAGCAGCATGAACGACAAGCACGCCAAGGCCCTGCGCGCCCAGGCCCGACTCGAAACAGCCGGCCGCCCCGAGCGCGCCTACACGACCACCCCGCACGGCATCCGCCGTGTCGTGAAGCTCACGACCCGGGGGCGCTACCTGACGCTCAAGCGCCGCAACCCGAGGCCGTCGACCACGCCATGACCGGCCGCTGCGAAATCTGCCACCGCGACCGCTGGACCGACGGCAAGGAGCGCGAGATCAATACGTGCTCGGTGTGTGGCAAGTGGATGTGCGTCGTCTGCTGGTCGAAGCACCGCCACCCCGGTCAGGAGCACTACTACACGAAGCGAGAGGACGCGAGTGATTACAGTCGTTGACGTTTGCCGATCCCTGCGCGTCGAGCCGACGCCCGATCTTACGTGGCCGGTCGGGGCGATCGTTCGCGAGCGATGGGAGCGCATCCACGGCAGCCTGCCGCCCAAGGCGCTGCGGACGAAGACCGCAGGCGGCGGCTCGCACTGCTTCGCGGTCTACCCAGAGGATTGGAAGCCCGAGATCGAGTCGGTCATCCGCCAATTCCAGACCATCGCGACGCGCCAAGGGGAGCTGCCTCTGTGACCACGGTCTGCGGCATCGATCCCGGCATCTCGGGCGCCCTGGCGTTCCTGCACGAGAGCCCGGCCACCCTCGTCGACGTCGTCGACATGCCGACCACACCGCGCGTGCACGGCAAGGGCCAGCAGGTTGACGCTCACGCCCTGTCGCGACTGCTCGTCGAGCAGCACGTGGCGTGCGTCTATGTCGAGCGCGTCAGCGCCATGCCCGGCCAAGGCGTCACGTCCATGTTCCACTTCGGCGAGAGCGTCGGGATCATCGAGGGCGTGTGCGCCGCCCGGATGATCCCCATGATCTGGGTGACGCCGCAGCGCTGGAAGAAGCACTTCGGGCTGTTCAAGCGCGGCAAGGACGCCGCTCTCACGGTCGCCCGCGAGCGCTGGCCGGGCAAAGCGAGCACCCTGTTCTCGCGGAAGAAGGACGTCGGCCGAGCCGACGCCGCGCTCATCGGGCTGTTCGGTGTTGGCGACCCCGGCCGGCGCGTGTACCCCGAGAGCTGACCGGCCGTGCCGAGGCTCAACAAGGACACGTGGGCCGAGGCGCGCCATCGATGGGAATCCGACCCGGCAGCGACCTACGCGTCGATCGGCAAGGAGATCGGCGTCTCCCACACGGCGGTCGCCAAGCAGGCGACGAAGAACGGCTGGGCCAAGGTCGGCGCGCTCGCGCAGGTCAACGAGCGGGCGCAGCTGCTCGCCGATCGTCGCGAGGTTGCGCGTGAAGTTGCTACCCGCGAGCCAGACAAAAGGCCGGCACCGGGATCGCTGGAGGACGCGGCCCAGCTGCGGTCACGCGTCATCGAGCGGCATCGGTCCGAATGGGAGGAGGTCAATCGCTTCCGCATCGCCGCCATGGTCAGCATGAAGGCCGCCTTCGAGAACAAGGACGTGGAGACGCAGCGCGACGAGTGGTGGAAGGCGAAGATCGCCAGCGACACCGTGCTGCATCACATGCGCGCCCTCGACACGAAGCAGATCGGCGAGCGCCGGGCTCACGGCCTGAGCGACGCCGACAACGCCCAAGCCATCATCATCGAGCGCACCTACGGCGCTCTCAACGAGTGAGGAATCCATGGTCGACATGATCGGCATCGCCGAGCTGCTGCCCTACGCGCGCAACAGCCGCACTCACAGCGACGGGCAGATCGCCAAGGTCGCCGCATCGATTCGAGAGTTCGGGTTCACCAACCCCGTGCTCATCATGCCCGACAGGACGATCGTCGCCGGCCATGCTCGCGTCGAGGCGGCGCGCGTGCTCGGGCTGGGCGAGGTGCCGTGTCGCGTCGTTGGCGAGCACTGGACGAAGGCGCAGCTCCAGGCCTACATCATCGCCGACAACAAGCTGGCGCTCGACGCGGGTTGGGACATCGAGATGCTGAAGGTCGAGATCGACGACCTGATGGCCGCCGACTTCAACGTCGAGCTGACCGGGTTCTCGGAGCACGAGATGGAGGCGCTGCTCAACGGCTGGAACGTCGAGCCCGCCGACATCACGAAGGACGGCGAGAACCTCGACGGCATCACGTCGACGATCCGGGTCCGCGTCGATCAGGACGAGGGCGACCTTGCGCGCTCCGTCATCACGAAGGCGCTCGATGCAGCCGGGCTGACCTATGAGCTTGCGTGACGAAGCTCCCGGCAAGCTGAACCTGCTGGTCGCCTACCCGTACATGACCAAGCCGGTCGTGGAGCTGCTCGTCGAGCACAAGGAGCACATCCGCTTCCTCCTCGACTCGGGCGCGTTCACCGCGTGGAAGGCGGGCAAGAGCATCGCCCTGGACGACTACTGCCGTTTCGTCGACTCGATGCCGTTCGAGCCGTGGCGCTACTTCACGCTCGACGTCATCGGCGATCCCGTGGCGTCCATGGCGAACTACGAGGCGATGCTGGCGCGCGGCTACAAGCCGGTCCCGATCCTCACGCGCGGCGAGGATCTCGCGGGACTCGACCGCTACTACGAGACGAGCGACGTCGTGGGCATTGGCGGGCTCGTCGGCACGCGCGGGAACAAGGGCTTCGTCAACGGCATCATGAAGCACGTCGGCGATCGTCGCGTGCATTGGCTCGGGTTCACGCGCATCAACTACCTCAAGCACTACCGGCCGTATATGTGCGACTCCTCGAACTACTCGCGAGGGCAGCGCTACGGCATCATCGACACCTACGCCGGCAACGGCGAGATGATCCCGCTCACGCGCAAGGTCGCGAAGCGCCACCTCACCGAGGCGCTTGCCGCGCGCGTCGCCCGCTACGATCTCGATCTGTGGTCGCTCGCGCAGCCCGGAGCGTGGCGCAAGGGGCGCGTCATGACCGAGCTGCCCGTCTGGTCGTGGGTCGACTTCTCGCTGGACGCAGAGCGCACGATCGGCACGAAGCTATTCGTTGCGGTGTCCGGGCTCGACTCGATCAAGCTCGTGCTCCGCGCTTACCTGGGACTCAGAGGATTGAAGCCATGACCGGTACCGTTGTCGTCGTCAGTGGCGGGCTCGACTCCGCCGTGCTCGCGTACAAGGCGAGGAAGCAGCACGAGGGGCCGCTGCACCTGTTGTCGTTCGACTACGGGCAGCGCCACAAGCGCGAGCTGGAGTGCGCGGCCAAGATCGCCAAAGCGCTCGACGCCAAGCACGACATCATCAACCTGACCGACCTTCGCGCGCTGCTGAAGGGGTCGAGCCTGACGGACGACGCGATCGACACGCCGCACGGGCACTACGCTGCCGAGAGCATGAAGCTGACCGTCGTTCCGGGGCGGAACGCCATCATGCTGTCGATCGCCTGGGGCGTGGCCGTGTCCGAGGGCGCCGATCGCGTTGGCATCGGCGTGCACTCGGGCGATCACTTCATCTACCCCGACTGCCGCCCGGAATTCATCTACGCCATGCGCAACGCCCTGGCGGCCGGCACGGCGGACATGAGCGGCTACACGAAGGAAATCTGGACCCCGTTCCTCTCGCTGACCAAGGCTGACATCGTCGTGGAGGGCGCGATCCACGGCGTCCCGTTCGAGGACACGTGGACGTGCTACGAAGGCGGCGACGTGCACTGCGGGAAGTGTGGCTCGTGCGTCGAGCGTCGCGAAGCGTTCGCCGAGGCCGGGGTCGCTGACCCGACGGAATATGCGTCGTGAAGTCGGTCAACCTTACCGACGTCGTGCCGCCCGAGGTCCGCAGCGCGGCGTTGTGGACGTTCGCTAACGAGAGCATCGGGCACCTGCTGACCGACGACGATCGCGAGCAGATCAAGCGCGAGATCGCGGCAGCGTTCGAGATCGTGTTCGCTTCGATGCGCATCGACACGGACAACGACCACAACACCAAGGAGACGGCCACGCGGATCGCGCGGATGTACGTTGACGAGGTGTTCCGTGGGCGCTTCCACCCGATGCCGCGCATGACGGAGTTCCCGAACGCCAAGCGCCTGGACGAGCTGTACACGGTCGGGCCCGTCACCGTGCGCAGTGCCTGCTCGCATCACTTCGTGCCGATCATCGGCAAGGCGTGGCTCGGGGTCATCCCGAGCGAGCGCCTCATCGGCCTGTCGAAGTTCACGCGGCTGACCGAGTGGGTGATGGCGCGCCCGCAGATTCAGGAGGAGGCTGCGGTGCAGCTCGCCGACGCGATCGAGGACTGCATCCAGCCGCACGGGCTCGCCGTCGTCATCAAGGCGCAGCACCTGTGCATGACGTGGCGAGGCGTCCGCGACAACGGCACGGAGATGGTCACGTCAGTGATGCGGGGAGCGTTCAGGGACAACCCGATGGCGCGCGAGGAATTCATGGCGATCATCAAGGGGCAGGGCTACGCATGAGTCGATTCAGCGCAGAGCGATTCCACGACTTCAGCGCCGGGCATCGGGTGTGCGGGCACGAGAACAAGTGCCGCCATCTGCACGGCCACAACTACCGCGCGCACTTCGTGTGCGTCGCCGACCTCGATGCGATCGGACGCGTCATCGACTTCGGCGTCATCAAGGAGCTGCTCTGCGAGTGGCTGGAGGACAACTGGGACCATCGCTTCCTCATGTGGGAGAACGACCCGATGATCGGCGACTTGATGCTCGTCGACGAGGTATCCGTGGTGCCCGTGCCGTTCAACCCGACGGCCGAGAACATGGCCGAGTACCTCGTCAACGTGATTGGCCCGCAGCAGCTGGCCGGCACAGGCGTCAAGCTGTGGGCGTGCAAGGTGGAGGAGACGACAAAGTGCGCGGCAAGCTACGAACTAGGCTGACCTACGCCGATCTCGACGAGTTCGTCGAGGCGTTCGCCGAGCACGGCGACTGGGAGGGCTGCACCGGGATCTACGGCGAGCCGCGTGGCGGGCTGCCGATCGCCGTGGCGTTGTCGCACGCGATCGGGCTGCCGCTGCTGAGCGCGCAGAGCGAGACGATGCTGTGGGTCGACGACATCGTCGACAAGGGCGAGACGATCGAGCGCGCCCTGCTCGTCTACCCGAACGCGAAGTACACGGCCTGGGTCGTGCGCCACTACCTGCGCTGGAGCTGCATGTTGCAGCCCGGGATCATCCTCAACGACGACCGCTGGATCGTGTTCCCGTGGGAGCGCGACGAGAACGCTGATGCTGACGCCGCGAAGTACGCGGCATCGAGGGCCGGCCTGTGAGCATGGGGATCAACGAAATCTTCTACACGATCCAGGGCGAGGCGCGCTTCACCGGCACGCCGTCGGTGTTCATCAGGACGCAAGGCTGCGACGTCGGCTGCCCGTGGTGCGACACCAAGCACACGTGGTCGTTCTGCCCGCCGACCACCCACTACGTGCCGCTGCGGCACATGGACGAGGCCAAGGCGAAGTTCAAGAACGATCGCGGCATCCTCTCGGAGGAGCTGTACACGATCGCGACGCCGCGCGAGATCGCCGACTACGTGGCGACGCGCTGGCCGCACGCCCGCCATGTCGTCATCACCGGGGGCGAGCCCCTCGCCCAGGAGGCGCTGCCGGAACTGATCCGGGCGCTGGCCGAGGAGGGACGCAGCGTGCAGATCGAGACGTCTGGCACGTACCCGCTGACCGACATCCCGACGTGTGCGTGGGTGACGCTGTCGCCGAAGTGGGACATGCCCGGGGGGCGGCGCGTGCTGCCCGCGAGCTTCGAGCGCTGCAACGAGATCAAGGTGCCGATCGGCCGGGCGCGCGACGTCACCGAGCTGCTCGATCGCCTCGCCGACATGAACATCGATCCCGCGAACGTCTGGCTCCAGCCGCTGTCGCAGAGCCGCAAGGCGACCGACCTGTGCGTGAAGTCGTGCCTGGAGTACGGCTTCAAGCTCTCGTTGCAGATGCACAAGTACGCGCACATCCCGTGACGCTGCGCATCCATGTCCCGCCGTTGCTGTATCACGCGGGCCAGCGCCGAATGCTGGACGAGAGGCGGCGCTTCAACGTCGCCACGTGCGGGCGGCGCTTCGGCAAGACGATGTTCGGCCTGGAGCAGATCCTGTTCGAGGCCGGGGGCGCGCTCGACGGCTATCCCGTTGGCTGGTTCGCGCCGACCTACAAGTACCTCGCCGACGTCTGGAAGGACGCCGAGCGCACGTGCGGCGCCATCACGCATCGAATCAACCGCACCGAGATGCGGATCGAGCTGGTGACGGGCGGCGTCATCGACTTCTGGACGCTGGAGGACGAGAACGCAGGGCGCGGCCGCAAGTACCGGCGCGTCGTCATCGACGAGTCCGCGCACGCGAAGAACCTGCGGCAGGCGTGGCTGTTCTCGATCTCGCCGACGCTGAACGACTACAAGGGCGACGCGTGGTTCATCAGCACGCCGAACGGCCGCAACTTCCACTACGAACTGCACATGATGGGCGACGCGCGCAACGTGAAGCGCGATCCCGAGTGGCAGTCGTGGCAGATGCCGACGACCGAGAACCCGTTCATCGATCCGCAAGAGATCGAGAAGTGGCGACCGCGCCTGCCCGAGCGGGTGTTCGCCCAGGAGTACCTCGCTGCGTTCATCGATACGGGCGGCGGCGTGTTCCGGCGCGTCACCGACGCGATCAGCAGCAAGCTCCCGGCTGATCCACACACGATGCGAGACCTCGGCGCCGGTCACGCCTACGTGATTGGCGTCGATTGGGGGCGCCACAACGACTTCACCGTCTACGTGGTGCTCGACGGCACGACGCGCGAGGTCGTGGCGATCGACCGGTTCACCGAGATCGAGTACGCGTTCCAGCTCATGCGCTTGAAGGCGCTGCACGAGCGCTTCCCGCGCGCCCCGATCCTCGCCGAGTCGAACGCCATGGGTGAGCCGCTCATCGAGCACCTGACGCGCGAGGGGCTGCCCATGAGCCCGTTCGCCACGACTGCCGCAAGCAAGGGCGCGATCGTCCTCGATCTGGCCTTGGCGTTCGAGCAGGGCACGATCAAGATCCCGGATCACGAGGAGCTGGTGCGGGAGCTGATGTCCTACGATCAAGAGCGCCTGCCGTCAGGGTCGATCCGGTACGGCGCCCCGGCTGGCGAGCACGACGACTGCGTCATGGCCCTGGCCATCGCATGGCACGGGGTCGACTACGGCGGGCAGCGCTCGGCCGTGTACGGCAAGAGGACGTTCTGATGAGCCGCGAGATTCTCGTCTACGCGATCGGCGAGGAGGCCGCTCAGCTGCTGGCTGAGACACTCGGGGGCGCCGACTACCGCGTGCCCTCGGCCCCGGGCTGCGATTCCTATGGTCGGCTGGTCGACATCATCGGGCAGCGCCTCGCGGATCGCCTCGTCGCCATCGCTGGCGGCGACGTCCTCTACATCCCGCGCAACCATCTGCTCGATCTCGCCTCGCGGAACGAGGCGGTGGCCTCGATGCTCAGACGCGGCATGTCGCCCGGCGACATCGCGCGGACGTTCACGTACACGGCGCGGCTCAGCGAGCGCCACGTCTACCGGATCATGGATCGGCTCAGGATCAAGCGGGGCACCGAGCAGCTCGATCTGTTTCGTGCTGACGCGCGTCAGGATTCCGAAGGCGAGGGGCGTGGCGAATGATGGCTCCCGAACGAAGGAGAGCTTATGCCACGCGCCACCCGCCGCTCTACCCTGCCCGACGGCCTGCTGCTGAGCACGATGGCGGCGACGCCCGCCGCCCCGAAGAAATCGGCGGCCTTGTTTCAGGAGACGGTCTTCGATCAGTTCCTCGGGATGATGGGGCGCATCCCCGATCCAGACGAGGTGCTGAAGAAGGCCGGCATCAAGCGCGAGAACCTGCGGATGCTGGAGGCGGACGACGACCTCGTCGCCGCGCTCGACACGCGTCGCGAGGCAGTGCTCGGCACGCCCTGGCGGCTGGAGCCCGGCGGCACCGAGCAGGCCGAATGGATCGAGTTCGAGCTGCGCCCGGTCATCGAGGACGCCATTCGTTGCGCCTTGCAGGCCGTGCCCTACGGCTACAGCGTCGGCGAGATCATCTACGCGCAGCGGGAGACGGGCCGACTCGGCATCAAGTCTGTCGTGGAGAAGCCGTTCGAGTGGTTCGCCCCGAAGCCTGACGGCTCGCTCGTGTGGTTCTCGCAGACCGCGCCTGACGGCGAGCTGGTCGAGCCGGTCAAGTTCATGCTGACCGTGCGGCAGTTCACGTACCGCAACCCCTACGGCGAGGCGCTGTTCAGCCGGCTGTACTGGCCGTGGTTCTTCCGCAAGAACGGCTGGATGTTCTGGGCGAAGTGGCTTGAGCGCTTCGGCCAGCCGCTGCTGGTCGGCAAGACGCGGGCGAACTACGAGAAGATGGCGAAGGATCTGCACGCCGCCGTCCAGGGCGCGTCGCTGGCGATCCACAGCGACGACTCCGTCGACGCCATCGATGTCACGGGCACCGGGCAGCAGTTCGTCGAGTTCGAGCAGCACATCATCAAGCGCTACCAGCGCTCGATCCTCGGCCAGACCCTGACGTCCGACGTCGGCGACTCGGGCAGCTACGCCGCTGCCAGCGTGCACAACGAGGTCCGCGAGGACAAGCGCAACGCCGACCTTCGCATGGTCCGGCGCAGCCTTCAGCGCCTCGTCGACAACCTCTGGATCCTGAACGCGTTCCCGGATCTGCCGCCCGAATTCATCATGGCCGACGAGACCGGGCTGGAGGAAAAGCGCGCCGAGCGTGATGCACGCCTCGTGGATGCCGGCATCCTTCGCCTCACCGAGGAGTACCTGCTCGATCGCTACGATTTCCGCGAGGGCGACTTCGTCGTGAACGAGCCGACGCAGCCGCCGACCCAGGCGCCCACGCCCCCGAGCGCCGAGGGAATGGACGACGACATGGAGGAAGCTGAGCAGCAGCACGGCACGGGCGAGACGTTTGCCCGCCGCCCGGCCGCCGCCGGCGGGCGCTTCACCAAGGGCCAGCAGGCTGTCGAGGATCTGGTTGCCAGCTCGCTC
>Ga0316627_100000048_pt1 | contig 19927 bp, 19 predicted proteins | sample OWC_Aug_M2_C1_D1_FD_207653 | JGI IMG/M metagenome (GOLD analysis project Ga0316627, IMG submission 207653) | Wetland soil microbial communities from Old Woman Creek delta, Ohio, United States - OWC_Aug_M2_C1_D1_C | ecosystem: Environmental > Terrestrial > Soil > Wetlands | place: USA: Ohio...
CAAGAAGGTCTACATCATCGGCCAGAACTATTCGCACGGGCAGCAGGTCGCCAAGTACTTCAAGGAATACATCGCACGCAAGCGACCCGACATCCAGATCGTGGGCGACGACCTGCACCCGATCGGCCAGATCAAGGATTTCGCGCCGTATGTGGCCAAGATCAAGGCCAGCGGCGCCGACAGCGTTCTCACCGGCAACTGGGGCACCGACCTGACGCTGCTGGTCAAGGCCGCCAACGAAGCCGGGCTGACTGCCAACTTCTACACCTACTACGCCGGAGTCAGTGGCACACCGACGGCGCTGGCTTCCGGCACGACCGGCAAGGTGCGCGTCGTGGCCTATGCGCACAACAACCTGCCGGGCATCCCCAAGCAGTTGCAGGACGACTTCAAGAAGAAGTTCAACGACGACTGGTACACAGCGGCCACCTACAACGGGCTGGCGATGCTGAGCGACGCATTCAAGAAGGCCAAGAGCACCGATCCGGTGAAGGTCGCCGCGGTGATGGGCGGCATGCGCTTCGAGGGTTTCGTCGGTGAGGTCGAGATGCGCAAGTCCGACCACCAGCTGCAGCAGCCGCTCTACATCAGCGAGTGGGCCAAGACCGATGCCAAGCATCCCTACAGCGTGGAGAACACCGGCTTCAATTTCCGCGAGGTCAAGGCGATCCCGGCCTACGTGGCAAGTACGCCGACGGCCTGCCAGATGAAGCGTCCTTGAAACGGCGCATGAGAGCTACCTGAGGCAGCCTGCCGCGCGCGACCTTGCTGCGGCACTGCCGCTCTTCCTGACGCCCGATGCCGTCGATGGACGCCTCCTTCCTGCTGATCTCGCTGCTGAATGGCCTGTCGGTCGGGCTGCTGCTGTTCATGTTGGCCTCGGGGCTGACGTTGATCTTCAGCATGATGGGCGTGCTCAATTTCGCGCACGCCAGCTTCTACATGCTGGGCGCCTATGTGGCCTATTCGATCACGCAGGTGATCGGCTTCTGGTGGGCCCTGATGCTGGCGCCGGTCGTCGTCGGGCTGCTTGGCGCCTTGTTCGAACGCCACGCGCTGCGCCGGGTTCACAAGTTCGGCCACGTGCCCGAACTGCTGATCACCTTCGGTCTCAGCTACATCGTGCTCGAGCTCGTGCAGCTCGTCTGGGGCCGGCAGGCGGTGGACTTCACTCCGCCTGCGTCACTGAGCGGCGCGCTGTTCACGATCGTCGATGCGCCGTCGGGCTTGTCCTTCGTTTGGGGAGAAAAGCCGCCGGGCTGCGGCATCGGCGGCTTGGTGTGCACCACCTTTCCCGCTTTCCGTGCCTTCGGCATGGGCGTGGCGGTGCTGATGCTGATCTCGATCTGGTTGCTGCTGACGCGCACGCGCATCGGTCTGGTGATCCAGGCGTCCCTGACACACCCCGAGGCGGTCGAGTCGCTGGGCCACAACGTCCCGCAGGTGTTCATGCTGGTGTTCGGCGGCGGTACGGCGCTGGCGGCATTGGCCGGTGTGATCGGCGGGGCGATGCGCGTCACCGAGCCGTCGATGGCCTTGACGGTGGGTGCGGTGGTGTTCGCGGTCATTGTCATCGGCGGCATGGGCTCGCTGGCCGGAGCCTTCGTCGCCTCGGTCGGGCTGGGCATCATCGAGAGCTTTGCCGTCAGCAGCGACCGTTCGATCGCCGACGGCCTCGCGGCGGTAGGCCTGGCCATCACGCCTGAGACCTTCGGCTTCGCGCTGTGGAGCGTCAAGCTCAGCCAGATCGCCGCGATCCTTCCTTACCTGCTGCTGGTGCTGATCCTGATCTTTAGGCCGAAAGGCCTGTTCGGCAGTCGGGAGGGATGATGTCGGTGGCCGGCACCTTGAGATCCTTCAATCGCGGCCGTTGGCTGGTCTGGGGTGGCTATGCGCTGCTGATGCTGCTGGCGCCGCTGGTCTTCACCAGCAGCCTGTCGACGACGATGCTTTCGCAGATGGGCATCGCCATCATCGCCTGCCTGGCCTTCAACATGTTGCTCGGCCAGGGCGGCATGCTCAGCTTCGGCCATGCCGTGTATTCCGGCCTGGGATCGTTCATTGCGATCCACGCGCTGAACCGCGTTTCAGGCGGCTCGCTGACCTTGCCGGTGAGCCTGATCCCGTTGGTCGGTGGCCTCGGCGGCCTGTTCTTCGCGGCACTGCTGGGCTATGTGACCACAAAGAAAGCAGGCACGCCCTTCGCGATGATCACGCTGGGCGTCGGTGAACTGGTCGCTGCGATGTCGCTGATGTTTCCCGGCTTCTTCGGCGGCGAAGGGGGCATCACCGGCAACCGCGTCGCCGGCCAGCCCTTCTTCGGCATCACCTTTGGCCCGCAGGTGCAGCTGTACTACCTGATCGCCGTCTATACCTTCGTCTGCACGGCGCTGATGTTCGCCTTCACCCGCACGCCGCTGGGCCGCATGCTCAACGCGTCGCGCGACAACCCGGAACGCATCGAGTTCGTCGGCTACAACACCCGCTACGTGCGCTACATCGCGTTCATGGCCTCGGGGTTCTTCATGGGCATCGCCGGTGGCCTGTCGGCGTTGAATTTCGAGATCGTCACCTCGGAGGTGGTCGGCGCGGCGCGCTCGGGCGCCTACCTGCTGTTCACCTTCCTCGGCGGCGCGGTGTTCTTCTTCGGCCCCATCATCGGCGCCGTGCTGCTGGTGCTGGCGCTGGTGCTGCTGTCCGAGCTCACGCAGGCCTGGCTGCTGTACCTGGGCCTGGTGTTCACGTTCATGGTCATGTTCGCGCCGGGCGGCATCGCCAGTCTCATCATGATGAACCTGCGCGTGGCGTCGTTCGGCAAGCTACGGCAGCTGCTGTTGCCTTACCTGGTGTTGTTGCTCAGCGCGCTGGTGGCGCTGGCCGGAGCCAGCGCGATGATCGAGATGGTCTACCACCTGCAGTTGAACAAGGTGCTTGGGCCGGAAATGAAGTTCGCGGGCGTACCGCTGAATGCCATGTCCTGGAGCAGTTGGCTCGGGGCCGGCGCTTTGCTGGGTTTCGGAGTGGGGCTTTTCGAGCTGGCGCGTCGCCGCTTCATGCCGCTGTGGGGCCGGATCCAGGAAGAGATCGAGAGCGAGATCCAGCGCAGGGAGGCGAGGGCATGACGGCGCCAGCCGCGGCCATCGAGCTGCGCGACGTGCGCAAGAGCTTCGGCCGCACCGAGATCATCCGCGGCGCGAGCCTGGCGGTGCAGCCGGGCGAGCGGGTTGCGGTGATCGGACCCAACGGCGCCGGCAAGAGCACCTTGTTCAACCTGATCAGCGGCCGCTTCGGCAGCAGCGGCGGCGAGATTCTGCTGCATGGCCAACGCATCGACGGGCTGAAGCCCTACGAGATCAACCGCCTCGGCCTGGCACGCAGCTTCCAGGTGAGCAACCTGTTCACGCGGCTGTCGGCCTTCGAGAACATCCGCTGCAGCTTGCTGTGGAGCATGGGCTACAAGTACAGCTTCTGGCATTTCCTCGCCGATCTGGACGACGTCAACCGCCGCACCGAGGAGGTGCTGGCCATGATCCGGCTCGACCGTCGGCGCGACGTGCTGGCGATGAACCTGACCTACGCCGAGCAGCGCGCGCTGGAGATCGGCATCACCATCGCTGGCGGCGCCAGCGTGATCCTGCTCGACGAGCCGACCGCCGGCATGAGCAAGAGCGAGACCTCCAACTTCGTGTCGCTGATCCGCGAGGTGACCGTCGGCAAGACACTGCTGACTGTGGAGCACGACATGGGCGTGGTTTTCGGCCTGGCCGACAAGATCGCGGTGCTGGTCTACGGCGAGGTCATCGCCTTCGACGAACCGGAAGCGGTACGCACCAACCCGCGCGTGCAGGAAGCCTATCTCGGCTCGGCGCATGCCGATGCCGGCACGCCGCAAGGGGGGCATTGAGATGCTGAAACTCGGCGACCTTCATGCCTACTATGGCAAGAGCCATGTGCTGCACGGCGTGAACTTCGACGTCAGGCCGGGCGAGATCGTCGCCTTGCTCGGGCGCAATGGCTCGGGGCGGTCGACCACCGTCAAGGCCATCATGGGCCTGGTGCATGGTACGGGCTCGGTCGACTGGAAGGGCACCCAGTTGCTGGGCCGAAAGGCCTTCGAGATTGCCCACACCGGCATCGGCTACGTGCCGGAGAACCGCGACATCTTCCCGACGTTGACCGTGCACCAGAATCTGTTGCTCGGCTGCAAGGGCAGCGCCCCCAGGGGCCGCTGGTCCTTCGACGACATGTACGACCTGTTCCCGCGGCTCAAGGAGCGGCAGCACAATGACGCTGGCGTGCTGTCGGGCGGCGAGCAACAGATGCTGACCTTGTGCCGGACACTGATGGGTGACCCCGAACTGGTCATGATCGACGAGCCCACCGAAGGTCTGGCGCCGAAGATCGTCGAGCTGGTGGCCGAGTTCCTGCGCGAACTCAAGCGGCGCGACATCTCCGTGCTGCTGGTCGAGCAGAAGCTGACCATCGCGCTGGAGGTGGCGCAGCGCTGTCTGGTCATGGGCCACGGCCAGATCGTCTTCGATGGCACGCCCGACGAACTGCGGGCCAACGCCGGAGTGCGCAAGGAGTGGCTCGAGGTGTAGCCTCGGCCAGCGGGTGCGCGCTGGTGCCGGCTGTCGCTGCCGTTACAGTGCCTTGCGCATGCGAGCTTCTAGAATCGCACGAGCGTTCGATTTTCCACGGGAGACTTCTGTCATGACAGCCAGCTACGAGGTTCGCGGCCCCATCGCCGTGCTCACCCTGAACAACCCGCCGGTCAACGGCCTGGGCTACGACACGCGGCGCGGCATTGCCGATGGCATCGACAAGGCCAACGCCGACGCTGCGGTCAAGGCCATCGTCATCACTGGCGCCGGCAAGGCCTTCTCGGGAGGGGCCGACATCCGCGAGTTCGGCTCGCCCAAGGCGATCGCCGAGCCCAATCTGCTGAGCCTGATCCTGCAACTGGAAGGCAGTGCGAAGCCGGTGGTGGCCGCGGTGCACAGCGTGTGCATGGGTGGCGGGCTGGAACTGGCGCTGGGCTGTCATTACCGCGTGGCCGCGCCGGGCACGCTGGTGGCACTGCCCGAAGTCAAGCTCGGCCTGGTGCCGGGCGCTGGCGGCACGCAGCGGCTGCCGCGCGTGCTGGGCGTGGAAACGGCGCTGAACATGATCGTCAGCGGCGAGCCGGTGAAGAGCGAGATGCTGGCCGCGATCCCCGGACAGCGGCTATTCGACAAGCTCATCGACGGCGATCTGATGGCCGGCGCGCTGGCCTTTGCCGGCCAGGTTGCCGACCAGCGTCCGCTGCCGCTGGTGCGCAGCCTGAAGGCCACGCATCCGAACGCCGATGGCTACTTCGCCTTTGCGCGCAACACCGTCAAGGCGATGGCGAAGAACTTCCCGGCGCCGGCCAAGTGCGTCGATTGCGTCGAGGCCGCGGTCAAGTCGGCGAAGTTCGAGGACGGCATGCGCGCCGAGCGCGACACCTTCCTGGCGCTGATGATGACGCCCGAAAGCAAGGCCTTGCGCCATGCCTTCTTCGGCGAGCGCGCGGCCAGCAAGATCCCCGACGTGCCCGAGGACACGCCGCAGCGCAAGATCGAGAAGGTGGCCGTCATCGGCGCCGGCACCATGGGCGGCGGCATCTCGATGAACTTCCTCAATGCCGGCATCCCGGTGACCATCCTCGAAATGAAGCAAGACGCGCTGGACCGTGGCATCGGCGTGATGCGCAAGAACTACGAATCGCAGGTCAAGCGCGGCAAGCTCAAGCAGGACAAATACGAACAGCGCATGGCGCTGCTGAAGACCACGCTGGCCTACGACGACGTCAAGGACGCCGACCTGGTGATCGAGGCGGTGTTCGAAGAGATGGGCGTCAAGGAGAAGGTGTTCAAGACGCTGGACGAGGTCATGAAGCCCGGTGCCATCCTGGCCAGCAACACCAGCACGCTGGATGTCGACAAGATCGCGGCCTTCACCAAGCGCCCGCAGGACGTGGTCGGTCTGCATTTCTTCAGCCCGGCCAACGTGATGAAGCTGCTGGAGGTGGTGCGCGGCGCGAAGACCGGCAAGGACGTGCTCGCCACCGTGATGACGGTGGCCAAGAAGATCAGGAAGACCGCGGTGGTCTCCGGCGTGTGCGACGGCTTCATCGGCAACCGCATGATCGAGCAGTACAGCCGCCAGGCCGGCTTCCTGCTGGACGAAGGCTGCACGCCAGCGCAGGTGGACAAGGCGATCGAGAAGTTCGGCTTCGCGATGGGCCCGTTCCGCATGGGCGACCTGGCCGGCAACGACATCGGCTGGGCCATCCGCAAGCGCCGCGCCGTCGAATACCCGAACCTCAAGTACAGCAAGACCGCGGACTTGTTGTGCGAGATGGGCCGCTACGGCCAGAAGACGCAGGCCGGCTGGTACGACTATGTCGCCGGCAAGCGCGACGCCATCCCCAGCCCGGTGGTGGTGGAGATGATCGAGAAGCACCGCGCGTCCTTGGGCATCAAGCCGCGCAAGATCAGCGACGACGAGATCGTGCAGCGCCTGGTCTACGCGCTGGTCAACGAAGGGGCGAAGATCCTCGAGGAAGGCATCGCCAGCAAGGCCAGCGACATCGACATGATCTACCTCACCGGCTACGGCTTCCCGTTGCACCGCGGCGGACCGATGTGCTATGCCGACACGGTGGGCCTGTTCAACGTGGTGCAGGCAATGAAGCGCTTTGCCGCCAACCCGCTGGACGACGCCAGCTTCTGGCAACCCGCGCCGCTGCTGGCCAAGCTGGCCGCCGAAGGCAAGAGCTTCAGCTGAGTCCCAACCTCATCAAGGAACCCCCATGACGCAAGCCCTGATCGTCTCCACCGCACGCACGCCCCTGGCCAAGAGCTTCAAGGGCGCCTTCAACATGACGCACGGCGCCACGCTGGGCGGCTTTGCGATCAAGGCCGCAGTGGAGCGCGCCGGGGTCGACCCGACCGCCATCGACGACGTGCTGATGGGCTGTGCCAACCCTGAAGGCGCCACCGGCATGAACATCGCGCGCCAGGCGGCGTTGCGCGCCGGGCTGCCGCTGACGGTGGGCGGCGTCACCGTCAACCGCTTCTGCTCCAGCGGCCTGCAGACCATTGCCATGGCTTCGCAACGCATCATCGCCGGCGAAAGCGACGTGCTGGTGGCCGGCGGCGTGGAGAGCATCTCGTGCGTACAGCAGGAGATGAACAAGCACATGCTGGTGGACAGCTGGCTCAAGGAACACAAGCCGGCGATCTACATGAGCATGCTCGAGACCGCCGAGAACGTGGCCAAGCGCTACGGCATCCCCAAGGAGCGCATGGACCACTACGGCGCCGAAAGCCAGCAGAAGGCCTGCGCGGCGCAGGAGGCCGGCAAGTTCAACGACGAGATGATCTCCTGCACGGTGACTGCCGGCGTGGCCGACGGACAGCTCGGCCTGCGAACCAAGGAAGTGACGATCAGCGCCGACGAAGGCCTGCGCCCGGGCACGACCTACGACGGCATCAAGGGCATCCGCTCGGCGTTGCCCGGCGGTGTGGTGACGGCCGGCAATGCCAGCCAGTTCAGCGACGGTGCCGGCGCCTGCGTGGTGGTCAGTGACACGTATGCGCAGCAGAAGAACCTCAAGCCGCTGGGCCGCTTTCTCGGCTTTGCGGTGGCCGGCTGCGAGCCCGACGAAATGGGCATCGGCCCGGTCTTCGCCGTGCCCAAGGTGCTCAAGCGCCTGGGCCTGAAGATGGACGACATCGACCTGTGGGAGCTGAACGAGGCCTTCGCCGTGCAGGTCCTGTACTGCGCCGACAAGCTCGGCATCCCGATGGACCGGCTCAACGTCAACGGCGGCGCCATCGCGGTGGGTCACCCCTACGGCGTCAGCGGCCAGCGACTGACCGGCCATGCGCTGATCGAAGGCAAGCGCCGTGGCGCCAAGCGCGTGGTGGTGACCATGTGCGTGGGCGGCGGGATGGGCGCGGCCGGCGTCTTCGAAGTGCTGTGAGCGCGGGCCCGCCGCCGGGCGTGCTGCGTACCGACGACGCGCGCTTTGGGGCGTTGCCGGGCTTCCCCTGGGCGCCGCACTATGCCGACATCGCTGGCATGCGCATGCACTATGTCGACGAAGGTCCGCGCGACGCGGCCGTCACCGCGCTGTGCCTGCACGGCCAGCCGAGCTGGGCCTACCTGTACCGCAAGATGATCCCGGTGTTCACCGCGGCGGGGCTGCGCGTGGTGGCGCCGGACTGGTTCGGCTTCGGCCGTTCCGACAAACCCGAAGATGACGACTGGTACGGCTTCGACCGGCACCGCGACTCGATGCTGCAGTTGATCGAGAAGCTGGACCTGCGCAACATCCTGCTGGTGGTGCAGGACTGGGGCGGCCTGCTCGGTCTGACGCTGCCGCTGCAGCAATCCGAGCGCTACAGCCGTCTGCTGGTGATGAACACCGGGCTGGGCCTGGGAACGGTGACCGAAGGCTTCAAGCAGTGGCGCGCCTATGCCAACAGCCAGCCCGACATGGCCATCGGCAAGCTGTTCCTGCGCGGCAACCCCGGCATGACAGCCGCCGAGGCCGCCGCCTACGACGCACCGTTCCCCGACGTGCGCTACAAGGCCGGCGTGCGCCGTTTCCCCAACCTGGTGCCCGACCATGAACAGGCTCCGGGCGCAGCGACCAGCCGCGCGGCCGCCAGTTTCTGGAAGCAACAGTGGTCGGGCGACAGTTTCATGGCCATCGGCATGATGGACCCCGTGCTCGGCCCGGCGGCGATGCAGTCGCTGCGTCGTCTGATCCGCGGCTGCCCTGAGGCGATGGAGGTGGTCGACGGCGGGCACTTCGTGCAGGAGCGCGGCGGCCCCATCGCCGAGGCGGCGCTGCGCCATTTCAAGCTCGTCTGAGCGCACGCGCATGCAGATCGACTTGCCCACGCTGCAGCGCTTCTTTGCCAGCGCACCTTTCATGGCCGACCTGGGCATCGTGCCCACAGCCGTGGCCGAGGGTCGGGTCGAATCCGAACTGACTTTGGCGCCGCGTCATTTCCAGCACACCGGCCAGGTGCATGCCGGCGTGATGCTGAGCATGGCCGACCATTCGATGGGGGCGGCCGCGCAGACGCTGGCGGACCCGGGCTTCGTCGCCATCACCGCCGAGCTTTCGACGCGGCTGTTGCGCGCGGCCGTGGGCCAGCGGCTGCATTGCGAAGCCCGCGTCATCAAGCGCGGGCGCAGCATCAGCTTCACCGAAGCCGATGTCTATTGCGAAAGTGCCGCTCAGCGCGTGCACGTGATGCGGGCCAGCGCGACCATGGCGCTGACGCGCCAAGGCTGAGGCCATGCGCCAGACCATCGACTTCCTGCTGAACGACTGGCTCGGCGTTTCCGGGCTGCTGCAGCGCCCGCGCTTTGCCGACCATACGCTGGAGACCTTCGCCTCGGTGCTGGACACCTGCGAGCGCATCGCGCGCGACAAGTTCGCACCCTTCAACCGGCTCAGCGATACGCAGGAACCGCACTTCGACGGCGAGCGCGTGCACCTGCCCGAAGCCACGCACGCGGCGCTGGCGGCCTATGTCGAATCGGGCATGCTGGCCGCGGCGCAGGACCACGACATCGGCGGCATGCAACTGCCCTGCGTCATCGAGATGGCGGCCAACGCCTTCTTCCACAAGGCCAGCATCGCCATGGCCGGCTATGCGCTGCTGACCAGCGGCAACGCCAACCTGCTGATGGCACATGGCACGCCGGCACAGCGCGAGGTCTTTGCCAAGCGCTTGTTTGCCGGCCAGTGGTTCGGCACCATGTGCCTGAGCGAGCCTCAGGCCGGCTCGTCGCTGAGCGACGTGGCCACGCGCGCCATGCCGGACGGTGACGACTTCGAATCCGACCCGCTAGGCCCGCGCTATCGGCTCAAGGGCCACAAGATGTGGATCTCGGCAGGCGAGCACGAACTCACCGAGAACATCGTGCACCTGGTGCTGGCCAAGGTGCCGCTGGCCGACGGCAGCACCGTGCCGGGCACGCGCGGCATCTCACTGTTCATCGTGCCGAAGCACCGGGTGTCGGCCGACGGTGCGCTGACCGGCGAGCGCAACGACGTGGCCCTGGCCGGGCTGAACCACAAGCTCGGCTATCGCGGCACCACGAACACCTTGCTCAACTTCGGTGAGCATGGCGGCGCGGTGGGCTATCGCGTTGGCCCGATCGGCGAAGGCCTGCGCTGCATGTTCCACATGATGAACGAGGCGCGCATCGGCGTCGGCCTGGGCGCGGTGATGCTCGGCTATGCCGGCTACGAGGCCAGCCTGGACTACGCACGCACAAGGCCCCAGGGCCGCGCCGTCGGGGCCGGCGGCAAGGATCCGACGCAGCCGCAGGTGCCGATCATCGAACACGCCGACGTCAAGCGCATGCTGCTGGCGCAGAAGAGTTATGTCGAGGGTGGGCTGGCGCTGGAGTTGTATTGCGCGCGGCTGGTCGACGAGTTGCACACCGGCGACGAGCGCGCCGCGCGCGATGCCGGCTTGCTGCTGGAGGTGCTGACGCCGATCGCCAAGAGCTGGCCCAGCGAATGGTGCCTGGAGGCGAACAGCCTGGCCATCCAGGTGCACGGCGGCTATGGCTACACGCGCGACTTCCCGGTCGAGCAGCACTGGCGCGACAACCGCCTGAACATGATCCACGAAGGCACACACGGCATCCAGGCCCTGGACCTACTGGGCCGCAAGGTGCTGATGCAGGAGGGTGCGGCCTTCAAGCTGCTGGCCTCGCGCATGCGCCGCACGATGCAGGCCGCGGCCGGCCACGACACCCTGGCCGCCGCGTCGCGGCAGTTGCAGATGGCACTGCAGACGCTGGAGTCCGCCACCCGGGCCGCCTGGGCAGACGCCGCGCCCGAACAGGCGTTGGCCAACGCCACGCCCTATCTGCAGGCCTTCGGCCACGGCGTGATGGCCTGGTTGTGGCTGGACGTGGCGCTGGCCTGCGAGGCGCGGCTCGGACAGGCCCGCGCCGATGTCGCGACGCTGGACGCGCTGCACGGCCGGCTGGCCGCGATGCGCTACTTCTATGCCTACGAGTTGCCGAAGATCGACGCCTGGCTGCTGCCGGTGGCCGCGCGCCAAGCGGTGTGCCGCGAGATGCGCGAGGCCTGGTTCTGAGCATGGACAACACCAGCCTCGACAAGCTGATCTGGGTGCTGATCTACGCCGGCCTGTTCGGTGCCGGGCTCGGCGTCTGGTTCGTCGAGCACCATCTGGCGGTGGGCGTGACGCTGCTGCTGGCAGGCGCCGCGTCCGTTGCTGCCGGGGCCGTGCTGATCTGGATCCGTTCGCGCCGTCCATGACGGTGCGCCCATGTTTCACCGCGATGGAGACCGCTCGATGAGCACCCCGATCCAAGAACTCTTCGACCTCACGGGCAAGACGGCCGTCATCACCGGCGGCTCGCGCGGCCTGGGCCTGCAGATCGCTGAAAGCCTGGGCGAGGCGGGCGCGCGCATCCTTCTCAGTTCGCGCAAGGCGGCTGACCTGGAAGAGGCTGCCGCTCACCTCAAGGCCAAGGGCATCATCGCGCATTGGGTGGCCGCCGATGCCAGCGATCCGGTGCAGATCCAGAAGGTCTGCGACGAGGCGATGAAGCGGCTCGGTCAGGTCGACATCCTGGTCAACAACGCCGGCGCCACCTGGGGCGCGCCGGCCGAGGACTACCCGCTGGAAGCCTGGGACAAGGTGATGAACCTGAACATCCGCAGCATCTTCCTGATGAGCCAGGCGGTGGGCAAGGCCAGCATGATCCCGCGGCGGTATGGCCGCATCATCAACATCGCGTCGATCGCCGGCCTGGGCGGCTCGGCCGACGTCAAGTTCATCGCCTACGGCACCAGCAAGGGCGCGGTGGTGAACTTCACGCGCACGCTGGCCGGCGAGTGGGGCGCCTACGGCATCACCGTCAATGCGCTGGCGCCGGGGTTCTTCCCGAGCAAGATGACCAAGGGCGTGATCGCCGAATTCGGCACCGACAAGCTCGCCGCGCAGGCCCCGCTCAAGCGCATCGGCGACGATGACGACCTGAAGGGCGCCGCGCTGCTGTTCGCCTCGGCCGCCGGCAAGCACATCACCGGGCAGATCCTGGCAGTGGACGGCGGCGTCAGCTGCGTGCATGGCGGCGGCTGAGGCTCGATGCAGTTCGCGCGCCACATTCCGTTCATTCACCTGCTCGGCGCGCAGTTGCTGCGCTTCGAGGACGGCGAGACCGAAATTGCCCTGGACGTCCGCGACGAGCTCAACAACTCCTGGCACGTGGCCCATGGCGGCGTGGTGATGACGCTGCTCGACGTGGCCATGGCCCATGCCACGCGCGCACCGCGCCTGGCCGAGGAGGGTCCGGACCCGCGCGGCGTGGTCACCATTGAGATGAAGACCACCTTCATGCGCCCGGCACAGGGCCGAATCACCTGCATCGGCAAGCTGCTGCACCGCAGTGCGGCGCTGGCGTTCTGCGAAGGCACCGTCTTCAATGCGGCCGGCGAACGCCTGGCCCATGGCACCGGCACGTTCAAGTTTCTCGCTGGATTGCCGGCCGGCGGCCGGCGCATCCAGTCCCCCGACGCATCTGACTAGGAGACAACATGACGACGATGAACAAACAATGGCACCTGGTGTCGCGCCCGAGCGGCGAGCCCAAGCCCGACAACTTCAAGCTGGTCGAGGTACCGGTGCCCGACCTGCAGGACGGCCAGGTCCTGGTGCGCAACCACTTCATGAGTCTGGACCCGTACATGCGCGGGCGCATGAACGACGGCAAGAGCTATGCCCAGCCGCAGCCGCTGAATGCGGTGATGCAAGGCGGCACGGTCGGCGAGGTGGTGGCATCGAAGACTGCGGCCTTCCAGGTGGGCGACAAGGTGGTCAGCGGCGGTGGCTGGCAGCAATACCAGCTGGCCGATGCACAGGCGCAGGCCATGATGCGCAAGGTCGACACCACGCATGTGCCACTGTCGGCCTACCTGGGCGCGGTCGGCATGCCCGGCGTCACGGCGTGGGTCGGGCTGATGACCATCATCGAACCCAAGGCCGGCGAGACGGTGGTGGTGAGTGCCGCCAGCGGAGCCGTGGGCGCGGTGGTCGGCCAGCTGGCCAAGGCCCAGGGTTGCCGCGTCGTCGGCCTGGCCGGCGGGCCCGAAAAGTGCAAGGCGGTGACCGACGAATTCGGCTTCGACGCCTGCATCGACTACCGCCAGCATCCGGACCTGAAGTCGCTGTCCACCGCGCTGAAGGAGGCCTGCCCCAAGGGCATCGATGGCTACTTCGAAAACGTCGGCGGCCTGATCCTCGACGCGGTGATGCTGCGCTCCAACGCTTTCTCGCGCATCGCCATGTGCGGCATGATCGCCGGCTACAACGGCGAGCCGATTCCGATGGCTGCGCCGCAGCTGATCCTGGTCAACCGCATGAAGGTGCAGGGCTTCATCGTCAGCGAGCACATGCAGCACTGGCCGCAGGCGCTGAAGGAGCTGGGCATGGGCGTCGCTACCGGCAAGCTCAAGTACCGCGAGACGGTGGCGCAGGGCATCGAAGCCGCGCCGCAGGCCTTCATCGGCCTGCTCAAGGGCAGGAACTTCGGCAAGCAGCTGGTCAAGCTGATCTGAGGCTGCGGCGATGAACTGGACCTGGACGCGCTTCGAAGAGCTGGGCGTCCAGGGCCTGTACGACATCCTGGCGCTGCGCTGCCGCGTCTTCATCCTGGAGCAGGGCCCCTACCTCGACCCCGACGGGCTCGACGCGCACAGCTGGCACCTGCAGGGCCGCGACGACGCCGGCGTGCTGCAAGCCTACCTGCGCGCCGTCGATCCCGGCAACAAGTACGCCGAGCCGTCCATCGGCCGGGTCATCACCGCACCCGAAGTGCGCGGCACCGGGCTGGGCCGAGCGCTGATGCGCGAAGGCCTGGCACGCTGCGCAGCGCAGTGGCCGCAGCAGTCGCTGCGCATCAGCGCGCAGGCCCGGCTGCGCCAGTTCTACGTCGGCCTGGGCTTCGAGCCCGTGGGCGACGAGTACCTCGAGGACGCCATTCCCCACCTCGAGATGTCATGGAGGCCGTCATGAGCATCACCCACGAAGTGTTCAACCAGGCCACGCCGCTGGCCGACGCCAACCTGTTCCAGCTGAACCTGCCGTTGCAGGAGGCGCTCGCCTGGCACCACCCGGATTTCGACCGCGCGCGCTTCGATGCGCTCGGTGCCGAGATGGGAAGTACCGAGATGCAGGTGCACGCGCGGCTGGCGAATGTGCATTCGCCGGTGCTGCATGCACACGACCGCTTCGGCCACCGCATCGACCAGGTGGAGTTCCACCCCAGCTACCACGCGCTGATGCAAAGCGCGCTGCGCCACCGCCTGCATGCCACACCCTGGACCGAAGGCGCGGGCGGACACATCGAGCGTGCCGCAGCCTTCATGCTTTTCACCGAGTTGGAGCCCTCGATCCTGTGCCCGGTGTCGATGAGCTACGCGGTGACACCGGCGCTGCGCGCCCAGCCGGCGCTGTTCAAGGACTGGCTGCCCAAGCTGGCCAGCACGCAGTACGACGCACGTTTCCTGCCCTGGGCGCAGAAGACGGCCGTGACCATGGGCATGGGCATGACCGAGAAGCAGGGCGGCTCCGACGTGCGTGCCAACAGCACGCGCGCCGAGTTCGAGGCCGGCGATGCCTGGGGCAAGCGTTTCCGCATCACCGGCCACAAGTGGTTCATGTCGGCGCCGATGTGCGATGCCTTCCTGGTGCTGGCGCAAACGCCCACCGGGTTGAGCTGCTTCTTCCTGCCGCGCCTGTTGCCCGATGGCAGCGTCAATCCGCTGCGCATCCAGCGGCTCAAGCACAAGCTGGGCAACCAGGCCAATGCCAGCTCCGAAGTGGAGTTCGAAGGCGCCACGGCCTGGCTGGTGGGCGACGAAGGACGCGGCGTGCCGCAGATCCTGGCGATGGGCACGATCACCCGACTGGACTGCGCGCTGGGCACCGCCGGTTTGATGCGGCACGCGCTGTCCCTTGCCATGCACCACACGACGCAGCGCAAGGCCTTCGGCAAGCGACTGGTCGAGCAGCCGATGATGAAGAACGTGCTCGCCGATCTGGCGCTGGAAAGCGAGGCCGCCACCGCGCTGGCCATGCGCCTGGCCCGCGCCGTGGACCGCACCGAGAACGGCCATGATGCGCAAGAAGAGGTGATGCGGCGGCTGCTCACGCCGATTGCCAAGTTCTGGGTCTGCAAGCGCGGCAGCCATTTCGCGCAGGAAGCGATGGAATGCCTGGGCGGCAATGGCTACGTGGAAGAGCAGGGCGAGGGCGTGATGGCGCGCATCTACCGCGAGATGCCGCTCAATTCGATCTGGGAAGGTGCAGGCAACATCATGGCGCTGGACCTGTTGCGCGTGCTGCGCGCGAAGGACGTTGCCGCGGCGCTGCAGCACGAGATCACGGCCGCACGCGGAGCGCACCCGGCGCTGGACCGTGCGGCCGAGCGGGCCCTGGTCGGCATCACGACGCTGGCCGAGGAAGCGCAGGCGCGGCGCCTGGCGCGCGACATCGCCCTGCTGCTGCAGGCCGCGCTGCTGCAGCGCGACAGCCCGGCCGTGTTCTCGGCCTTCTGCGCCTCCAGGCTGGACGGCGCGGCCGACGTCTTCGGCCTGCTGCCGGCGGGCACCGACTTCGACGCGATCCTGCGGCGCGCCATGCCGTCGTTGCATTAAGAGGACTCGAGCATGCGCGAGCTGATCCTGCACCACTACCCGATGTCGCCCTTCGCCGAGAAGGTGCGGCTCATCCTGGGCTACAAGCAACTGCCCTGGCGTTCGGTGCTCATCCCGCCGGTGATGCCCAAGCCCGACGTGGTGGCCCTGACCGGCGGCTATCGCAAGACGCCCGTCCTGCAGGTCGGCGCCGATGTCTACTGCGACACCGCGCTGATCGCGCGCGTGCTCGACGCGCGGCAACCGGACCCGACGCTGTACCCGGCGTCGGCACCGCTGGCCGTGCCGCTGGGGCAGTGGGCCGACAACAGCTTGTTCGCCGCAGCCGTCAGCTGGGCCATGCAGCCAGCTGGCGTGGCCGCCATCCTGGGCGAGCTGCCGCCCGATGTGCTGAAAGCCTTTGCCGCCGACCGGGCCGCCATGCGCGCCAATGCGCCACGCCCGACGCTGGCCGATGCCACGGCGCAGCTCAAGCAGCACCTCACGGCTATCGCCGCGCAACTGCAGCGGGGCGGCCCCTGGCTGTTCGGCGCGGCACCGAGCATTGCCGACCTTTGCGTCGGCCACTGCCTGTGGTTCATTCGCCTTGCTCGGCCCGTGGCCTACCTGCTGGACGACTACCCGCCGATCGGGCCCTGGCTCGACCGCTTGTTCGCCTTCGGTCATGCCACGTCCACGTCGATGGACAGCGGCGAGGCACTGGCCGTGGCCGCCGCTGCGCTGGCGCACGCACCCGCCACGGTCGCGCCGGGCCTGGGCTTCGAGGCCGGACAGGCCGTCACCGTGGCGGCCACCGACTACGGCGTCGACCCGGTGGCCGGCATCCTGGTGGGGCTGAGCCTGAACGAGGCGGTGCTGCGCCGCACCGACGCGCGGGCCGGCACGGTGCATGTGCATTTCCCGCGCTGCGGCTTCCAGATCAAGGCGGACAAGACATGAAGCGTTTCGAGGGCCGCACGGCGATCATCGCCGGTGCCGCATCGGGGTCCGCGCTTCCGATCTCGCGCATTGCAGCGCGCGAGGGCATGAGCGTGGTCATGGCCGAGGTGCAGGGCGACGCCCTGGAGCGGGCCGCGGCCGAGAGTGGCGCCCTGGGTGCGCCGGTACCGGCCCACCGGCTGGACGTGCCGAAGGCGGCGACACCGTCAACACCGCGTCGATGGCCGGCTTGGTGAACCGGCCGAACATGGGCGTCTATAACGTCAGCAAGCACGCGGGGGTGTCGTTGAGCAAAGCGCTCCACCAGGACCTTCGCCTGGTCACTGAGCAGGTCACGGCCTCGGTGCTGTGCTCCGACTGCGTCACCACCGGCATCACGCACAGCCAGCGCAATCGCCCCGCGGCGCTGGCCGCGGTGCAGACGCGGCTGGAAGACGTGCTGCAGGTGCGCAACCCGACCGACCCTTTCGCCAACGGGCCCGAGATCGGCGCCGGTCTGCGCGCTGCACTGTGCGCCGCCGATTGAAGGCGCGCAGCGCGGTGGTCGTGGGCGGCGGCCCGGCCGGGCTGATGGCGGCCGAGGTGCTGGCGGCCGGGGGTGCCGAGGTGCAGCTGTGCGACGCCATGCGCTCGGTGGGCCGCAAGTTCCTGCTCGCCGGAAAGGGTGGGCTCAACCTGACGCATGCCGAATCGCTGGATGCCTTCGTCTCGCGCTTCGGCGCGCGCCGGCAGGAGATCGGCGCGCTGCTCGGCGGCTTCGGCCCGCAGCAGCTGCGTGACTGGGCCGCGGCGCTGGGCATCGAGACCTTCGTTGGCAGCTCGGGGCGCGTCTTTCCTCGCGACATGAAGGCTGCGCCGCTGTTGCGCGCGTGGTTGCATCGGCTGCGCGAGCAGGGCGTGAGCTTCCACATGCGCCACCGCTGGCTGGGTTGGACGAACGACGACGGGTTGCGCTTCGACACGCCGTCGGGCGAGGCGGTGTTGCAACCCGACGTGATGGTGCTGGCGCTGGGCGGCGCCAGCTGGTCGCGCCTGGGCTCGGATGGAGCCTGGGTCGAACTGCTGCGGCAACGCGGTGTGGCGCTGGCGCCGCTGCGGCCGTCGAACTGCGGATTCGAGCGGCGCTGGAGCGAACACTTCGCCACGCGCCATGCCGGGCAGGCGTTGAAGTCGGTGGCCGTCGAGCTGCGCGAGGATCGAAGCGCGCCGTGGCGACAACTGGGCGAATTCGTCATCAGCGACTACGGCATTGAGGGCAGCCTGGTCTACGCGGCTTCGGCGCTGCTTCGCGAGGCCATCGATGCGCACGGCCACGCGACGCTGCATCTGGACCTGCTGCCCATGCGCAGCCTCGAATGGGTCTGCACCGAGCTGGCGCACCCGCGTGGCAGCCGCACGCTGTCCACGCACCTGAAGTCGCGCCTGGGCCTGTCGGGCGTGAAGGCCGGGCTGCTGTACGAAGTGGCGGACAAGACGACGCTGGCCGATGCGCCGCGCCTGGCGGCGCTGATCAAGGCGCTGCCGCTGACGCTGACGGCGACGCGGCCCATCGACGAAGCCATCAGCAGCGCCGGCGGCGTTTGCTTCGAGGCTCTGGATCAACGGCTGATGCTGCGCGAGCTGCCTGGTGTTTTCTGTGCCGGCGAGATGCTCGACTGGGAGGCGCCGACCGGCGGCTACCTGCTGACGGCCAGCATGGCCAGCGGGCGCATCGCCGGCGCCGGAGCGCGCGACTGGCTGGCGCGGCCTTGATGCGGCGGCGCAGGGCCGCTGCAGCTCTCGGTCGACCCGATGGCGCGCCGGCTCAGGTCTCCAAAGCCGCGGTTTCCTTGAACAGCGATTCGCGGAACTGGATCGAGCGCGGCCCGTCGCTGCCGGCGGCCCACAGCGCCAGGGCCTTGGCCGTCATCGGCTTGGCGAACAGGAAGCCCTGCACCTGGTCGCAGCCCAGGCGGCGCAGGATCTGATACTGCCCGTCGGTCTCGACGCCCTCGGCCACGACCTTCATGTTCAACGCCTGCGCCAGGGTGACCACGGCTTCCGCGATCTTGCGCGCGCCCTCGCTGTGCTCGAGGTCGAGCACGAAGCCGCGATCGATCTTCAGCTCGGTGGCCGGCAGCTTGCGCAGGTAGGCCAGGCTGGAATAGCCGGAGCCGAAGTCATCAATGGAGATGTGCACGCCGACCGCGGCCAGTTCGGCGAAAAAGCGCATCGTCGCCTCGGTGTCCTCCATCGCCACCGACTCGGTGATCTCGCAGGTCAGCAGGTCCGGATTGATCTGGTGCTTGGTCAGGGCCGACCTGATGTGGTCCGGCAGCTTGCTCTGGCGCAGCTGGTGCGCGGACAGGTTGATGGCCACGCGCATGCGCAGGCCCTGGTCGCGCCATTCGCGTGCCTGCTTGCAGGCTTCATCGATGACCCACGCGCCCATGGCGTTGATCAGGCCGCTGCGCTCGGCCATCGGGATGAACACGCTCGGGCTGATCATGCCGTGACGCGGATGGTGCCAGCGCATCAGCGCCTCGGCGGCGGTGACCTGCGCACTGGGCGCATGGATCTTCGGTTGGTAGTACAGCTCCAGCTGGCCGCGCGACAGCGCCAGGCGCAGGTCGTTCAGCAGCTCGGCCTGCTCGCGCACGTCGTCGATCATGTGCGGATCGAAGACCGAATAGGTGGCGCCCCCCGAGCCTTTGGAGGCTCGCGTGGCCAGGGTGGCATGGCTGATCAGCACCGATTGCGCGCCGTGCTGCGGGTAGTTGGCCATGCCTATCGAACAGCTCACGGCGAGCTCCCTGCCGTCGACTACGCAGGGCCTGGCGATCGATTCGAGGACAGCCGCGGCCAGCGCCTTGGCCTGATCGGGAGCGTCGTTGCCGTCGACCAGCAGCAGAAACTCGTCGCCGCCCAGCCGTGCCACGCGGTGCGGAGGGCCGAGCTGGCGCAGACGCTGGGCCACGCATTTCAGCACCCCGTCGCCCGCGCGGTGACCGAAGTTGTCGTTGATGAGCTTGAAGCGGTCCAGCGCGACGTGCATCAGGACGGCCACCGAGCGCTGCGCGTCGGCCTGCGCCAGCACCTGTGCCAGCGTGCCTTCGAAGGTGGCGCGGGTCGGCAGCCGCGTCAGGCCGTCGCGGAACGCCTCTTCGGCCCTGTCGGTGCGTGCCGGTTCGCGCTTGCTCCGCAGGTGCGCTTCGACGACGCAGGCCAGCAGCATCGACAGCAACAGTGCGGCGG
>Ga0316627_100000049_pt1 | contig 19495 bp, 4 predicted proteins | sample OWC_Aug_M2_C1_D1_FD_207653 | JGI IMG/M metagenome (GOLD analysis project Ga0316627, IMG submission 207653) | Wetland soil microbial communities from Old Woman Creek delta, Ohio, United States - OWC_Aug_M2_C1_D1_C | ecosystem: Environmental > Terrestrial > Soil > Wetlands | place: USA: Ohio...
CTCTTGGCTTCGTTGGCGCTTTCTGCAAGAAGCCTCGCGGCTTCGGCCTGGGCACGCGCTTCCTGCGTCTCCTTGAACATCTTGGCGTTCTGGATCGCGATCACCGCCTGGTCGGCGAAGGTCTTCAGGAGGTCGGTTTCCTTGTCGGTGAACGGGCGCGGCGGCGTGCGCAAGACGTCGATGGTGCCCAGAGCCTCGCCCTGCCAGAGCATCGGCGCCATCAGCAACGAGCCATTGTCGCCAAGCTTCGTCCGCGCGCGAAACGCTTCGGATACGCCAGGTCCATTCCACAAGTCAGGATAGTGGACCACCGCGCGGCGGTGCATCGCCTTGCCTTGGATCGTCTTGCTCACCGGTGCGGGGAAGAACTGGCGGAAAAACTCCACTTGCTCGGTCGAGTACCCCACAGTGGACTTCATGTGCAGCAGGCCATCGTCGCCGAGCGCAAACAGGCCGACGTAGTGCCCGTCAAACAGATGCTGGCAACTCTGCGCGATCTTCTCGAACACCGGCGCGGCGTCGGATACCGAACTGCTGATCACCTGCAGCACTTCGGCCGTGGCGGTCTGCCGCTCCAGCGCTTCCTGCGTCTCGTTGAACAGCCGCACGTTCTCCATCGCGATGGCGGCCTGGTCGGCAAAGGTGCGCAGCAGCGCGATGTGCTTGTCGTCGAAGGGCTTCACCTCGGTGCGGCGCACCAGGATCGCGCCCAGTGCGCGGCCCTCGCGCAGCAGCGGCACGGCCAGCGTGGTGTGGTGGCCGTGCTTGCGTGCCAGCTCGCTGCCGCGCGGGTACTCGTCCTGCGCCTGCTGCAGGTCGTGCACGTGCACGGGCTGGCGGTCGAAGATCGAGCGGCCCATGACGGTGCTGCGGTCCAGCGGCATCGGTTGGCCGGAGGGGCCGCCCAGGTCGCCGAAGACGGCCACGCCGCGGATCGTTTCGCCCTCGCGCAGGATGATGTCGACGAACTGCGCATCGCAGATCTTGGCCGCGCGCTCGGCCACGGCGTGCAGCACCGGCTGCACGTCGGTGGGCGAGCCGGAGATCACCTGCAGGATCTCGCTGGTGGCCGTCTGCTGCTCCAGCGCTTCCTTCGTTTCGTTGAACAGCCGCGCGTTCTGTATCGCGATCACCGCCTGGTCGGCAAAGCTCTCGAACAGCGTGCGCTCCTTGTCGAGGAAGCCGCCCACGCGTCGCCGCGACACACCGATCAGCCCGATGCACCGGCCCTCCCAGAGCATCGGCACGCAGAGTAGCGAATAGCTGTGGCCGAAGCGGCGGGCAACGACGCGCAGGCTCTCGGGCGCATCGGCGTCATTGAGCACGTCCGCATACTGGATCGAGCGGCCGGCGCGCATCACCCCGTGCATCTGCGACTCCTCGATGGGGTGGGGATAGAACGCCTTCACGCGGCGCGTCAGTTCGGCCTTGCGCTGCGCCTGCGCCTCGACGCCGGCTTCGGCGCCACGCACGTGGCCGAAGCGTATGTCGGCCAGATCGACCCGGCCCTGCCCGTCGGGCAGCTCGATGTGCACGGCATCGATGTCGGGCACCAGGCGCAGGCCGCACTCCAGGATCGCGGCAAACACCGGCCGGGCATCGGAAACCGATTGACTGATGGCCTTCAGCACATCGGCCGAAGCTTCCAGCCGGGCCAGCGCTTCCTTTGTCTCGTTGAACAGCCGCGCGTTCTGGATCGCGATCACCGCCTGGTCGGTGAAGGACTTCAGCAGCGCCTGCTCCTTCGCGCTGAAGCCGTCGTGCGCCGCGCGTGTCACCGTGATGTTGCCGATGTGCCGGTCACCCGAGATCAGCGGCGCCATCATCTGCGCGTAGCTGATGCCGGCGGCCACCGCCGGGCTGCGGACGACTGGCGGGACATCGATCCCGCCGAGCACGTCGGGCCAACTCTGCACGTCGCGCAGCTGTTGCAGCGCGGCCAGCGCACGCGGGCTCAGACGGATCGGATAGACGGAGTCGATGATGCCGCGCATGTGGCGCAGCGCGGCCTGCATTGCCGGATCGTCGCCCGCCTCACGCCACTTGACGGCCGCAAGGTGGATTGCGCCGTCGTCGCGGAGCAGATTGACCGCCTGCACGTACGAGCGGAACAGCCGCGAGCAGCTGTCCAGCACCTTGTCCAGCACCGGCTTCGGATCGGCCATCGAGCTGCTGACGACCTGCAGCACCTCGGCGGTGGCGGTCTGCTGCTTCAGCGCCTCCTTGGTCTCGTTGAACAGCCGCACGTTCTCCATCGCGATCGCCGCCTGGTCGGCGAACGAGCTGACGAGCTCGATCTCCTTGTCGGTGTAGGGCTGCACCTCGGCGCGGCCGAGCGTGAGCACGCCGATTGCCCGGCCTTCGCGCATCACTGGCACGCCCAGCAGCGTGCGCATGGCGCCCACCCGCTGCACGTCGCTGCGGCCGTAGCTGCTTGCGTCCGCGGCATCCGCGACTTGCACCGCACGGCCCGCGGCGAGCGCGCGCGAGGTGACCGAGTCCTGGTCGCGCACCGAGAGCGGATGGTCGCGCAGGTGATCGAACAGCCCCGGCGTGCCGCCGACCCGCGCCAGCGGGCGAAACACCTCGCCGTCGACCGCGAACATCACGCCGAACCAGGCCCGGCACAGCCGCGAGGCGGTGCTGATCAGCGTGTCGAGCACCGCGTCGAGGTCGAAGGTGGAGCGGCTGATCGCCTTGAGCACGTTGGCCGTGGCGGTCTGGCGCTCCAGCGCCTCCTGCGTCTCGTTGAACAGCCGGGCGTTCTCGATCGCGATCACCGCCTGGTCGGCAAAGGTCTGCAGCAACTCGACCAGCCGCGGCGCGAACGGCCCCGGCTCGCGCCGCGTCACGCTGATCATGCCGATCAGCTGCCCGCGCAGCATCAGCGGACAGAACAGCATGCTGCGGTAGCCGCGCAGGCGGGCCAGGTCGCGTACGACGGCAGAGGCTTGGGCCTCGTCCTCGGTATCGGTGATGCGCACCACCGCGCCATCGCGCAGCGGCACGGCGGTCGGCACGTCGGCCAGTGCGCGGGGGAACGAAGCCACCAGCGCCTCGTCCGCGGCCGGGTTCGTCGGCGTGAATGCCACCAGGTGCAGCTTGTCGTCGAATATCCTGAACACCGCGGTCGAGAAGCCGCCGATCAGACGGTTGGAGCTGCTGGCGATGGCCTCGAACACCGGCTGCACGTCGGCCGGCGAGCCGGCGATCACCTTCAGGATCTCGGCGGTCGCGGTCTGCCGCTCCAGCGCCTCGTTCGTCTCGCGGAACATGGTCGCGTTGCGGATCGCGATCACCGCCTGGTCGGCGAAGGTCTTCAGCAACGCGCGTTCCTTCGGCAGAAACGACCCAGGGGCGCGCCCCGCCAGGATCACGCCGATGCCGCGGCCTTCCCACATCAGCGGCGCGATCAGCGCCGAGCCGGACTGGCCCATGCGCTCGGCGGTCTCGCGCAGGTTGCGGGGTGCCTGAGGATCGTTCAGCAGGTCGGCGAACTCGACCAGGTCGCCGCGGCTGAAAGCCAGCTCCGCGTGGGTGCCCTCCAGCGGCATCGGGTAGCGCGATCCAACGGCGGCGTGGAAAGCTTCCAGCGGCTCGCGGCCGAACTGCGCGAGCGCGGCCGCCGTGGCATGGATGCGCTCGACCGCCAACAGCCCCGCCTCGTTGACCAGATGCAGGTTGAAGGCCATCGCCGGGAACAGCCGCTCGCAGGATTGCAGGATCTGGTCGAATACCGGCGCGGTGTCGGCGACCGAACTGCTGATCACGCTCAGCACGTCGGCCGAGGCGCGCTGCTGCTCCAGCGCCTCCTGCGTTTCGCGGAACATCTTCGCGTTCTGGATCGCGATCACCGCTTGGTCGGCGAAAGTCTTGATCAATGAGATCTCGTGCGGCGAGAAAGGCGCCACGTCGCTGCGGCCGACGAAGATCGAGCCCACGCCTTGGTCTTGCCACATCAGTGGCGCGAAGACGACCGAGCGGCTGCCCATAAGCTCGGACCCGCGCTTGACTGCATCGGGCGCGCCGGCATCGGTCTGCGCATCGGCAAAGTGCACTGCGTCGCGCCGGCGGATCACCAGTGCGGTGCCGCTGTGCTCGTCCAGGCGCAGCGGGTACATCGAGCGGAACTCGGCCTCGCGCGGGCCGAAGAAGGCCGCCAGGTCGATCAGGCCGTCGTGGCGCAGCAGGTTGATGCCGATGAACACCGGCTCGAAAAGGCGTCGGCAGCTATCGAGGATGCGATCGAACACGGGCTGGGCGTCGGCCACCGACCTGCCGATCACCTGCAACACTTCTGCCGTGGCTGTCTGCCGCTCCAGCGCCTCCTTGGTCTCGTTGAACAGCCGCACGTTCTCGATCGCGATCACCGCCTGGCGCGCGAAGGTTTGCAGCAGCGCCACGGAGGGATCGGCGAAGGGTCCCGGCTCGCGGCGTGCCACGCCGATGGTGCCGATCGAGCGGCCCTCGTGCAGCAGGGGCACCGACAGGATGCTGCGGAACCCGATGCGCTCCGCCCCTTCGACGGCAGGGTAATCGGGGTCGGCACGGACATCGGCGATCTGCAGCGGCCGTTGCTCGACGATTGCGCGCCGGATGTTTGGCGGCGATGCGTCCACCGCCATCGGGAAGAGGGCGCGCATCGCATCTTCCGCCTCGACGGTGAGGGCGCGCACGCCGGCGAGGTGCACTACGTTGCCCTCGAGACGCGTGGTCGCGCCGACGTCGGCCTTGCACAGCGCGCGGGCGCGCTCGGCGATGGCCTGGAACACCGGCTGCACGTCGGTGGGCGAGGCGCTGATCACGGCCAGGATCTCGGCCGTGGCGGTCTGCCGCTCCAGCGCCTCGCGCGTCGCCTGCATCAGCCGGGCGTTCTTCATCGCCATTTGCGCCTGCGCCGCGAACGACTGCACCAGCGCGATCTGCGCCTGGCTGAACGGCCGCACATCGTTGCGGATCAGCGTGAACACGCCGATCAGCGAGCCCGCCTCGTCGGTCAGCGGCACGCCCAGGTAGGTGCGGATGAGGCCGAGGTCGGCGCTGGCGACGATGAACGGCACGCCTTTGCGATAGGCGTCGGTGGCGCGGATGTCCGCCACGTGCAGGCAGGCTTTGGCACTTCCACGCGGGCCGAGCAGCGACGACACGGCAACGCCGTCTGCAAGCGTGTCGCGCTCGAGAAACGCCCTGGACATGTTGACCTGCCCGCCACTGGGTCGCGCGCGATCGCCTTCCACCAGCCACAAACCACCGCCGTCGGCAGCGCACAGGCGCGTTGCCCGGTCGACGATGGTGTCGAACACCGGCACCAGGTCGCCCAGCGATGCGTTGATGACCTGAAGCACCTCGGTGGTCGCGGTCTGCCGCTCCAGCGCCTCATTCGTCTCGCGGAACATCTTCGCGTTCTGGATCGCGATCACCGCCTGGTCGGCGAAGGTCTTCAGCAGCGCCTGCTCCTTGGGCGTGAAGCCGCCCAGCGCTGGCCGTTGCACCAGGATCGAGCCGATGCCCCGCCGGCCCTGCACCAGCGGCGCGTTCATCTGCGAGTAGTTCCGACCCAGGCGTCGCGCGGGCGCGCGCACGCCCTCCGGTACGCCGGCACCGTGCGCCACATCGGGGTAGTTGAGCACCTGAGCGCTGGCGATGGCCTGGGCCGTGGCCGTGCCCGCTAGAGCGATCGGGAAGAGCGAGTCGGCTTGGCGGTTGGCTGCATCAAGCTCGGCCTGGCTCCAGCCCGCGTGGCCGTCGTCGCCCACCGCGAGTCTGGCGGCGCGGTGCAGCCGCCCATCCTCACCGATCAGCATGATGGCCTGCGTCGGCGTACCGATCAGCCGGTGGCAACTTGCCAGGATCTTGTCGAGCACCGGCTGGGCATCGGCGACCGAGCTGCTGATGACCTGCAGCACTTCGGCGGTGGCGGTCTGCTGCTGCAGGGCTTCGCGCGTCTCGTTGAACAGCCGCGCGTTCTCCAGCGCCATGGCCATCGACGCGGCAATGGTCTGCAGCAGGCGCACGTTGGCTTCACTGAAGGCGTTCTCGCGCTCGTGGTTGTCGAGCACGAGGTTGCACAACACGCCGCCGCTGCCGACCACCGGCACCTGCACCTCCGACAACGGATAGTCCATGCCCGGCCGTCGGTACAGCCCCCAGGCCTTGATCTCGGCGGGGGAATTCATCACCACCGGGCGGCCGGTGCCGAGCTCGACGACCAGCGGATGCTCGAGGTCGATGTGCCGCACCGGCCGCACATGGACGCGCTTGCCGCGCACGTACTGATAGGGGAAGCTGAATTGCTGGGCCTCGTAATCGATCCAGTGAATGCCCAGGTCACCAGTGCGGAACACCTCCCGCAGCTTGTCGCCCACCAGGTCGACGATCGCCTGGAAGTCCAGCGAGCCGGCAATGCCCAGCTGGATGCCGTTGATGATGGCCAACTCGGCCGCGCGCTGCTCGGCATTGGCCTGGGCGCTGCGCGCTTCGGCTGTGCGCTCGGCCACCTGCGCCTCCAGGCCGCCGGCAAAACGCAGGTTGGCCAGCGCCACCGCCGCCTGGCCGGCCAGCATGGCCACCAGGTCGCGGTCGGCATCCATGAAGCGGCCGAAGGCGCCCTCGATGTCGGCATATACATGGCCCAGCAGTTCGCCCTGCGCCACTAGCGGCGCGACCAGGCAGGAGCGCTGGTCTTCGGGCGCAGCGCCTTCGGGGCCGTGGCGCAGGCGCGGCTCGACGCTGGCGGCGGCTTCGTCCAGCCACGGCGTCACCGCCTGCAGCAGCGCCGCGCTGTCCTCGCCCGCGGGCAGCAGCGCGCCGGCGATGTGCCGCCCGTCCGAGCCCTCCAGCACCAGCAGCACGCGCTCGGCACCGCTGAGTTCGGTGACTTCGTCGATCAGGAAGTCGTGCAGTTCGGCTTCGCGGCGCAGCTGGTTCAGGCGCAGGCCGCTGTCGACCAGGCGCTTGAAGGGGTCCGCCAGGCTGCTGGGCAGGTGCAGGTGCTCCACGCGCTGCGCGGCGGGCATGCCGCGCAGCGCCGCTTCGGCCAGCCAGGTGCGCAGAAGCGCGCGGTTGACCTGCAGCTTGTTCAGGTAGCTGCGGCGCAGGCCTTCGTCGGGCACGTTGCGCACCGACGCCAGCATCAGGGCGAACGCCCGCCTCAGCGCGGCCCAGGCTTCGTCGTCGCGGCCCAGTGCGGCCAGCGCCCGGTGGTGCCACCACCAAATGTCCTGGCTCTGGCCGAAGCCGCTGCGCGCAAAGCCGCGCTCGCGCAGCAAGTCGATACCGCGCCGCGTGGCGCGCAAGGCTGCCGCGGCCTGACCCTTGAGCAGCAGCGCCCGCGCCAGCGGGATCTGCACGTACAGCTCGAAGCCGGGGTTGCTGGCCTTGACCTGCCGCAGGAACGCGCGCAGGCGCTTCACGGCATCGGCGCTGTCGCCTTGGGCCAGCGGCATCTCGCTGGACAGCAGCAGTTCACTGGCCCACAGCTCGCGGTCGGTGCCGGTGACCGGGTCATCGAGCGAGCTGACCAAGGCGTCGTAGGCGCTCCAGCGCGCGCGCGCACCGGCCACGTCGCCCATGTCGATCTGCCACTTCAACACCGCGCCCATTTCCAGCGCCAGGTTCAGGCGTGCGCCGATGCGCTCGGCAATGTCCATGCACTGCTCGCCCAGCCGGCAGGCATGGCGCCACAGGCCCAGCTCGGCAAAGGTGATCGACAGGTTGCCCAGCACCACCATGCGGCCGAAGACGTAGCCGGCGCGCTCGAAGGCCGCTGCGGCCTGGCGCAGCACCGTCAGGCGCTCGGCGATGTCGGTGCAGCTGAAGCTGAGCACGTTCAGCGCGTTGGCCAGCCCGTAGGCATCACCGGTCTGGCGCGCCAGCTCGAGCGCGCGCTGCGCAGCGCTGCGCGACGCGTCGTTGTGCGACAGCCGCGTCTGCGCGAAAGCGATGATCCAGTGGGCACGGCCCAGCTGCAGCACCTCGCCGGCGGCATCGCACACGACAGCCACGCGCTGGGCGGTGGCCAGCGCGTCCGCGGCCCGGGCGGCGCGCAGCTGCGCCTCGGCCAGGCACAGCAGGCTGTGCCGATGCAGCGCGGCGTCGCCGATGTGCGCGGCCAGCGTTTCGGCCTGCTCGGCCAAGGCCAGTGCCGCCTTGTTGTCGCTGAGCCGCATCAGCACCAGCGCCTGGCAGCACAGGGCACGCACACGCAGCGCAGGCCTGTCGGCAGCCAGCGCCAGCATTTCTTCGGCATCGCGCCCGGCGTCGCTGAAGCGCCCTTCGGCCACCCGCGCGCCGACGCTCAGCTCCAGCAGCGCCAGGCGATGGGGCGCGCTCAGGCCCTGCGCGGCCAGCGCGTCGGTGGCCGCAACGATGGCCTGATGCTGCTTGCCGGCCCAGGCCAGCCTGGCGACGGTGTCGGTGGCTTCATTGCGCATCGCGGCTCCGTGCGTCCATCAGCGCGGCGACGAGCGCGTCGACGCGGATTGGTTTGGTCACGTAGTCGTCCATGCCGGCGGCCAGGCATTCCTCGCGGTCGCCCTGCATGGCGTTGGCGGTCATCGCGACGATGCGCGGGCGCTCGCCGGGTGCCCACTTCGCCGTGATGCGGCGTGACGCTTCCAGCCCGTCCATCTCGGGCATCTGCACGTCCATCAGCACCACGTCGTAAGGCTGGCGCTCGATGCATTCGATGGCCTCGATGCCGTTGCCGGCCACGTCGGCGCGGTAACCCATCTGCTGCAGCAGCCGCAGCGCCAGCTTCTGGTTGACCACGTTGTCCTCGGCCAGCAGGATGCGCAAGGGGTGGCGCTCGGCCAGGCCGGCGTCGAGCTTCGGCTTGGCAACGCTGGGTGCGGCGGCCGTGGCCCGCTCGCCGGCCAGCAGCGTGACCAGTGTGTCGAACAGCTGGCTCTGGTGCAGCGGCTTGGCCAGGCTGGCGGCGAACAGGCCGCTGGTGTTTTCCTGCCGGCCCAGCGAGGTGAAGAGCACCAGCGGCAGCGTGTGGCTGGCCTCCCGGATGCGCGTGGCCAGCTGCACGCCGTCCATGCCCGGCATGTGCATGTCCAGGATGGCCAGGTCGAAGCGCTGCTGCTGCAGCAGCGGCAGGGCCTTCTCGGGCGCGTCGGTGTCAATGGCCACCATGCCCCACTTGGCGGTCTGCAGCGCCAGGATGCGCCGGTTGGTGGCGTTGTCATCCACCACCAGCAGCCGCTTGCCCTTCAGCGGTGCCTGTTCGCCGATCAGCTCGCGCCGGGCCGTGCCTTGGGCCAGCGTGGCCGGCCTGGCGGCGATGGTGAAGTGGAAGGTCGAACCGGTGCCCGGCCCCGCGCTGTCCACCCACATCGTGCCGCCCATCAGCTCGGACAGCAGCTTGCTGATGGCCAGGCCCAGGCCCGTGCCGCCGTACTTGCGCGTGGTGCTGGAGTCAGCCTGGCTGAACTTCTGGAACAGCCGGCTCTTGCCTTGTTCGGAAAGGCCGATGCCGGTGTCGCGCACCGAAAAGTGCAGCAGCGCCCCGTGCTCGCCATGTTCGGCCACGACGCTAAGCACCACCTCGCCGGCTTCGGTGAACTTGACCGCGTTGCTGAACAGGTTGAGCAGGATCTGCCGCAGCCGGGTGACGTCGCCGTCGATCACCGGCGGCACCTCGCCTTCGAAGACGTAGGCGATGTCCAGGTGCTTCTCGGCAGCGCGGCTGGCGATCAGGTCGAGTGCCGATTCGACGCAGTCGCGCAGGTCGAAGGGGTGCGCCTCGATGTCCATGCGCCCGGCTTCGATCTTCGAGAAATCGAGGATGTCGTTGATGATGGTCAGCAGCGAATCGCCGCTGTCGCGGATGGTGCTGGCAAAGTCGCGCTGTTCGTCGTTGAGCGGCGTGTCGAGCAGCAGACCGCTCATGCCGATAACGGCATTCATCGGCGTGCGGATCTCGTGACTCATCGTCGCCAGGAAGGCGCTCTTGGCTTCGTTGGCGGCTTCGGCCGCGGCGCGGGCTTCCCTCGTTTCCTTGAATAGTCGCGCGTTCTGGATCGCGATCACCGCCTGGTCGGCGAAGGTCCTCAGCAGGTTGAGCTCCCGCTCGGAGAATGCCCTGGGAGGCTGGCGAACGGTGCCAATCGTGCCGATTGCTTGTCCTTCCCAGATCATCGGCACGACGGCGGCCGAGTGATTCCCGATGAGATCAACGAAGGTGCGAATCGATTGCGGTGGATCGGCCAATGCGGCTGCATCGGGGACGTGCAGTACGCGGCGGTCTTTCAGAACCAATGCGGAAACGGTCTGTTCTGCGGGCTTGGGAAAGAGTCGGGCAATCGCCTCGAAGGCGGAGCCGCGCCAGGCGTTCAAGTGCACGAGGCCCGCATCGAGCAGGAAGACGCCCAGGTGCTCGGCCGCAAACAGATGTTGGCAACTGTCCAGGATCTTCTCGAACACCGGCGCGGCGTCGGACACCGAACTGCTGATGACCTCCAGCACCTCGGCGCTCGCAGTCTGCTGCTCCAACGCCTCCTTCGTCTCGTTGAACAGGCGCGCGTTCTGGATTGCAATCACCGCCTGGTCGGCGAAGGCCTTCAGCGTGCGGCTTTCCTTCTCGCTGAAGGGCCGCATGTCGAAGCGCAGTGCCGACAGCGCGCCAACCACGTCGCCCTCCGAGGTCATCGCGGCACTCAGCATTGACGCGTTGCAGCCCAGGATACGCGTGGCCTCGCGCAGGCTATCGGGCACGTCCGGGCCGTGCGCCAGGTCGGGCCAGTGCGAAGGCACGCCGGTGACCAGCTTGCCCGGTGCCGGGCGCGGGAACAGCTGGCGCAGCGCCTCGGCATGCGCGCCGCTGCCAGCGCGCCAGTGCAACCGGCCGTCGCTGCCGCGCGCGCTGATCGCCAGCTCGGTGCCGGGCAGCAGCCGTTCCAGGCTGGCGCAGATGCTGTCGAACACCGGCTGCGCGTCGGCCATCGATTCGCTGACCACGCGCAGCACCTCGGCCGAGGTGGTCTGCAGTTCCAGCGCCTCCTTGGTCTCGTTGAACAGCCGCACGTTCTCGATGGCGATCACCGCCTGGTCGGCGAAGGTCTGCAGCAGCTTGACCTGATTCGGGGGAAAGCGCCCGGGCTGGCTGCGCCACACGGTAATCGAGCCGACCACCTCGTCGTCCTTGAACATCGGCACCGAAAGTCCGCCCCGGTAGCCAGACCGCTGTGCGGCCTGGCTGAAGGTGGCGCCGTAGCCCGCCTCGTGGAGCACGTCCTCGACAAACACCGGCGAGCGCTCCAGCACCGCACGCGCGGTGATCGAGGCCTGTGTCGGGGGCATCGGGAACGCCGCACGCACCGTGGCGTCGATCTCGGGCGACACGCCTTTGTAGGCCACCAGATGGACCAGCTGCCCGTCGAAGCGCGAGACGCCGCTCACCATGGCGCCGCACAGCAGCTTGGCGCGTTCGGCAATGGCGTCGAACACCGGCTGCACGTCGTTGGGCGACTGGCTGATCACGCGCAGCACTTCGGCCGCGGCGGTCTGCTGCTCGAGGGATTCCTTGGTCTCGTTGAACAGCCGCGCGTTCTGGATCGCGATCACTGCCTGGTCGGCAAAGGTCTGCAGCATGGCCAGCTCCTTCGGCTTGAAGGGGCCGGTGGAGCGCGCTACGCCGATGGCGCCGATGCCGCGCTCGTTCCACAGCATCGGCGCGAAGACCATCGAGCGGTAGCCGATCAGCTTGGCCATCTTGCGCAGCACGCCAGGCACGTCGTCGCCGTCGATCAGGTCGGGCCAGTGCATCACGCGCCGCTCGCGTAGCGCGCGGCCGGCAGGCGTGCGTTCCACCGGCGCCGGGAAGGTGGCGGCCACGATGTCGTGCGCCACGCCGCGGTAGGCAGCGATGTTCAGCTGACCCTGCTCATCGACCAGCAGCACGTCGAGCTCGTCGCCGCCGAACAGGTGCTTGCAGCTGTCGAGGATCTTCTCGAACACCGGCTGCACGTCGGATACCGAGCTGCTGATGACGGCCAGCACCTCGGCCGAGGCCTTCTGCTGCTGCAGCGATTCCTGCGTCTCGTTGAACAGCCGAACGTTCTCGACCGCGATCACTGCCTGCGCGGCGAAGGTCTGCAGCAGCTCGATTTCCTTCGGCGCGAACTCGCCGGTGCGCTCGCGGGTGACCGCGATCGCGCCAATGACTCGGCCGTCGCGCAGCATCGGCACGCTGAGCACGCCGCGGTAGCCGGTCTCGCGCGCGATCTCCTTCGTCTTGTACGCGGGGTCGGGCAGCAGCAGCGCGTCGGCGGTCTGCGTGACGCGGCCGTCGCGCACCGCCTGCGCGGTGATCGAGCCGTCCCCCGGCGGCATCGGGAACGCGCGCTGCGCGGCAGCGACCCCTTCCGCGCGGAGGCCGAAGGTGCTGGCCACGTGGATCAGCGTGCCGTCGTAGCGGAAGACGAAGCCGTTGTCGGCACCGGTGAGCCGTGCTGCGCGCTCGGCAATGATGTCGAACACCGGCTGCACGTCGGTGACCGAGCGGCCGATAACCTCCAGCACCTCGGCGGTGGCGGTCTGCCGCTGCAGCGCCTCTTGCGTCTCGCCGAACAGCCGCGCGTTCTGGATCGCGATCACCGCCTGGTCGGCAAAGCTCTGCAGCAGCTCGAGCTCGTCGTCGGCAAAGGGCTGCGGCGGCGTGCGCACGAAGATCAGCGTGCCGATCGCCTGGCCCTGCCAGCGTAGCGGCACGTAGATCTGCGAGCAGTCGCCGAAGTCCATCGCAGCGATGATCTGGCGCAGGATCGGCGGCACGCCCTCGCCGTGCAGCACGCTGTCGAAGCGCAGCGTACGGCCTTCGCGCAGCGCGGTGCCCATCTGGCTGCCGTCCAGCGGCGCCGGGAAGTAGCGCGCGATGACCTCCCGCGCCGGGCCGTTGTGCGCGGCCAGCACCATCTGCTGGCGCGCCTCGTCGAACAGCAGCGCGGTCTGCTGGGTGCCGGCGAACAGTGCCGAGCAGCAGCCGAAGATGGTGTCGAACACCGGCTGTGCGTCGTCGATCGAGCGGCTGATGGCCTGCAGCACGCGCCCCATCGCGGTCTGCCGGTCGAGTGCGCGGCGGGTCTGGACGTGCAGCCGCTGCGTCTCGTCGAACAGCCGCGCGTTGTCCAGCGCCACGCCCATGCTGGCAGCGATGGTCTGCACCAGGCGCAACTCGGCCTCGCCGAAGGCGGCTTCGCGCGCGTGATGCTCCAGCACCAGGAAGCCGACCACCGCATCGGCACTCAGGATCGGCACGCGCAGCGCCGAGCGCACCTCGCGCCTGCCCACCTGCAGCAGTCCGGCGGCGCGCACCTCGGCCAGGCTGCTGTACCGCTCGGGTTGCCGGCTGCGGATCAGGCGCTCGATCGGCCCGCCGGGCTTGGGCTCGCGCGGCGGCGGGTGCAGGCGCTCGCCGTCCTCCACCTCGTACAGGAAGTGCACCCGGTGGGCAGCGGCGTCGTACCAGCGGATGCCGATCGAATCCACCTGCAGCACCGTGCGCAGCTGGTCACCGACCACGTCGACGATGGCCTGGAAGTCCAGGTTCGCGGCCATCGCCTGCTGGATGCCATTGATCAGCTGCAGCTCGGCCAAGCGCGCATCGAGCTGCGCGGTGCGCTCGGCCACCTTGGCCTCCAGCCCTTCGCTGGCGCGCAGGTTGGCCAGCGCCACCGCGGCCTGTGCGGCCAGCATGCCCAGCAGGTCGCAGTCGGCGTCATGGAAGCGGCCGAAGGCCCCTTCGATGTCCGCATACAGAAAGCCCAGCAGCTGGCGCTGCGCCACCAGCGGGGCCACCAGGCAGGAGCGCTGGTCCACGGCGTCGGCGCCGTCGGGGCCATGGCGCAGACGGGCCAGCCGGGTGTGCCGTGCCTCGTCGAGCCAGGGCTTGATGGCCCGCAGCAGGGCGGCCGCATCCTCGCCGGGGGGCAGCTGCCAGCCGGCGATGACCAGCTCGTCGCCGTCGACCAGCACGAGCAGCACGCGCTCGGCGCCGCTCAACTCGGTGGCCTCCTCTACCAGGAACTCGTTCAGCGCGGTCGCGCTGTGCAACTCGTTCAGGCGCACGCCGGTGTCGACCAGGCGCTCGAAGGGCTCGCGCAGCTGCGTGTGGGCGCTCAGGTGGGCCAGGGTGCGCGCGCTCGGCAGCCGCCGGCGGCGGCCTTCGTCCAGCCAGGCCAGGATCAGCTGGCGGTGCGCCGGCACCTTGTTGAACCAGCTGCGGCGCAGGCCCTCGTCGCTGAGGCTGGCGACGCCGTCGAGCATGACGCGGTAGCTGGTGGCCAGCGCCCTTCGGGCTTGCGCGTGCAGGCCGCTGGCCTGCAGCGCGCGGGTGTGCCACCACCAGGCCGAGGCCGGCGTGAACATGCTGCCCAGGCCCGCGTCGCCGCGCGCCTGCAGTTGCGCGACGGCCTGGCTCGTGGCGGCCAGCGCCCCGGCCGCGTCGCCGCTGTCCACCAGCAGGCTGCCCAGCTCGGTGAGCGCAATCACGACCAGCGTGCTGTCACCGCGGGCCGACGAAAGCGCCACTGCATTTTCGAAGTGCGAGCGCGCCGTGCCCACCTCGTCGTACAGGCGTGCGGCGCGGCCTTGCACCAGCTGCACGATGGCCTTGAACCATTGGTCGTCGGTCTGCTCGACGGCCGCGGCGGCCTTTTCCGCGTGCTGGCGCGCGAGTTCACGGTGGCCGAGCTGGCCTTCGATCACCGACAGCATCGTGGAGAGGTAGGGCGTTTGCTCGCGCAGCCCGGTGATGCTGTCGATGCCACTGTCCCGGCCGCCCGGATTGCGCGCCCGCGCGTACAGGCCGATCGAGCCGTAGGCCATGGCCAGGTTGCCCAGGCTGGCGCTGGCACGCTCGGGCTGGCCGGCGGCGATGAAGGCGGCCAAGGATTCCTTCAGGCCCTTGAGCCGCTGCGCCATGTCGGCATGTTCGCGGTAGACCAGGTTGGCCGCGGCGCCGATGCCTTCGTTGTCGCCGGTCTGGCGGGCCAGCGCCAGGCTGGCCAGGCCGGCGCGCTCGCGCTCGCGGGCCTGGCCGAGCTGGTCGTGCGCATAGCCCTGGGCCCACAGCGCACGGCCCTGCCAGACGCGGTCACCCAGCGCCTCGAACAGCGCGACGGACTGCTGCGCGCTGCGCAGCGCCGCGGCGTTGTCGTACTGGCGGAACTCGGCCTCGCTCAGCCGGAACAGCGCCATGGCCTGCAGCCACCGATGACGCGCGCGGCGAGCCTCGATCAGCGCTTCGCTGGCCGCGGCCCCGGCCGCGGCCCATTGGCTTTGCCGGATCTGCACCGCCGCCAGCCTGCACAGTGCCTGAGCCCGCAATGACGGGTTGTCGGCCCGCTGCTGCATGGCCTGCGCATCGGCCAGAGCCTGGGCCGTGTCGCCCAGCGCCAGAAGGCTTTCGGCACGGCGGTCAAGCAGATCGAGCTGCTGGGTCGCGCTCAATCCCGGTGCGGCCAGGGCCTCGCTGGCCAGGGCCACGGCCTGCGCATGCTGGCCGGCCCAGGCGCAGTCGCCGATGGCCTGCAGCGCTGCGCCGCTGCCGGCGCCACGCCGCGGAGTCTTGGGTGGGTCCTGAGGCTGCGACTTCGGCATGGGTGGGGCTTGGGTCCGGTGCGAAGCGGCCCGGGCCAGGCCGCCAGTCTCGCGACGAGTCTACAGGCGCTGCGGGCAGAATCACCCTCCGTCAAACCCGCTGCATCGCGCCCCAATGAAGCCGCCTTCCCCTCGCCGCGCCGCGCTGGCCGCCATGCTGCTGCTCGGCCTGCCGGGCGTGGCGGCAGCGCAGGGCAACTGGCCCGAGCGGCCGATCACTTTGATCGTGCCCTTCGGCCCAGGAGGCATTGCCGACCTGACGGCGCGCACCGTGGCGCAGGCGATGAGCGCCGCGCTCAAGGTACCGATCGTCGTCGACAACAAGCCCAGCGCCGGCAGCATCGTCGGCAGCGCCGCCGTGGCCCAGGCTGCGCCCGACGGCTACACGCTGCTGCTGCTGAGCAATGCCAATGCGGTCAGCGCCAGCCTGTTCAGGAAGCTGCCCTTCGACGTGCAGAAGGATCTGTCGCCGGTGGGCACGCTCGGCGTGTTCGACCTGGCGCTGTTCGTCGCCGAGGGCTCGCGCTTCAAGAGCGTGCGCGAGTTGCTTGACGAGGCCAAGGCGAAGCCGGGCAAGCTGACGATCGGCACCATCGCCGTGGGCAGCACGCAGAACCTGTCGGCCGAACTCTTCAAGTCGCGCACCGGAGCCGATGTCCTGATCGTCCCGTACAAGGGCACGCCGGCGGTGCTGACGGCGCTGCGTGCCGGCGAGATCGACGCCGCCTTCGAGATCCTGGGCCCGATGCTGCCGCAGGTGCAGGCCAAGGTGGTGCGCGCGCTGGCCGTCACGTCGGACCAGCGCTTCGAATCGTTGCCCGCCGTGCCGACCATGATGCAGGCCGGCGTGGCCGACTACGACGTGGCGTCGTGGAATGCGCTGGCCGCGCCGACGCGCACGCCGCAGGCGGTGATCGAGCGGCTCAATGCGGCGGCCAACGAGGCGCTGAAGACGCCCGCGGTGCGCGACAGGCTGCTGGCGCTGGGCGTGCGGCCGATGGGCGGCACGCCGCAGCAGCTGCAGGCGCTGCTGGCGCGCGAGGTCGCGCACTGGCGCGCGGTGATCACGGCGGCGAAGATCGAGCCGGAATGACGCGCAATCGATGGACCTGAAGCAGCTCGAGTACTTCGTGCACGTGGCCGAGTTCGGCAGCTTCACGCTGTCGTCGCGCTTCCTGCGCGTGGCCCAGCCGGCGCTGAGCCGGCAGGTGCGTGCGCTCGAGGTCGAGCTGCGGCAGACGCTGTTCGTGCGCAACGGCCGGGGTGTGACCCTCACCGAGCCCGGCAAGCGGCTGCTGGAGCATGCGCGCGGCATCCTGCAGCAGGTGCAGCGCGCGCGGCTCGACCTGGAGCAGCAGCGCGGCGCGCTGTCGGGGCGCCTGGTCATCGGGCTGCCACCCAGCGTCAGCCGCACGCTCACCGGCCCGCTGGTACGCGCCTTCCGCGAAAGTTTTCCGCAGGCCAGCTTCGGCGTGGTCGAAGGCCTGTCCGACAACCTGATGGAATGGCTGGCCGTGGGCCGGGTGGACTTTGCGCTGGTCTACAGCGCCATGCCGTCGGCGGCGATCGAACTCACGCCCTTGCGCGTGGAACCGATGTACCTGGTCGGCGCGCGGCCGCATCGCGCCGGCGCCAGGCTCATCGGCACGCCGGTCACGCTGGCCCAGGTGGCGGCCAGCGAACTGGTGATCCCGCCGCGGCCGCATTCGATGCGCATGCTGCTCGATTCGGCCCTGGCCGACGCCGGGCTGAAGGCGCGCGTGGCGCTGGAAATCGAAAGCGTGCCCACCATCCTGGACCTGGTGCGGCACGACGGCTTCCAGGCGGTGCTGACGCTCAATGCGATCCGCCGCAGCGGCAGCGAAGACCGCTTCCAGGTGCGCCCGATCGGCAAGCCGAGGCTGGTGGCCACGCTGCGCCTGGCGACGTCGGCGCAGCGCCCGTCGGGCCAGCTGATGGAACAGGCGATCGTGCTTGTCAAGGACCTGGTGGCGCGACACTGGGCCTGATTCAGACGGCTTTGCCATCCTCGGTATGGAAGCCTGCGACTGCTGACGCGCATAGCTGCTGTTCGCGACAGGCCGCTGTCCTGCGCTGGTCAGCGCATCGCGCCGGGCGGCACCTGGCAGGGGCTCATGCTGCGGCGGTCGAGCCTTTGCCTCGACTCCGCTGCGGTGCCCCAGAAATCGCCCCTGCCAGGTACCGCCCGACGCGAGGGCGTGGCTGGGGTTGTACGCCATCGAACCCAGCGAACGTCTTCGCCAGCACGACCATCACACACGCAGTGCGGAAGTTGAAGTGCAGCTCTGCGCCGTCAGCAGGACCGCCTGCCCATACAGTTTGATCGGATCTCGGTCTCAGGCGGCGCGAGCGAGGCGGCGCTGCATGACGCGGAAGGCCCGGTAGCACAGCGCGGCGGCGCCGAACATGGCGGCCGCCGCCAGCATGGCCGTGAAGGCATCGCCGCTGCGGTCGACGGCCCAGCCGGCCAGCGGCGGTGCCAGGCTCAGCACCACGAAATAGATGCTGTAGAACAGCCCCATGCCGAAGGCACGGCGCTGCGGCGCCATGGCCTCGCCGGTCAGCGCCATGATGATGCCGGCCGGTGCGCCGCCGAACAGCCCGACCAGCAGGCTCAGCGCCACCGCCCACTGCGTTTGTCTGAACAACAGCAGCGCCAGCAGGCTGACGGCGATGCAGGCATACAGGATCATGTCGCGCCGGCCGCTGAGGTCGGCCAGGCGGCCGCCGATGACGATGGACACGATCATCGCCCAGCTGGCCAGGCTGGCGACGGTGGCTGCGTGAGCCGGGCTGTGGCCGTCGTCCATGAGCACGCCCGGCGCGAAGCTCAAGTAGACGATGTAGCCGGCATTGAACAGGCTCCAGGTCAGCGCAGCCAGCAGCGTGAGCAGCAGTTCCGCCGGCGGCAGGCCGATCGGCGCGACCGGTGAATGCGTGGCCGTGGCGGCCGGGCGGTACAGCAGGAACAGCACCAGGCTGCCCATCGCGCAATACGCCGACGCGCTCAGGAACACGCTCTGCCAGCCCAGATGTTGGTCGATCCACACCTGGCCCACCTGGCCCAGTGCAATGCCCAGCGGCCAGCTCATCACCAGCAGGCCCATCGCGGTGGCCAGTTCCTTGCCGGCAAACCAGTCGGCCGTCATCTTGGTCAGGTAGATCGTGCTGATGACGAAGCCGGCGCCGCAGGCCAGCCGCCCCAGCGCCAATTGGCCGAAGCCATGAGCCAGCGCCGCCAGCACGCCGCCCGCGGCCATGCACAGCAGAGACAGCGACACCAGCATGCGGTCGCCGACCCAGCGGCCCAGGTAGCCGGCCGGCAGCGCCAGCAGCAGCCCGGGCAGCATGAACAATCCGATCAGCGTGCCGATCTGCGCCCGGTTGAAGCCCAGCGCCGTGACCAGCGAATCGGATACCGAGCCCAGCGTCTGGAACTGCAGCCCCAGCCCGACGCGACAGGCGAAGAGCAGGCCCAGGATCCACCATCGGGCCTGCCGGGTCGGCAGAGCGAGGGCCTCGGCCGTGCTCAAACGCGCCCCACGCGGCGGGTACGGCAGGCAGGCGGGGCTTCCAGCGACGTCGTTCGGACCATGCGATCGGCCGTTGTTGCGAGTCTTGTTTGGCGGCGGATTATGGGCACGCGGCACCGTGCCCGGAATCTGGATGCGCCCGTACAGGCCGACATCATCTATCGGGATGAATTGCGCCGGGCGCGTTTACCAAGCCCAGACCTGGCAACCGACGCCGACGGCCGCGCCCAGCAGCAGGCCCACCAGGACCTCGGCGCGCGTGTGCCGCCCGAGCGCACGGCGCGACCAGGCGACGCCGGCGGCCAGCAGCGCCAGCAGCGCCGTGGCGGGCCATGCCG
>Ga0316627_100000050_pt1 | contig 19495 bp, 17 predicted proteins | sample OWC_Aug_M2_C1_D1_FD_207653 | JGI IMG/M metagenome (GOLD analysis project Ga0316627, IMG submission 207653) | Wetland soil microbial communities from Old Woman Creek delta, Ohio, United States - OWC_Aug_M2_C1_D1_C | ecosystem: Environmental > Terrestrial > Soil > Wetlands | place: USA: Ohio...
GGGATGTCTCGGACAAGGTGTTGCGGCGCATCGCCAACAATCGCAAGTATCGCCAGAACAAGCAGATCGTCCTGGCACTGCTGAACAACCCCCGCACGCCGGTCGGTGTGTCCTTGAGCCTCGGCATCAACGGCCTCTCGGATCGGGAGTTGGTCGATCTGTCCAAGAACCGGAACGTGCCCGGCGCGATCAGCCGCGCTGCGACGCAAATCCTGGATCGCCGCAAGGGGCCGGCGGCCTCCGGGGGCGGGGGACACTAATTCATGGCGGGACTCTTCATTACCTTCGAGGGTGGGGAGGGATCGGGCAAGACCACGCAGCTCAAGGCGCTGCTTACCCACTTGCGCTCCTTGGATCGGGACGTGATCGAGACGCGCGATCCCGGCGGGACCGCCATCGGCAACCAGGTGCGAGGGTTGTTACTGGACGGCGAGAACGCGCGGATGGCATCGCTGACCGAGCTGTTCCTGTACGAGGCCAGCCGAGCCCAGCTGGTCGAAGAAGTGATCCGCCCGGCCTTGGCGGCCGGGCGCATCGTCCTGTGCGATCGCTTCACGGACTCCACCGTTGCGTATCAGGGATACGGGCGCGGTCTGGATCGGGATCTCATCGGACGGCTGAACCACCTCGCCGCGAACGGACTCCGACCGAACCTCACCCTGCTGCTCGACCTGGAGCCGGCGATCGGGCTGGCGCGCGTTAGCAAGCGCCTGACCGACTCGCGCCTGCGCCGTGATCGACTCGAGGACGAGCGGCTGGAATTCCACCAACGGGTGCAGGCCGGCTACCGGGCGTTGGCCGCCGAGGAGCCTGGCCGGGTGATGGTCGTAGACGCCGCCCGGGGAATCCTGGAGATCGAGGGGCAGATCCGCCGACAGGTCGCCGGCCTGCTCGCCGCAGGGCTCGGCTGCCCGGCAGCCGAGCCGCGGGTCGGTTGAGGCCGCCATGCCCTTCAGCGAGATATGCGGACAGGAACGGCCGGTGGCGGCGCTCCGGCGCGCCTGGGCAGCCGGGCGGCTGGCGCAGGGGTACTGTTTCGCCGGCCCGCCGGGGGTGGGAAAACGCACCACGGCGCTGGCGCTGGCCCAGGCGGCCAATTGTCTCGCGCCCCTGCGCGAGGGAGCGGATGCTCCCGACGCATGCGGGAGGTGTCGAGCGTGCGTCCGGATCGCAGCCGGTCAGCACCCGGATGTGGCGATCCTGACGCCGGCCGAGGACAAGACGGTCATCACCATCGAGCAGATTCGCGACCTGGCGGCGCGGGCCGGGATGCGGGCGTACGAGGGGTCCACCCAGATCTGGATTCTCGACCCCGCCGAACGGATGTCCGAGGAGGCGGCCAACGCCTTTCTCAAGACGCTGGAGGAACCGACGGGCGCCCGCCTGTTCATCCTGCTGACCGGAGCGTTCACCGCCCTGCTGCCGACCATCCGGTCCCGGTGCCAGGAGGTCCGCTTCACGCCGCTTGACGAAGCGCACCTCCGGACCATCCTGGAACGGCGCGGACGCCCTCCCGACGAGGCCGCCGCCGCCGCGGCGGCGGCGGGCGGCAGCGCCGAGCGGGCGCTCGACCCGAACCTGGCTGACCTGCGGGAAGCCCACGGACGGCTCGTGGCGGAGGTCTGGCGGGCTCTCGACTCCGTGCCGGCCGTCCTGGACCAGGCGGAACGGCTGGCGAAGGACAAACCGGCGTTCGAACGCGCCCTGGAGGCGCTGCTGGCCTTCACACGGGAGGCGGCGGTCGCACGGGTCGCCGGAGCCGACCCGGTGCTCGTGCCGGCGGAGCGGCGGGTCGAGGTCGAGGAGATCGCGGGCGGCATCTCCCTGGACGCCGTCCTGGAGGTCCACGAGGCCCAGCGCGAGGCGCAGCAGGCCCTGGCCTGGCACGCCCAGCCGCGCTTGGCGGCCGAACGCATGCTACTCAGGATGCGTCAGGCCGTCGGAAAACGCTGAGGGAGAGGGATGAGCCACGTGGTGCGTGTTGAGTTTTCCGGCCCGGCGCGCGGCCAGTACTACTCCACCGGCGGGGCCACGCTGGCCCCGGGCGATTTCGTGGTCGTGGAAACCGAATGGGGCGTGGGAATGGGCGCCGTGACGGCGGTCCTGCCGCCGATTCTCGTCGGTCACCTAAAATGCCCTGTCCACCCGATCCTGCGGAAGGCCACCCCGACCGATCTGTCGCGGCGGGTCACCCTCGCCGAGCGAGAGCGGGATGCCCGCGCTTTCTGCCGCGAACGCATCTTGGCCCGCGGCCTGGCCATGAAACTGACCGAGGTGCGGATCGGCCTGGACTCCAGCAAGGCAATGTTCTATTTCACCGCCGACGGGCGGGTGGATTTCCGGGAGTTAGTCAAGGACCTCGTCCAGCACCTGCACACCCGGGTGGAGTTGCGGCAGATCGGAGTGCGGGACGAGGCCAAGGTCCTGGGATCTGCGGGGGCTTGCGGTCGCCCGGTCTGCTGCCATTCGTTCCTCCAGGGGTTCGCTCCCGTCAGCATCCGGATGGCCAAAGACCAGAACCTGGCCCTGAATCCCGGCAAGCTGTCCGGCATCTGCGGGCGCCTCAAGTGCTGCCTGGCGTACGAACACTGTCTGTACGCGGAACTGAAGCACGGTCTGCCGAAACTTGGCGGCCATGTGATGACAAGCCGCGGCCCAGGCGTCGTCCGAGGCCAGGACATCCTGGCACAAACGGTCCTGGTCGGCCTCGAGACGGGTGGGCAGGTTGCGTTGCAGGTGACGGAGGTCACCCCTCGCCCACGGCCCGAGAACCCCGGCCGCTCCCCGGAGCCGGCTCGGGACGCCGCACGGCCGGCTGCTCCGGCGGCGCCGGCAGACCGCCCATCGGCAAAAAAGAGCGGCCGAGAGTCGGGGGCCGGCGGCGGCCGCGGTCGGCGGCGGCCGCGGCCCGAGAATCCGCCCGCCCGCCCTCCGGCGAACGGTGAGGGCGTGCCGCAGGAGCTCGCCAATCTGGAAGACCGTTAACCCTCGCGGAGCCGGCGCCCCGGCCCCGCGCGAACCTGGAGCGCGCATGTCCGAGGAGTTGTTCTACCTGACCACCCCGATCTATTACGTGAACGCCCCGCCGCATTCGGGGCATGCCTACACGACCATCGTCGCGGACACGGTATCCCGGTATCACCGCTTGGCCGGGCACCGGGCCTATTTCCTGACGGGAACCGACGAGCACGGTGACAAGATCGCCCAGGCCGCCGCCAAGGCCGGCGAGACTCCCCAGGCCTATGCCGACCGGATCAGCGGCCTCTTCCGACAGACCTGGGAGCGGATGGGGCTCAGCTTCGATCAGTTCATCCGCACCACCGAGCCGCGGCACAAGCGTGTCGTGCAGGCCATCTTGCAGAAGATCTACGATGCGGGAGACATCTATTTCAGCGAATACGGCGGGCTCTACTGCGTCGGGTGCGAGCGTTTTTATACTGAAAAGGAAGCGGTGGACGGGAAATGCCCCGACCATCAGACTCCCCTGGACTTCGTGAAGGAACAGAACTACTTCTTCCGCATGAGCAAGTACCAGGACTGGCTGATCCGCCACATCCAGGAGCACCCGGACTTCATCCGGCCGGAGCGATACCGGAACGAGGCGCTGGCATTCCTGCGCGACCCGCTGGAGGACCTCTGCATTTCCCGGCCGCGCAGCCGCCTCACCTGGGGGATCCCGCTGCCCTTCGACGACAAGTACGTCACCTACGTCTGGTTCGATGCGCTGATCAACTACGTGAGCGCGCTCGGTTACCCGGACGGGGAGCTATTCCGCACTTTCTGGCCGGTGGCGCAGCACCTCATCGCCAAGGACATTCTGAAGCCCCACGGTATCTACTGGCCCACCATGCTCCAGGCCGCAGGCATCCCGGTCTACCGGCACCTCAACGTCCACGGCTACTGGCTGATGGACGAGGCCAAGATGTCCAAGAGCCGGGGCCGGGTCCTCTCGCCGCTGGAACTGGGGGACAAGTACGGCCTGGACGCCCTCCGCTACTTCCTGCTGCGCGAGATGGCGTTCGGGCTGGACGCCAATTTCAGCGAGGAGGCGCTGGTCACCCGGTTGAACGCCGACCTGGCCAACAATCTGGGAAACCTGCTGCAGCGTACCCTGGGTATGGTCGGCCGCTACCTTGACGGCCGTATCCCCGCCCCCGGCGAGGCGGTGACCGATAGCGATCGGCGGCTTCGCGAGATCACCGAAGCGCTGGACGCCCGGGTGGCGGACGCCATGCGCGGCTTCGCATTCCACCGCGCCCTGGAGGTCATCTGGAGTTTGCTGGACGCCGCCAATCAATACATCGACAGCCAGAAGCCGTGGGAGTTGGCCAAGCGGGACATGGTGGCCCTCGGCCGCGTCCTGGGCCACACCTGCGAGGCACTGCGGCTGGCGGGGTTGCACCTCTCCCCCTTCATGCCGCTCACGGCCGACACCATCTGGAAGCGCCTTGGCCTCCCCGGGGGGCCGGACGCCACGGCGACAGAAACGGCTGGCCGCTGGGGGACCATGGCTCCGGGACAGGCGGTGCAGGGCCCGGCCCTCTTCCCGCGGGTGGACCTTGCCGCGGAGGCGGCGGCCACGGCGGCGGCGACCCAGGTCGCGCCCGACGGGGCGCCCCGACCCGAGACGCCACCGATCAGCATCGACGAGTTCCGCCGCCTCGACCTCCGCGTGGCCCAGATCCTGGCCGCCAAAGCGGTCCCGGGCTCAAAGAAACTGCTAGAGCTGCGCGTGAGCCTGGGCGCCGAGGAGCGCACGGTGGTGGCCGGCATCCTCCTCGATTATCCACCCGAGACGCTGGTGGGCAAACAGATCGTGGTGGTGGCCAACCTGGCGCCGACCAAGCTGATGGGGGTCGAGTCGCGCGGCATGCTGCTCGCGGCCACGGACACCGAGGGCAAGCTTGTCCTGGTGACGCCCGAGCGCCCGAGCGTCGTCGGCTCCAAGGTGAAGTGAACCGGCGGCCGAGGATTTGGGGAACCACAGATTTCGCAGAGTTCACAGAATGGTTTCGTGGGATCTGGCCCGTGGATCTGTGAGATTTGTGACATCGGTGGTAATCGCGAAGGGAGCGTGGATATGAGTGAGGCGAGCTACTCGGGGACCGGCGTCAACACGATCAAGGAAGAGGCGGCCCTGGCCGGCCTGCTCCGCTGGGTGGGGCAGACCGTGGCCTTCGGCCGCTGCAAGCCGGTCCTGGACTTCGGCTACTTCGCCACCGTCCTGGATCTCGGGAACAATCTCGGCCTGGCGCTCTCCACGGACGGGGTCGGCACCAAGCTCTTGGTGGCGGAGATGCTGGACAAGTACGACACGGTCGGGATCGACTGCATCGCCATGAACGTCAACGACCTCCTCTGCGTGGGGGCCGAACCCCTTGCCATGCTGGACTACATCGCGGTCCAGGAGGCCGATCCGGCGATGCTGGAAGCTATCGGCAAGGGCCTCTACGAGGGAGCCCGGCAGGCCAACATCTCCATCCCCGGCGGCGAGATCGCCCAGGTCCGGGAATTGATCAAGGGGGTCCGGGAGGGACGGGGATTCGACCTTGCCGGCGCATGCGTCGGCATGGTGCCCGTGGACAAGATCATCGTCGGCCAGGACATCCGGCCGGGTGACGTGGTCATCGGCCTCCCTTCCAGCGGCATCCACAGCAACGGCCTGACCCTGGCCCGCGAGGTCTTTTTCAATCGGGCCAACCTCCGCCCGGAACAGCACATGCCCGAGTTCGGGCGCAGCCTCGGCGAGGAACTCCTCGAGCCGACGCGGATCTACGTCCGCGAGGTCCTGGAAGTCCTCCGATCGGGCGTTCAGGTGAAGGCCATGGCCCACATCACCAGCGACGGGCTCACGAATCTCCTGCGTGTGCAGTCGGCGGTGGGCTACGTCCTCGACACGCTGCCCGAACTCCCGCCGGTCTTCCGCCTCCTGCAGCGACTGGGTGGGGTCTCGGACGAGGAGATGTTCCAGGTCTACAACATGGGCGTGGGCTTTTGTCTGGTGGTTGCGGCGGCGGACGCCGATCGGGCGCTGGAGACGCTCCGGCGGCAGGGAGCCGCACCCCTGGTATTGGGTCGCGCCGCGGCGGATCCCGACCGGACGGTCCGGTTGCCCAACGGCCTGGTGGGCCAAGGCAACGACTTCCGGCGCAGCGGCTAAGAGCGGCCAAGTCCCCCCAACGACACGCGCGAAACCTGCGGAAAGGAGGTCGGATGGCTGTGGCCTTTGACATCCTGCTGAAGGGAGGGACGATCGTCGATCCGCTCGGGGCTCGCGTCGAGGCCGCCGACCTCGCCGTGACCGGCGGGAAGGTCGTCGAAATCGCCCCGGACCTGGACCCCACCCTGGCGCGCGAGGTCTTCGATCTCCACGGCTTGGTCGCGCTTCCCGGCATCGTTGACATGCACATGCACGCCTCGGCCTGGCTGGGGGGGCGCGCGGGCCACAAGATGATGGCCGAGGTCGGCGTGACGACCGCCCTGGACATGTCGGGACCCATCGACAGCGTCCTCGACATCGCCCGAGACCACGGGGTCGGCCTGAACATCGCCTGCATCGAAGCGGTCCGACCCGGCCAGACGGTGCAGGGCACCGATCCAAACCCGGCGGAGCTCCAGGCACTCCTCGACGGAAGCCTGCGCAAGGGGGCCATCGGCTTCAAGCTGCTCGGCGGGCACTATCCGCTTACCCCCGAGGCCACGGCCCGGACCATCGAGCTGGCGAATGCGCGCCACGCCTACGTCGCCTTCCATGCCGGTAGCCTCACACAGGGCTCCAATATCGAGGGGTTCCTCCAGGCCGTGGAACTGGCCGGACCCCATGCCCTGCACATCGCCCACGTCAACAGTTACTGCCGGGGCGCCGTCCGCCCCTGGATGCAGGAGACGGAAGAGGCCATCGCGGCGCTCGCCGCCCACCCCAACCTGCGCGCGGAAAGCTATTTGTCCCCGCTGAACGGCACCAGCGCCAAGTGCTCGGGCGGGGCGCCGGAGAGCCGCGTCACCCAACACTGTCTGGCGGTCGGGGGGTTCCCGCCGACCGAGGCCGGCTTCGAGGCGGCCATCCTGGCGGGCTGGGCCCAGATCAACGTCGAGGCGGGCGGTCGCGTCCTGCTTGGAACGGGGTCTGCCGCTCGGGACTACTGGCGGCAGCGCAACACCGACGCCACGGTAAGCTTCGCCGTCAACCCGCCGGAGCCACGGCTCCGCCTAGCCGCCGCCAAGCGCCCCTCGGGCGAGTTCGTGGTGGACGCCATCAGCACTGACGGGGGCGGCATCCCACGGAACGTCATCGTCGAGATGGGCCTGGCCCTGGTCAAGCTCCAGGCGCTCACCCTGGTCGAGTTTGCCACCAAGGCCAGCCTGAATCCGGCCCGCATCCTGGGCCTCAACACCAAGGGTACCCTGCGAGCCGGCGCCGACGCAGACATCACCGTCGTGAGCCTCGCGGAGCAGCGGGCGACCCTGGGCATCTCCGGCGGGCGCGTCATCATGCACCAAGGATACGCCTGCGGCAGCGGCAGCCGGATCATCACCACCGCGGCGGGCGCCGCCGCGGTGCAGGCGCGGGGCCTTCGGCCCCTCGTCGTGGACTTGGCGGACAGCGCATTCTATCGGCCGCGCCCCCTGGCCTAGCGGCGGAGGCGCCGCAGTCTTCCGGAAGGATGCTGAAGAGCCCGCCTGCACCCAGGCTGCTCAAAACGGCCCAGGTGCAAGGCGGCGAGCGATGGGCCGAGTGAGGCGTACTCCAGGTACGCCGCAACGAGTGCCCGAACGAGCCAACGCAGCAGATGGGCCGTTTTCAGCAGTCTAACAGAAGGCCTTCGGGCCGGAAAGGAGCGTGACGATGCTCATGTACGCCATCGCCGCAGCAGTCACGGTGCTCACCTTCGGCGCCATCGTCAAGAAGCTGGAGGTGCGCCTGGCCCTGCTTACCGGCGGCCTGATCATGGCCGTCATCGCCTGGAACCCACAGGCCTGGTCGGATGCCTTCGCACGGAACATGGTCGTGGCCGGACTGCTCCAAGCCATCCCCCCCGTCATGGGTTTTGCCGCCGTCATGGAGCTGACCGGCTGCAACGCCCACCTTGTCAAGATGCTCACGGACCCCCTCGTCAAGGTTCGGCCTCTCCTCATACCCGGGGCGATGCTGGTGACCTTCTTCGTCAACATGGCGCTGCCTAGCGCGGCGGGCTGCACGGCGGCCGTGGGCGTGGTGTTGATCCCGGCCATGATGGCGGCTGGCATTCATCCCGCGATGGCGGCGGCGGCGGTCTTTGCCGGCACCTGGGGCTCCACCTGGAGCCCAGGAAACGCCCACAACGCCATGGTGGCCAAGATCGCCAATGCCCCCGTGATGGAGGTCATCCAGGCGCACATGCCATACACCCTGTCCATCGCCGCACTGATCGCCATCGTCCTCTTCCTTGAGGGAAAGCTCTTCAAGCAGGACAAGGACTGGACCCCGGAGAAAGCCGGCTCCAACCTTGCCCAGATCGCCAAGACGGAGCGCGCCACGCTGGAGCAGGTAAACTATCTTTGGGCAATCACCCCCATGGTGCCGCTGGCCATCCTCATCGTCACCAATGTGCCGGCGATCACCGGAGCGCTCCCCTTCATTCCCAAGGGAGTCACGGTCCTGGTCGCCATGCTGATCGGAACGGCTCTGGGGATGCTGGTCACCCGAACCAGCCCGGTGACGATTTGCAACAAGTTCTTCGACGGAATGGGCCACGCCTATGGGTTCGTGTTCGGAATCATCATTGCGGCAGGGGCTTTCATTGCCGGCCTGGAGGCGGCGGGGGTGATGAAGGATCTCATCGAGGCCCTTAAGAGCGCCAAGTCGGCCGTGCCGTTTGCCGGGACCTTCGGTCCCTTCATCCTAGCCGTTCTGGGCGGCTCCGGGGACGCCGCCACGCTGGCCTTCAACAATGCGGTCACTCCCCACGCGGCCTCGTTCGGCATCAACACGATTAATCTCGGGAACCTGGCCAACATCGGCGGCGCCCTGGGTCGCAGCATGTCCCCCGTGGCAGCCGGGTGCATCATCGCGTCGGCCTTCGCCGGCGTCAGTCCGTTCGAGGTCATGAAGCGTAACGCGGTCCCCATGCTGATCGGGGCCCTGATGGGCATGCTCCTGCTTGCGCGCTGACGGCGGTTCCGGTCACCGCGCCCGGCCTCGACGCGCCTGGCGTCGTCGAGGCCGGGCGGCGGCCTCCGGCCGTAGCTGGAACGATCGGGCCAGCTCCACGAACGCGCTCAGGGCACGCGAGATCCAGCGGTCCTTGTGGCGGATCAGGTAGAAATGATACGCGATTTCCGCGTCCGTGAAGAGAACCTGATGGAGGGTCTTGTCCTGGAGCTCCTTCCGGACCACCTCTTGGGACAGAATCGCCATCCCGACGCCGTTTTCGACGAACCGCTTGATGGCCGAGGTGCTCGCCGATTCCATGATGACCGTGGGCACCACGCCATGCCGGCTCAGGATGTCGTCGACCACCCCTCGCGGCGACGAGCCCTTCTCGCGCAGGATCAGCGGTTGGCCCGCCAGCTCACGCACGGTGATGGCCCGGCGGCACGCGAACGGATGGGTCCGACCCACCACGCCCACCAGCAGGTCCGACATGATCCGGTGGGCTTCCAGCCTGGGGTGCGCGGGGTCCTGGGCGGAGATTCCGATGTCGTTCTTCTGAGCCAGGGTGTTCTCGATGACCTGGCTGCTGTTTCCGATTCCGATCTGATATCGGATCCCCGGGTGCCGGCGGTGCAGGGCCTCCAGGAGGGCCGGGAGGTAGTAGTCGCCGCAGATGTAGGTCGCGTCGATGCGGAGCATCCCGAGCGGTAGGCCCCGCAGGTCCGCCAGCGCCTCCTCGGCTTCCCCCGCCAGACGGAGGAGGCGACCGGCGAAGTCGAACAGCACCTTCCCCTCCTCGGTGAGCGAGACCCGCTTCCCGGCGCGCTCCAGAAACTGCAAGTCGTAGGCCTCCTCGAGCCGCTTGATCTGCCAGGTGGCCGCCGGCTGGGTGAGGCGCAACTGGCTCGCGGCTGCGGTGAAGCTCCGGGCACGGGCGACCTCGTAAAACACGCGCAACTGGTGAAGGTTCATCGGGCTGACCTCCAATGGTATTTATGAATGGCATTAGGATAATGAATTTGACTTATGATAGCCGTGAGTGGGATGGTTAGCAATAGCGTCGAGTGCGCCGGCACGGCGCCAGGAGGATCCATGAGCGACATCCCGAAGCTGATGCAGGACCCCACCATGGCCGCGGCCCTGGCCTGGGTGGATGCCCACGCGGGCCAAGTGGTCGAGGAAGCCATCCGGGTCTGCGAAATCCCGGCCCCGACGTTCGAGGAGGGGGACCGGGCGGCCTACGTGAAGGAGCGGTTCGCCCAGCTGGGTCTCCGGGACGTGTTCATCGACGGAGCGGGAAATGTCCGGGGCAGGCGACCGGGCACTGGGAACGCCCCAGGGATCGCCGTCGGGGCCCACCTGGACACGGTGTTCCCCAAAGGGACCGACGTTCGGGTGAAACGCGCAGGGGCTCGGCTCTTGGCCCCGGGGATCGGGGACAACAGCGTGGCGGTGGCGTCTCTCCTGGCGATGGTGGAGGGCCTGGACGCCGGAGGTGTTCGGACCGCAGGCGATCTCTACCTGACCTGCAACACCGGCGAAGAGGGGCTCGGCGACCTCAAGGGGATGAAGGCCTTTGTGGGGGACGTGAAGGACGCGGTGAAAGCCTTGGTCGCGCTCGAAGGGATGAAGATCAATCGCATCATTCACGTCGCGGTGGGCAGCCGCCGTTACAAGGTCACCATCACCGCCCGGGGCGGGCACAGTTGGGGCCATTTTCCCGCGCCCAGCGCCATTCACATCCTGGGGCGAGCCATCGCCGACATCTCCCGCCTGGAGGTCCCCACCGATCCCAAGACCACCTACAACGTCGGCGTCATCCACGGCGGCACCACGGTCAACACCATCGCGTCCGAGGCCGACATGCTGGTGGACATGCGCTCGGTGGACATCAAATCGCTGGCCGATCTGGAGCGGCGGGTTCTCGCCATCATCGAGCGAACAGTCAAGGAGGGTGACGGTCAGGCCACGCTGGCACTGGTGGGGGACCGGCCGGCCGGTTCCATTCCCGCCACCCACCCTGTGGTCGAGACCTGCAAGGCCGTCCACCGCGCCCTGGGCCTGCAGACGTTCACCGAGGCCTCCAGCACCGACGTGAATGCGGCGCTCGGCGTCGGACTCCCCGGCGTCTGCATCGCGATTACCGAGGGGGCCAACGAGCACCGACTGGACGAGTACATCGAGACCGGGCCGATCCCGACGGGGGTCAAGAACATCCTGTTGGCAACCGTGGCCCTGGCCGGGCAGGCATGACACGGAGCCTGCCGAGCGGAGGGAACAGTGTGGAGCTGACCCATGAGTGACTATCTGTCTACGTTACGCGCGCTCCGTGAAAAAGCCCTGAAGGGCGGCGGCCCCAAGCGGATCGAGCAACAACACGAGCGCGGGAAGCTCACTGCGCGCGAGCGGCTGGCGTTCCTCCTGGACGAGGACTCGTTCCAAGAATTTGGCGCCCTGGCAACCCATAACATCACCGACTTCGGGATGGCGGATCAACGGTATCCGGGCGACGGGATCGTCACCGGTCTAGGGAAGATCAACGGACGCCGGGTGGCGGTGTTCGCGCAGGACTTCACGGTGATGGGCGGCTCGTTCTCCGAGGTCCAGTCGCACAAGATTTGTCGCATCCAGGACATGGCCCTGGAAAGCGGCATCCCCCTCATCGGTCTGAATGATTCGGGCGGCGCTCGTATCCAGGAGGGCGTTCGGAGCCTGGCGGCATACGGCGAGGTCTTCCAGCGCAATGTCCTGGCGTCGGGCGTGGTCCCGCAGATCTCGGTGATGCTCGGCCCCTGCGCGGGCGGTGCGGTCTATTCCCCGGCGCTCACCGATTTCGTCATCATGACGCGCGACACCAGCTTCATGTTCTTGACCGGGCCCGAGGTGATCAAGTCGGTGACCGGCGAGGACGTCTCGGTAGCGAACCTGGGCGGCCCGCTGATCCACAACTGCCGGAGCGGTGTGGCCCACTTCCTCGCCGCCAACGAGCAGGCCGCCATCTCCATGGCGAAGTTGCTCCTGAGCTACCTGCCCCAGAACAACACTGAGGATCCACCCCAGGTGGCGCCCTATGACCCGGCCGACCGCATGGAGGAATCGCTGAACAGCGTGGTGCCGGCCAGCGAGAGCGAAGCCTACGACATGCGCCTCGTGATTGAAGCGGTCTTCGACCACGACAGCTTTCTGGAGGTCCACTCCTGTTACGCCCCCAACGCGGTGGTCGGTTTCGCGCGCCTGGACGGCTACGCCGTGGGGATCGTGGCCAACCAGCCGGCGCACATGGCCGGTGCGCTGGATATCGACGCCAGCGATAAGATCGCGCGCTTCATCCGGATCTGCGACGCGTACAGCATCCCCCTGATCACCTTCGTGGACTGCCCCGGCTTCCTGCCCGGGGTGGACCAGGAGTACCACGGGGTCATCCGCCACGGGGCCAAGATCATCTACGCCTACACCGAGGCGACCGTGCCCAAGATCTCCGTCGTCACCCGAAAAGCCATGGGCGGCTCCTACGTCGCCATGAGCTCCAAACAGATGCGGAACGACCTCGCCTACGCCTGGCCCACCGCGCAGATCGCCGTGATGGGCGCGGAAGGTGCGGTTCGCATCCTGTACCGGCAGGAGCTGTCCAAGGCGGACGATCCAGCCGCGCTGGAACGGAAGTATATCGAGCATTACCGCGAGATGTTCTTCAATCCGTTCCGGGCGGCGGACCTTGGCCAGATCGACGAGGTGATCGAGCCGCGCGAGACCCGGCCGCGCCTGATCCGCGCCCTGGAGGTATTACGCACCAAGGTGCAGCAGAATCCGACCAAGAAACACGGCCTGATGCCGGTGTAGCGCGCGGGTGGCCGGGCATTGCGTACCCACCCGGCGCCACTGCAGCTCGTAAGGGGTGCCCATGGCATTCACAGAACGCCTGATGGCCGGTGTCAACATTAGCATCCTGGGGATGGGTCTGGTCTTCCTTCTCCTGGCCCTCCTCTGGGGTCTCCTGACCGTGCTGCTCCGCTTGGACCGCGAGCCGCCGCCGGACGATATCACCGAGAGCGGGCCCATCGATCGGCCCGTCGCCGCGACCCCCCGCGGGATGGCGCCGGAACTGTTCGCCGCGATCGGCGTCGCGGTGCTCACCCATCAATCGGTCCTGAGAAAGCAGGCGGCCCCATCCATGCGAAGCCATTGGCCGGGGAGCATTCTCTTCGCCAGCCGCTGGGTCTCCGCGGGGCGCCACCAACAGACGCAAAGTTGGCGTCCGGGCAAGCGGTAGGGGCGAGGGGGCGGCACCAGTTCCGGCTCGGAGCGTCAACCGACGCGTGCCCGGGCCAGTGGCGTCCTGCGGTTGTGTTCGTCGTCCGGCAAGTCATAAGGGAGACGCGCCATGCGCCGGTACACCCTGGAGGTAGGCGGCAAGCCGTATGTTATTGATGTGCAGGAGGTCACGGCGGACCGATTCACGGTCCAGGTGGGAGGAGAGGAGTATGAGGTGCGCCTCTCCAGCGACGAGGATCTGGCTGAGGCGTTGATCACCCCCGCAATGGTCCCCGCCCGCGCGAACCACACCGCGGCGGCAGCCCCTGCGGTCCGGGTCGCCGTTCCGTCCGCGTCGGAACCGACGATCGCGTCACCCCCCTTGATGCGCACCTCGACCGACGGCCACGTCGTGGGCGCCCTGACCGCCCCCATGCCCGGCAAGATTCTGTCGGTCGAGGTGCGTCACGGCGACCGGGTCAGCCGGGGTCAGACGCTGGTCATTCTGGAAGCCATGAAGATGAAGAACGCCATTAAATCCCCGTACGACGGCGTGGTACTGGAGATCAGGGTGCGACCCGACCAGACGGTCGCCCATGGCGACCTTCTGGTGCAATTGGGGGAGGAGTGACATGGACGCCTCCGCCGTTGCCCGCCTCTCCCAGGGCCTCCTGAATGTCACCCCGGGCGCCCTGCTGATGATCGGGGTCGGCGGGGTGCTGCTGTATCTCGCCATCGAGAAGGATTACGAGCCGATGCTGCTCCTGCCCATCGGGGCGGGCTGTATCCTGGCGAACCTGCCCCTCTCTCCCCTCGTGGCGGAAGGCGGCCTGCTTACCCTGCTCGGGAAATTTGGCGTGGACAACGAACTGTATCCCCTCCTCATTTTCATCGGTATCGGCGCGCTCACCGACTTCGGGCCGCTGCTGGAGAACCCGCGCATGGTGCTCATCGGGGCGGCGGGCCAGTTCGGGATCTTCGGGACGCTGATGCTGGCCCTGTTCCTCGGGTTCAACCTCAAAGAGGCGGCGTCCATCGGCATCATCGGGGCCATCGACGGGCCAACCTCCATCTACGTGAGTAACATCCTGGCCCCGCACCTGCTCGGCCCTATCACCGTCTGCGCATACAGCTACATGTCCCTGGTGCCCATCATCCAGCCGCCCATCATGCGTCTGTTGACCTCCAAGAAGGAGCGGCGGATCCGCATGCCCTACAGTCAGCGGGTCATCAGTCGCCGGACCCGTATCTTGTTCCCGCTCGTCGTGACCCTGGTCGTCGGAATCCTGGTGCCCTTCGCAACGCCCCTCATCGGGATGCTGATGCTGGGCAATCTGATGCGGGAGTCCGGCGCGGTAGAGCGGCTCACCAAAGCCTCCGCCCAGGAGATCGCCAACATCGTGACGCTGTTTCTGGGGTTGGCCATCGGCTCCACCATGCAAGCGCAGTTCTTCCTCAAGGTGGAGACCCTGAAGATCCTGGTCCTGGGAATTCTGGCGTTCGGGCTGGATACGGCGGCGGGATTGCTGTTCGCAAAGGGGTTGAATTGGGTCAGTCGCGGGGGACTCAATCCACTGATCGGCGCGGCGGGGATCAGCGCGTTCCCGATGGCGGCGCGGGTGGTGCAGCGGGTCGGACAGGAGGAGGACTTCGAGAATTTCCTCCTCATGCACGCCATGGGCGCCAACGCCGCCGGCCAGGTCGCCAGCGTGGTGGCGGGCGGCGTGATCCTTGCCCTCATGGGCGCGGGCTAGGTCGGCTGAGTCCGGGTCACGCCGAAAAACACCAAGCCCCGAGGTCGTGTCATCGTCCCCTCGGGGCTCTACGGTTTCCGCCGCGAACCGGGCCGTGTGTCGGGCCGCCCGTACCCGCGATCTACGGTCTCAGGCGCTTCCTCGCGGATCGAAAGCTCACTAACTCCTTCGCGTCTTCGTCCCAAAGGTTCATCCGGAGCGATTTGAGACTTCCGCGGATCGTCAGCGGCGTCACCGCCCGCATGGCCGGCAGATCGTCGTAGCACTGCTGCAGGTTGTAGTTGGGAATACGCGGGCGGATATGATGGATGTGGTGCAAGCCGATATTGCCCGTGGCCCACTGCAGGACCCGCGGCAGCTGGTAGTACGAACTCCCCTCCAACGCCGCCCGCATCGGGTCCCAGTCCGCATGGCGGGCCCAATACACCCCCTCGTACTGGTGCTGGACATAGAATAACCACACCCCAACCGTCCCCGCGATCAGCGTGATGGGCAGCTGAACCAAGACAAACGTGCCAAGACCGATCGTCAGCGTGGCCAGTGCCAAGATCGCCAGGACCGCCACGTTCGTGAAGGTCACACTGTTGCGCTCACGCCTCCCGGCCCCAGGGTGAGGAAACCGCTGCTTGACCACGGACAGGCACGCCGGAACCAACCCCAACAGGACGAAGCGATTCCGGATGAACCGGTAGGCCAATTGCGTGAGTTTCGGCGCCGCCAGATACTCCCTGACCGTCAGCGTCCATACGTCCCCTTTGCCTCGGCGATCCAGGTCCCCCGTCGTGGCGTGATGCGCCGCGTGGACGTGACGCCAATCCTCGTAGGGCGTGCAGGTCAGGATGCCCGTAAGGTAGCCCACAATCCGGTTCGCGCGACGGGACACAAAGAAGGAGCCGTGACCGCAATCGTGGAAGACGATGAAGATGCGGACAAGCAGTGCCGCTGCCACTACGGCCAACGCCAGAGTAAACCAGTAGGAATACCCCTGGCGCACCAGATAAGCCATCAGCGCCCAGAGCGCGACGTAGGGCGTAAGGGTATTGACGAGTTGCCAGACGGCTTTTCGGAGATTTGGTCGCTCGTACTTCGAAAGCGCGCGAAGCAAGTTCGTCCCGGGCGCCTCGGGCGCGACGGTGGCGGTATTGGCGGACATTCTTCCCCCTCCCCAAACTTTAGTATAACCCATCAGTGCCTCTACGCAACCGCGTATGCGCGCTTGCGCGGAAGTAGGCTTCGAGCTGCCCGAGAACGCATGGTACAATGTTTTACCCGGGTCAGGAGAACGCGGCGTCCACGCGCCGCTGAACGGTCGCGGCACGACCGATCCGGGCTCGGAGTCGACCATTGACGGAGAGCTTGCAGACAACCCAGAATGGTCCCCGGATGGCCGAGGGTGGCTACCGGCAGATCCTGCTCATCGCGTTCCCGTTGATCCTGAGTACCGGCTCGTGGTCACTCCAGCATTTCGTGGATCGTATTTTTCTCGCCTGGTACTCCCCCGTGGCCCTTGCCGCCTCGACGCCCGCCGGCATCCTGAACTACACCCTGATGAGCCTTTTCATCGGAACGGCGGGCTACGTGAGCACCTTCGTCGCGCAGTACATCGGAGCGGGGCGGGATGAGCGGATCGGCCCGACCGTGTGGCAGGGTCTCTATGTCGCGCTGGCCGGCACGATCTTCATGGTGCTCCTCATCCCTCTCGCCGGACCGTTCTTCCGACTCATCGGACACGATCCTGAGATCCAGGGCCATGAAGTGATCTACTTCCACGTCCTCTGCCTGGGGGCGTTCCCGGCCATCGCCGCCTCCGCGCTGAGCGGCTTCTTCTCCGGACGCGGCGAGACATGGCCGGTCATGTGGGCCAACCTGGTCGCCACTGCCGTCAACATCGTCCTCGATTATCTGTTGATCTTCGGCGCCGGCCCATTCCCGGAGATGGGGATCGGAGGCGCTGCGATCGCCACCAACCTCTCAATGGTCGCCGCTCTCCTGGTATACGGCGGGCTCATGTTTCGCCAGAACCAGGACCGCCGCTTCCACGTTATACGGGGCTGGCGATTCGATCCGGCGTTGTTCTCCCGCATCCTCCGCTTCGGCCTTCCCAGCGGTGTCCAGTTCTTCGTGGATCTCGCCGGATTCACTATCTTCCTCCTGATCGTCGGGCGCCTGGGCACCGCGAGTTTGGCGGCCACCAACATTGCGTTCAACATCAACACTTTGGCGTTCATGCCCATGATGGGCCTGGGTATGGCCATCACGATTCTCGTCGGACAGCACCTGGGTCGAGAGAACCCGCGCCTCGCAGAGCGATGCGTGACCTCCGGCCTACGCATCACAGTGTTGTACATGGGGGTCGTCGCCCTCCTGTACGTGCTGGCACCCGGCGTCTTCCTGGCGCCGTACGCCCTGTGGGCCGATCCCGGAAGCTTCGACGAGATCCGCAGCCTGGCGACGGTGCTCCTCCGGTTCGTCGCGCTATATTCCTTGTTCGACGTCCTGTCGATCGTCTACGCCGCCGCCCTCAAAGGCGCCGGTGATACTCGATTTGTCATGTTGATGATGGCCGGGCTCTCCGGCGGTGTGCTGATTCTGCCGACGTATATCGCTATCGAGGGGTTCGGCGGAGGCATCTTGATCGGGTGGACCATCGCCACGGCCTATGTCTCGCTCCTCGGCGTGTCGTTCTATCTCCGGTTCCGGGGAGGACAATGGAAGGAAATGCGGGTCATCGAACGGCTGGCACCGCCGTCTTCGCAGCGCTCGTTCCGGGTGAGTGAATGAAGTGATGGGTCAATTTGCTTTTGGAGGCGGCGCGCTGATCGAGCCGCCAAGCGCCCCTTCGGCGCTGTCCTCTACAGTGGGGACCACATCGGGCGGCCCTCGGAGCGTATCGTCCTGATCCCGGTGGCCTGCGTTCTCTGAGGGGTAAGGCGAGTTGACCGGGCATTCGGATGGTAGCGCACTCGGTAAACGTTACGGCAAGTTCTCGACATCGCTCAAATCTTTGAGGCGGCCACTGGCCCGTTTGTTGATCTTCAACTGTTCCAGACTGATGATGGTGACTGGCACTCCGTCAAGGGTATCGGTGACGCGCTGCGCATACGCATCCGCAAACTCTATTCCCGAAACCGTGGTCAGCAGTTCGAGGCGCAAGGGTGGATTCCCCATGCGGATGACGTTGTTGGGTTGGAGGAAGAGATCGGCGGAGATATTGCTCGCCTCAAAGCCAAATGCCGTGAGGACGGCAACCAGCTTTTCAGCATTCGCAGAGTTGATGGCAACCCAGATATCCATATCACCGGTTGCCCGCGGATAACCATGGTAACCGACCGCATATCCACCGATCAGCAAGTAGTCAACGTGGTGGTCGTGTAACAACTGCAAGAATTCTTTGAAGTCGGGCGGCAGCAGGATCGTAGCCATACATCACCCGGCGCATGAGTTCAAGGGCGTGCAGCCGCGCCACCGGCGATTGATCGCGCCAGTAGGCCGGTTCATCTGACTCGTTGCTCAGAGAAGTGGCCGAAAAGACCGTCTTGTCCATGCGCGGCATCGAGGGCGTTTCCAAGAGGCGCTCCCATCGCGTGTCTCACGACTTGTGCATTGTAACATACTTGGGCGGCTCGATGGGCGCAGCAGTGGGACAGCAGGCCGCCTGAGGGAGGCGTGCGGTCCCGATGGGGCGGGCGACGGTCTTCTTGGTGGCCCCAAGCCCGAGGAGCGCCCGGATCAGCAGGCCGACGGTGCCGGACGGATCGCCGGCGTCCATCGTGGCGACGCGGGATTGGCTGGACCCCAACCGCTTGGCCACCTGCGCCTGGGAGCGCTTGGCTTTCTGGCGCTGGGTGCGCAAGGCGTCGCTCAAGGCGAGTTTGATTTCCACGAACGCGGCCTCGTCGGGGGTGAGGGCGAGAAAGTCCGCCACGGTGCCGACGGTCCAGCCCCGCGTCGCAAGCGTCGTCTGTTTGGTTCGGTTCATGACGGGTTTCCCCTATTCGGCCTCGTAGGCTCCGAGGCGCTGTCGGCAGGCGTCAAGGACGCGCTGCGGCGTCGTGGAGCCAGACCAGCGGTTTGTCGGGCACGCGAATGGCCAGAAGAGATGTCACATCCGACATACTGTCAACGGTGAAGCATCGGGCGGCGCGCTCGGTGGTCCGGCGGTTCCGCGCATCATAGGTGGAGGTCGTGGTGTGGCCGAGGGGATCGGTGGTGGTGGCGAGGCCGCTGGCCGCTGGTCGCTTGCCGAAGGTGAATTAAATAGCGGAGCGCCGGGTACGCCTGCTGTGCTCCGACTGATCAGCACACCGCTACCGGGCCGGCCGCACCTGGGCGAGCCGGCAGGGCGGCTGCACTATTG
>Ga0316627_100000052_pt1 | contig 19387 bp, 18 predicted proteins | sample OWC_Aug_M2_C1_D1_FD_207653 | JGI IMG/M metagenome (GOLD analysis project Ga0316627, IMG submission 207653) | Wetland soil microbial communities from Old Woman Creek delta, Ohio, United States - OWC_Aug_M2_C1_D1_C | ecosystem: Environmental > Terrestrial > Soil > Wetlands | place: USA: Ohio...
CTGTTCCAGCCGCCGAAACGCGAAGAGCTGCCGCCGCTAACCGCTTGACCCGTCACAGAGCCGGCGCGTATGCTTGCGGCGCGAAGTGGCGTCCGAGGACGCTTAGCAGGTTGCCGAACAACCCGCTTGTGCCCAGGCTGTTCAAAAAGGTCCAGATGCAAGGCGGCGTCACCCATCTTCGATGGGTACCCGCTGGGGCGCGAGGCGTACTTGGTGCGTACGTCGCAGCGCCACAGGAGGGAGCCAACGCAGCAGATAGGCCTTTTTCAGCAGCCTGTTGGGCAGGCACGCTCGAGGAGACTTGGATGGCAATCGTGGCCATTGTCGGGGCGGGATTCATGGGGACGGCGACGGCGTGGCCGCTGGCGGACAACGGCCACACGGTGCGGCTGGTGGGCACGCACCTGGACGGCGAGATCGTCCGGAGCTGCAAGGAAAGGCGCCTTCACCCGAAGCTCCAGAGGGAGCTGCCGGCCGGTGTGAGCCCGTACTTCGTGGAGGAGGTCGCCGAGGCGCTCGACGGAGCCGAGATCATCGTGAGCGGGGTGAACTCCTCCGGCGTTCACTGGATCGGGCGCACGGTCGGGCCGCATCTGAGGCCTGGTCAAATGCTCATTGCCATCACCAAGGGACTGGAGGCGGATGCGAGTGGTGACTTGACGATTCTCCCCGACGTCCTGAAGTCTGAGTTGCCTGCGAATATTCGGGAGCAGATCCCGATGGCGGCCATCGGCGGCCCCTGCATCGCCGGCGAGTTGGCGGGGCGACGGCAGACGTGCGTCGTCTTCGGCTCACGGGATACGGAGGCCGTGGAGCGTTTGGCCGCGGCCTTCCGCACTCCTTACTATCACGTGTGGACCACGACCGACCTGGCCGGTTTGGAGTACTGCGCGGCGCTGAAGAACGCCTACACGGTGGCCGTCGCGCTGGCCTACGGAGCGCTCGAGAAGGCCGGGGGTGCGGATGCCGCCGGTGCCCACATGCACAACCTGGCTGCCGCGCTGTTCGGCCAGGCCTGCACGGAGATGGCGCAGCTCCTGGAAGCCGTTGGGGGGACCCGTTCCTTTGCCTTCGGACTGCCGGGTGCAGGTGATATGTTCGTGACGTGCGTGGGGGGACGGACGATCCGCCTCGGCACGCTGCTGGGCAAGGGCCACGGCATGTCCGAGGCGCGGGAGATGCTGGCGGGTCTTACCCTCGAGGGGGCCGAGATCATCCGGAACATGGGGCGAGCCGTTCCGCGACTCGTCGCGCAAGGAAAGCTCGGTGCCGCCGAGCTTCCGCTCTTGCGCCTTCTCGTGGACGTCGTGGTCCAGGGCCGACCCGCGGAGATCTTGCTGGACACCTTTTTCGGGGGGGCGGCTCGTGTCTGACGTCGTTGGCGGGGCATACACCGCCTTCCAGCCCGGGGCGACTCTCCTGGCCGAGGCGATGAGCGGTGTGCCGCGGCGCGTCCCAGTGCTCGCCCAGATGCACGAGTTCGTGGCGGAGTATCTTGGCATCCCGCGGCACGAATTCTTCCGCCGGCCCGAGACCATGGTCCCGGCGATGCTCGAGGTGGAGCAGCGCTTCGGCCTCGACGTGGCGTCCATCTCATACGACGTGTACAACATCGAGGCCGAGGCCCTCGGACAGCCGCTAGCGTGGACGGAGCAGGGGATGCCGGACATCGATCGGAGCGCGCCACTAATCCGCGACCGGGACGACCTCTCCCGGCTTTGCACGCCGGATTTCGACGGCGCCGAATGCTGCCAGCGCGTGCTTCGCATGCACGACCTTTTCCGTAAGCTCACGGGATTGGAGCCGAGTCTGAGCGTGTGCGCGCCCTTCACGCTGGCGACGAACGTGCGCGGGATCGAGCAGTTTCTCGTGGATATCCGCACGGAGCCTGATTTTGCCCGCGCGTTGCTGGATCGGATTACCGACGAGGTGCTGGTGCCGTGGACTCTACACCAGCAACGGGCCTTTCCCGGTGCGGGGCGGGTATCGGCAGTCGACGCCACCGCCTCTCCCCCGATCGTGAGCCTGGAGATTCTTCGCGACTGGGTGGTACCGCCGATCCTCCGACTGCGGAACGCCTGCGCGCCCGGAGTGTGCACCGCCAACTGGGTTGGTGAGCGGTTTCTGTCCGACCCGGCGGCGATGCTGGATCTCAAACTGCTGGTGGGGCCCGGTTCTCTCTTGGGGCAGGACCCCGACGTCGAGACGCTGGGGCCGGTTTTCTACAAGCAATACGCGCTGCGGCGCGAAGTTCCGCTGGTCCTGGGCGTGGGCGCCGCCTTTCTGGCCCAGGCACGACCCGCGGCAGTCGCGGAACGGGTGCGGCAGTACGTGGAAACGGGCGCGCGCGGCGGGCGGTTCGCCCTGTACCTCTGCAACCTGGCGGCGAACACACCGCCGGAGAACGTCCGGGTCGCGGTGGACACGGCGCATGCGGTAGCGCTCGGGTAGGGTCTGGCAACGCGAAGGAGGCGGGCCACATGACACGCCGGACGAGCCTCTTGCAGTGGATAGGGTTGGCCGGAATCGCACTGTTTCTCGTCGCCGCCTTCAGCCCGCTTCCGAACGCCATGTTCCGGTGGTCGGCAGCGGTATCCGACATTCAGCCGGCCGATGCCATCGTGGTCCTGGGGGCCGCGATGGAGGCGGACGGGACCCTCTCGTGCGAATCCCTGGTTCGGACCGTCAGGGCTGTCACCTTGTATCGTACGGGGCGCGCACCGATCCTGGTGTTCTCCGGCACGTCCCGCGACGATGGGCCGAGCGAGGCACGCGTGCGCGCGGAGTTGGGGGTCCGACTGGGTGTTCCCGCCGAGGCCATACGAACGGAGCCTACCGCCCTCACGACGCGCGAGGAGGCGGTGCGGATGGGCGGTATGTTGCGAGCAGAGGATGTCCGCCGGATTCTCCTGGTGACCGATTCGCAGCACATGCGCCGTGCGCGCGCCCTGTTCTCGCGTAACGGCTTCCAGGTCTTCCCAGCGACCGCCAATGCGCGATCTGGCGCCGGGACGTCGCCCCAAGCCCGGCTGCGGCTCCTCCGGGATCTCCTCGGGGAGTGGCTGGCCTTTGGATACTATCGCCTTGCAGGCTATCTGTGAGCCGGAGGATCGGATGACCGAGGCAATCGTTCTAATCCTGACGGGTGTGACCTCGGCTGTGGCGCTCTGGATTGGCACGCAGGGGCTGCGGCTCCGGCCGGGCGATCTCGTGCCGGCGGTCGGCAAGATGCTGGAGTGCCTCGGGCTGATGCTGGTCTTTTTCATGGCGAACGCGGCCTTGGGCCTTGTCGCCATCATCGGCGGCCGTTCTCTGACAGGAACATTTGTCTCCACGTATGCCATGAGCGATGTGGCCCTCCTGGGGATCTCTTTCATCCAGGGATTGCTCTTCTATTGCTGGCGGGAGACCAGGAGACGGCGTCGGAATCGCGGCCTCCGAGCCAGTCGCTCGGATCGGCGGGCCGAGCCGGCGGGGATTCAAGAAAGGAGTTGATATGAGCGAGACGAACGAACCGACGGTCGGGAATTACCAGCGCGGGCTGGAGGTCATGGCGCGGCTGTGGGGACAAGAGGTGGCGAACGACATGCTGATGTTTTGGCGGTCGGTCCACCCGGATATCGAACGCTACATCACGGCCTTTGCGCTGGGGGAGGTATGGGCCCGACCGACGCTCGACCTCAAGACGCGCAGCTTGATCTGCCTGGCGTCGGCCGTGGTCCTGGAAAGGGCAGACCAGATCCGTCTGCACACGCGGGGTGCGCTTCAGAACGGTGCCACGCCGGCGGAGGTGGCCGAGACGATCATCCAGTTGATGATCTACGCCGGGTTCCCGGCTGCCTGGCAGGCCATGGAGATCGCCAATCAGGTCATTGGCGATCGTCGCGAAAAAGCAAAGAGTTAGAAGGTTAGCGTACGCGCGGGCGGACCGCCAAGCGAGCAAAAGCCCCTGCCTCGGTGGGCGCCTCTTTCGGCTATATGGCGCGTTTGTGCGTTTCATCACCCTTCAGCCTATAAGGGACGCCCTTCATCTATTTAACTTCTGCCAGTCGCGAGAGTAGGGAAACGCAATATTTCATGGCCGTCCCCTAATTATGACCGTCCCCTAATTACGGGTGGGTCTCTCGGGCAGCGAGGCGACCGGATGGCACGACTACGATGGGGCGTGAGAGATCACCCGGGCGTGGTCCTCGGGGACGGCCGGCAGATGCGACGTGCGAGAAGCGTAACACTTTCTGCATCGAGAGGAGGATTTTGCCTTGACACCGACAAGACGGCCGGGTCCCCGAATTACGTCCCCTACTTACGCCGTGCAACCGAATTCTCTCTCACACTCGTTACTCGCGAGACCGGGGATCGACAGATCGAGAAAACGGCCAGCGGGCTTCTCTCACGATGCCTTGTCGATTGCTCCACCAAACGAGGGTAGGGGTAACGCAATATTTCATGACCGTCCCCGTACTTCCCAAGCTCCACCACCGCGGCACCGTCCTGGTCAACTGGATCCTCATCCGGCGGACGACCGCCTACAAGCTGATCCGGATGCGCAACCTCTTGGAGATGAGCGCATGAGCGAGACGCAAGAGCGCCGCGCGCGGCCCCGAGGAGGGGGCTGCGGCAGGGTTCAGGGTGCGATGGTGAAGACCCAAAATACATCGGTGAGCCGCTTCAAGTGCTCTGGGAGAGGCTCACGCGTCTCCGGAGCGAGTTTTTCCGCAGCCTGCTATCTAGGCCGCGTTCCGTCAGGGCTGGTGCGGGATCGGGTGGTATGGACTCGGGAGATCAGGCGGATGCTGGCACCCTCCGTTGGCGCCATGGGGTAATCCAATCCTGGCCGAGCTTGACACGGCCAGCGCGTTCGCGGTACGGTCCGTTCGCATCGGCGGTTCCCCGTGACCCATGCAGGAGGGTATGCGGGTGACCTCGGCTGAAAGACATGGCGAGAGGACAGTCGCTCAGGCTGCCAGGCCAACCCACGGCCCACTGGAGGACGGACTCCTCGCCTACAGGGAAGCGGCTTGACACGTCACCTCCCTGAAGCCCGTGCACAACAGATTCGGCCATCACAGGCTCGCGTTCTGGTGAATTCCGGTGGAGACTGCCGACCGATGCGCGTCAGCGTGATCATGCCAGCCTATAACGGCGAGCGCTTCATTGCCGAGTCGATCCGCTCTGTCCTGGGCCAGAGCTTCCGCGACCTCGAGTTGGTGGTGGTGGACGACGGCTCGACCGATGGAACCAGGGAGGTCGTGCACGCCCTGCAAGCGGTCGACGATCGCGTCGTTTACCTCTTCCAGCCGAACGGCAAGCAGGGGAGGGCGCGAAACCGCGGGATCCGCCACGCGCGGGGGGAGCTGATTGCCTTCCTCGATCAGGATGATCTCTGGGTCGAGGACAAGCTGGCGCGACAGATCTCGGTGCTCGCCAGTGACCCCGTCGACCTCGTGTTCAGCAGCGGCTTCTACTTCTACGACGACGCGGTCACCGATGAGAGCAACCGACTGGATACGCTCGCCGGCCGCTGGGATGGCGACCAAATGTTCCGCTTATTGTTTGTCGCGAACCGCATTGCGGTGCTATCGGTGCTGGTGCGCCGAGAAACCGTGCTGCGCGTCGGCCTCATGACGGAAGCGCCAAACCGCCAAGGCTGCGATGACTACGACCTGTGGATGCGCCTGGCAGCGGCGGGCGCATCCTTTCGCGGGCTGTCCGAGCCGCTCGTGCGGTACCGGCTGCACGCGGGCCAGAGTTCGAGGCTTATGTCGACGTCGACCAAGCTCGCGGCCGAACTCCACGTCGTAGAGCAATATTCGGACACGCTGCTCGTGGACAAAGCGGACAGGAACGCGCGCTTGCGCTCTCTATACCAGCGGCTCACCGATGCGCTGATCGAGGAGCAGAAGCCCGGCGAGGCCAAACGCTGGCTGCTCGAGTGGGCGCGTCGCGATCATGGCGGGCTCGTACCGCTCTTTCATGCAGCCGTGCTGCAGCTCTGGCCGTCCCGGTATCGCCGTATTCGCGGGCTCGAGCGGCGCATCGGCGGCCTGATCGAGGGCGCGCGCGCCTTGGGGACGAGGGCGTCACGCTCCTTCGTGGCGCCTCCGCACTGACGGTCGATGGGGCCTGAGCTCATCACCGTTCTCGGCGCGGGACCCGGTCTCGGCTTCTATGTGCCGGGCGCGATTCTGACGACACAGCTCCCGCGCGCGGAGATGCTGGTGATCGAGCATCTGCTCGCGCCCGACAAGCAAGAGATCGTTCGCCGGTCGCGCCAAAGATTCCATCAGGAGCTTCGCTTCGCGCTGATGGCGCAGCGGCTCGCCAAGAATATCGGCGACCAGCTCGATCCAGCCGCGGTGGACGCCACCCTTCGACGGTGGCGTACCGAGGGGCGGCGACGTTTCGCCGTCTTCTCCGGCTTCTGGGGGCCGCTCATCGAGCGATACGTTCGTGAGCAGGCGAGCGAGCGCATCCAGGTCGATCTCTGCCACGTCGACGCGTCCGATTCCCCGTCGTGGAGGCTGGTCGGTGAGCGCCTCGCCGGAGTGCGCGACGTTTGGTTCCTGCGCGCGGATGAAGCGCGACTGTGCTATCGGCTCGACGTGAGCGGCGAAGCTCCGCTCGCCTGGAGCCAACGCAACAGAAGGTTCCTGATCCATGGCGGCGGTTGGGGCGTGGGAACCTCCGAAGAGCGCACTGCGTTTCTCGCCGATCGCGGCGTGCAGCTTGACGTCCTTTGCTACGAGCGCAACGAGGTCGCGGCGCAGCCCGCTAGCGCCCGCCGCTTCCTGCTCGATCCGGATTGGTTTCCCTGGACTGTGAAGCCCGGCGAAGGCCTTTTTCCGCCACTTGGCACCGCGCAGCCGTCTGGCGCGATCGCCTTCGTGTCGAGCGCAGCGTTCCCCGCGTTCTTCCACCTGACGCGCCGAGCGACGGCGATCATTAGCAAGCCGGGTGCGGGGACACTCATCGATTCGCTCGCGGCGGCCACGCCGCTGATCCTCCTGCCGCCCTGCGGCGAGCACGAACGGCAGAACGGGTTGGTCTGGAAACAGCTGGGATTTGCGATTTCCTTCGACGATTGGGTCGCGAATGGATGTCGCTCTGAGCCGCTCGAGCCGCTCCACCACGCCCTGATGGCGGCGCGCCTGCGCGTTCCCAGCTACACAGATCATTGCTGCGATCAGGCTTTAGAAGGATCCAGTCCATGAGAAGTGCGGCGCCGCGGTGGGTCTGCTTGCAGCTGCTCCAAGCCTGCAACCTCCGCTGCAGCATGTGCTACGAGTGGGGCACTACCGGTGTGCACACTCGAGGGATTCAGCCGTCGATGCTCGCCTTCGACGTCGTGGCGCGCGTGATCGGCGAGCTCGCGCCGCATCGTCCGCACTTCGATCTCTTCGGAGGGGAGCCGCTGCTCTATCCGCAACTGGCCAAGGTGCTCCAGTTGATCAAGGCGGGCGGCAGCACGGTCGATATCGCCACCAATGGAACCTCGCTCGAGGAGCGGGCGGACCTCCTCGCCAGCGCGCCCGCGGATCGCCTCTGGGTGTCGATCGACGGGCCCCCGAGGATCAATGACCGCCAGCGAGGTCTGGGTACGTTTTCGTCGGTGGTGCGCGGAATTGCTGCGCTGCGTGCGGCGCGACGGCGGCGCGACTCGCCGCTGCCACGCCTCGGGATCACGTTCGTGGTGACGCCGCTCAATCACCACGCGATCGAGGAGACCTTCCTCAAGGTCATCGACCGAGAGAGCGTTGACTGCGTCAGCATCGAGTATCAGTCGTATTTATCCTCGGCACAGCTTGGCTCATATGAGCAGCTGCTGCACGAGCGTTTTGGCACCGAAGGGGTCCGCTACGCCGCCGGTTTGGTGCGCGAACCGTCCGAATTCTCGGGAATCGACACGGGCGCGATCGCCCGGCAGATCGAACGAGTGCGCGCCGCCTATGAAACCGAAGGCCGGCGGGTGCTCACGCGACCGCGCGTCACCACGTCGGAGAACAGCGCGGCGTACTTCGAGGGACGATTCGAGAGCATGGCGGATACCCACTCACGCTGCGTGTTCCCCTGGCTCTACGCCGAAATTTCGGCGAGAGGCGACGTGACCCCCTGCCACAGCTTCTACGATCTCACGTTCGGAAACGTAAACGAGCAGCCGCTCCTCGAGATCTGGCGCTCCGAGCGCTTCGAGGACGCACGCCGACACTGGCGCAGCAACCTGTTGCCCGTGTGCCATGCCTGCTGCCTCTATCACACCGAACCGACCACGCCCTCATAGACCGTGCAGATAGAGCTGCACGCACTTGGAGCAGATCGGCATAAGGCCGCACGAGAATACCGAGCGCGCTCGCGTGGCGTCATCGCCCTTCCAGATGTGGCGCACCGAATCCGGAGCGGCGGTGAGACGGCCAACGGTGAACTCGGGGAATAGCTTGCAGGTGGTGACGCGACCGTCGGGGAGCACGTTCATCCGCGTGACGACCGACGTGCAGCGGGTCCGATTCTGCGCCGGATGGTCCGATCCGCGCACGAAGCCGTCGATTTCCTCGAGCGTCAGCGCGGGCTGAAAGCGCACGCGGATGGCCCAGGTCCGCGAGGCGATGCGGTCCATCTGTCGCTTCAGCTCCTCGATATGATCGGGGTCGAGGTGGAACTGGTACGAGTGCCAGCTCGGCGGACGGCCGGCGTAAAGCTCCGGGTTCTGCGCGCGCAGCCACGAGAAGCGCTCGTCGAAGAAGCCGTCCATGCGCACGGCCATGGCCGGCGGGATGTACCAGGGGAATACGAGGTAGGCGGTGTTGATGCGTCGAATCTCGAGGTACTCGACGAACGCGGAGAGCCGCGGCACCAGCGCCGCCGAGAGCACCGCGCTCACCGAGACCTCGCCTCGATACGTACCGCGCGCCTTGTGGTCGAGCAGCAGCTCGATCGAGCTCATGATGCGCGCGAACGTGCCGACTCCGCGAATCGCGTCGTTCTCCTTTGCGAAGCCGTCGAGGCTGACGAGTGCGACCAGGTTCTCCGAGATGCGCAGCAGCGATTCGATCCTGGATTCCAACCCGATGCCGTTGGTGCAGAGCACCGTCCAGCGAGGATCGGCCTCGAGCAGATCCGTCAACCGATCCCACTGCAGGTACGTCAGCGGCTCGCCGCCCCACAGATACAACTTCGACCGTGCCGGTCGTGTCGCGGCGAGCAGTTGCTCGATGACGGCGATGTCGAGCTCGTCGCGTTGGCGATGGATCGGGAGGTGGTGGTGGAAACCCGTCTCGTTCCACTGGTAGCAGTGCTCGCAGCGCAGGTTGCAGCTCGTGGTGAGCTGCAGCCCGACCTCCTCGGGGAGCTCGGGGGCGAAGGTCGGATCCTCGCGGAGCTGACTGCGCGTGCGCACGAGGCTGCCAATCTTCTCGGTGACGCGCGTGAGCGAGGCATCGTCCCAGCTCACGGTCGTTTTGGGGCGATTCATAGGCGGGAGCATCGAGGAAGCGCGTCCATCATTCAGGCGTCCATGAGCTGATAGCCGAGCGCACCTAGCGAGGCGCGCGCCCGAGCGAGCCACTGCGGCACCTCCTCCTCCCGTTGATAAAGGAGGCTGACGAACAGCCGACCGGCGCGCGCTGTCTGCTCAGCGCGCTCCGTCCCGCCGCCGAACGGAAGTGTGCGCGCAGTGAGGATGACTCCTCCGACCGACCGGCGCTCGTTGGCTAGCAGCTCGGCGTCGCGGAGGGCGCCCAGCACTGCGGCGAAGGGAATGGCGATTTCGCTGGTGACGCGAATCGCGGTGAGATAGCTCCGCAGACCGCGGACCGCATGACGGCGATCGAGCTGGGCGTTGATCGCACCCAGTGAGCCGCGCGCGTTGATCTCGACCAGCGGCATTAACGTGCCGTCTGCGAGCAGCATGCCGTCGATGCACAGCGGTCCGAAATAGCCTTCCTGGGCGACGGCGCGGGCGACCGAGAGGACTTGGGAGGCAAGGTCGCAATGTTCGAGCAATCGCGCATGCTCGTCGGTGATCCGGTGGGAAGCGGCGTAGGAGAAACCGCGGTTCAGAAGACCGTGGATCGAATCGAGCGTGATCGTTCCGTCGGCCGCAATCGTGAGCTGCGTCGAGAAGTCGAAGCGCTTGTGCACAAACGGCTCGACGACGAATGAAGCGGACCGGCCGCGGCTCTCTTCACGCTCGATCGTGGCCACCAGCCGCTCGAGCCGCCGTGGTGAGGGGATCAGCACTGAGCCGCGGCCAGAGACGCCGTGCGGCTCTTTGACGACGATGCCGGCGGTGGAGCGCGCCAGGAGCTCTGTCCCCACCGCTCTGAGCTCGCTAGCGCTGTGGACGGCATTCGCGCATCCGGGCAGGCCCAGCCGCTTTCGCAGCGCGCTCGACCACACCTTCGAATTCACCCGTCGCACCACTGCCAGGGACGGCAGCGGTTGTGCGAGGTCGAATCGGCGCCACAGCGTTTCGACTTCCGCGGTCACGGCCCACGGCGCCAGACAATGGCTGGCTGCCAGCTTCGGCAGCGCGGCCATTAGATCGTGAGTCGGCGCCAGGGCGTCCAGCAGACCGACCGATATCAGGTGCTCGCGGTGCTCGACCAGCAACGGCCGACGTGTCAGCGCCACGTCCCCTTCGCCGCACCAGGCGATTAGGAGCTCGTCCATGGCCGCGATCGCGTCATCAGGAAACGGCGCCCTCAGCAAGGGGAGCCGCGCCTGCTCCGGCTCTTCCCATGACCGTTCCGCGTCGAAGGTACCAAACAGAGCGGCGGGGCGGCTCATGCGCGCACTACCGCGAGAAGAACTGGACCAGATCCTGGGTGCATCGTAGATGTCGGAGGTCGAAATGCTCAAGGTCCAGCTCCACGCCGAACTCGTCTTCGAGTCGGAGCATCAGTTCGGTCAACTCGAGCGAGTCGAGCCCGACCTCACGCAAGAGGTCAGTGCTGCCGGTAACCCGCGCGGCCAGCGACGGATCTCCCTTGATCTCGCCGAGGACGCGGGCCACCGTATCGAGGGCGGAGGACACGGCTCACGCTGCCAGTTGTTGACTCGGAGGTCGCGCGTCGCTAAGGGCGAGCGCTTCGATGCGACCGGAGCCGGGGGGATGACGGGCGAGTAAGTGCGCGGTCACGACGAGAAGCAGGGACTTTTCTGTGGCCAGCGGCAGGAACGTGTGATTGGCGCTGTGAAGAACTTCCATCCAGACGCCCTGGTCCGGCGAGACAAGCGTGCCCAGGTCGCGCCCGAGCTGGAGCGGCAGAGCGTCGCGCCCGATGTCATCTTCGCCGTAGACCAGCATGATTGTGACGCCGCGGTGCGAGAGGTTCCGGAAGTCGACCCGCGCGTCGACCGGCTCCGCACCGAGGGCGCGACTGAGCGCCCGCTGCGCAACTCGTTTCACCTTGGCGCACGTCAAAGAGAGACCCCGGGCGAGGTCGCGCGGACTGTGCGGCGGCCTCCACACCACACAGCGCGCATACCGCCGGAATTCGAAGTCCTCGACTGCGTAGGTATGCGCAGCTCGATGGTCGAAATAGAGCTCTGCGGGGTTGAGCATTACCAGGCCACGCACGCGCTGATCCACGCGCGCCGCCTGGAACCCGACTGCCGCACCAGAGCACAGACCGACGAGCACGAAGCGACCCGCATCATAGCGAGCGCCGAGGATGCTCATGGCCGCTGCGGCGTCCGCCACCGCGCTCGCGGGGAACATCTGGTTTTCCGGGCGACCGGGCGCGGGCAGACTGTCGCCCAAACCCGACAGGTCGCATCGCAGCACAACGTACCCCAGCCGCGCCCAGTGCCGTGCCATCGTGACGTAGAGTTGATGTGGACCGACGCGATGGATGCAGCCCGCGTTGAGCAGCACGATCGCCGGGAGCGTCCCCGTCGGCCCGTCTCGAGGTGAGCTCACAATTCCGAAGAGCCGCTCCTCCGGGCCGAAGTGTACGGCCTCTTCCCAAAGACCTTCTGCGATCCGGGTCGGACCGCATCGACGCGCCTGCGCCGGCGGCGGCGTCGTCATCAGGCGTGGATGCGAAGCGCGCAACCAGGCGACAGTGGCGTCGAGGAGCTGGTCGGGGACGGCGGCTTCGTGCGGGTCCATCTCGATGCAACTGCATCCCGAAAGACGCCGGTGGGTCGTTTCCACGCCGAGCGATTGGAGCGTTTCGGCGAGTTGCCGCTCCTTGCCGCGCCGGCTAGTGCCGATAATCAGCGCCTTCGGGGCTGGTTTTCGATGTAGCTGCCGGAGGTCGATCGACACGAGCTCGCGCTGCGTTGCGGCTGTGAGCACGAACCCGCAGGCCTCGCAGTCGGCTGTATCTGGAGCCTGGCTGGACGAGAAGTGCGCGACGTAGGTCATCTCCCGGACGTAGGCCCAGCCCGTAAGACACGGGTCCCACAGCACGACGCTGGCGACGTCGCCCTGTTCTGCGGCTTCGAGTAGGGCCAGGGTCGCGCCGAGGCGGAGGCCCACGAACCCGACCTCCGTGAGGCCGCTTCTGCTCCTCAGCTCACGAGTCGCACGCAGGATGTCAAGGCGCCAGGTGCGAATGCGGTCGGGATCGCGCTGGTCCCCCGCAGAATCTCCGGTGCCATGGTAGTCGAATCGCAGCGTCGGGAACCCGGCCTCACCTAGGCGCTCCGCGAGGTGACGGTACGTGCGATGGCTCAGCACGTACTCGACGCCGAACGGCGGACACAACACGATCCCCGTCGCCCGGACCGCCGGCCCGCTCGGCGGATGGTACCAACCGAACAGACTGCCGGCCGAACCGACGAAATGCGTCGCGCAGGCTCGGTCGACCGGCGACGGCGTCACGGCCACCTTCGGATGGCGAGGCCGATTCCCATGAAGGAACGACCAAGGGAGGGGTATTGCTCCACGTACTCGCGACACTCGAACTCGCTCATCGCCTTCAGCTCGTTCCACACGTTGCGCAGGCCAGGCAGGTCGTCGTGCGCGATGTCGTGGACGGCGATGGCGCGCGCGCGACCGAGAACCGCTTCGACTTCTCTACGGCGCTGTTGCTCTTGGTGGAAGCTATCGATGAATACGAGATCGAGATTCGGATGCTTGTGGAGCAGCTGCGTAAACTCGTCGCTCTGGGTGTTGATGCGAACGAAACGCGCCGTAGGATTCATCTGGCTGTATGCGGTCATCGAAGGGCTGGGTAGCAGATCGATCCCGAGGGCGAGATCGAGCGGGCCGAAGCGCTGCAGATACTCCACCGTCGCGACGAAGGTCCCACCGTGCCGGATACCGATCTCGAGATAGGACCGGATGTTCAGGTTTGCGAGGTCGACGAGGTATCGACCGAGCTGACGCGGATACTGCCAGATGCGCAGTCCCTGTCCACAGAATGGCCGCAGCTCCGCCGGATACTCTTCGAGCCCCTCATCGTTGAGCCCAAGTTCTTCAATCAAGGCCGTGACCTGGTCGACGTCTTGGAGTCTGCTTATGTCTCGCTCGCGGATCAGCGCCACGCGCGTGAGGTCAATTGCGACCGCACGCAGCGTACGCAGCGTCTTCCAGCCGGCGACGGTGTCTGAAAGATGGGCCATGCTTCTCGAGACGTTGGTCCGCATGTAAGACTCATCACGAAAGCGGGAGCCTCGCCAGCGGCCCGCCGCATGGCCAGCAGACGCAGATCAAGAGCTCGCTGCTTGCTGTCGGCCGTGATCTCGGTAGCCGCGCGTGGACCTGCCACGACGTGTTCCATCGTCGTGCGCACCCTGATGCTGGCACAAGGCGCTTGTACGGCCCTTGAAATACGTCTTCGCGCGGGAAAGACGAGTGATCTCCACGGTTGAAGTGATGCGGTTATGGTTGGCGCGTATCAGGGGCGACGTAGGAGCGCCGGTGGGGCTCAAAACCAGCACCTCAAGCATAGGCGAGCCGCTTCATCCCATATACGCGGTCCTCGACCGATACGCTCCACCCCGAGACGCTCAACAAGCTGCGCGACGTGCCCGTCGAGATCGACCCGCGCTTCACCGGCGCCGAGAAGGTCCTGCGCCGATCAGTTGCAGCATGGCGAGGTGATGGTGATAGGAATTTGCCTTTGAGGGCCGCGCGGTGATCTAGATACCGGGCACACAGGGACCCCGGCGGGGATGTCGCCCGCCCCCTTGGGCCAGGTGGTTCCCCAATCGCGTCAACTCTGCCCCTGTATTGCGTTAATAATCCGGCCGACCAAACGCCATTGTCAAGGGGAAAATGGGCTTGCCGCCCCCCAGTTTTCTTGAACGGTCCGCGAATTTTTTAACTTTGCCTGCGGCCAAGGGCGCAAAGACAGACGGCAGGTTAGGCCATTGCCGCGATGGCGCGGTCGCGACCGCCCCTGGCTGGAGCATCGCGTGAGCTCCCCACCATGCATGGTTGAGCCGGGGGGTCGGATTGGGCGCCAACATACCTCATAGGAAGGGAGGCGCTCGCCCATTCCGCTCCCGATGCCCTCGATGCCCCAGAAGAGAATTTGGAAAATACGACCGGAATAATCCTCCTTCCCGTGTAAATTCTCCCGAGCGGCTCACAGCCGCCTCGGCTGGAACAAGCACACGGTCCCTCGGCGAACTTGCCGTTACTACTGACCTGTAGGCTGTCTCCCACGGGCTGCGGCGGCTGCTGGTATAACGCATGCACTGAAGGGCAGCAGGCAGGACGAAGGATCGGTGCCTCCGGGGTGGGGGCCCGTTCGCGCCGCTTGACGCCAGCGAGTCCTGCCACCGGAGGCGTGGCTGCGATGCCATGCCGCCCGGCTCTCGGGCGCCACACCACGAGGGCGTCGCAGAGGGTTGCGCCCGGCTCCGGTCTCGGGTCGGGCTGGGGAACGATGGACAGTCCTTGAACTGGAGAATATGGACGGCTCTTGGGTAGCCAGAGGAGGGGAGAGATATGAGGCCAGTAGCGGAGCATCCCGAGACGACCCACGCGGGGTGGGGCCTGCTTCTCATGCTGGGGGGCGTCGTGATGGGCGCCGCGGTGGGACTCCTCACCGCACCCCAGTCGGGTGAGCGCACCCGACGGCATATCGTCCGCACGGCGGAGGATGCCAAAGAGCAGGTGACCGAGGTGTATAACGACGTGACCGAGAAAGTTGAGGACCTGCGAAGAGGCGTGACGGGGAAAGTCGCCGTCGCCAAGCAGTACCTCGACAAGACGACGCGAGGGCTGCTCGCGGGTCCTCCGAGAATTTCGAACCCCCTCAGCCGCCTGATCCACACGCTCCGGGGGTAATGCGATCGTGGTCCCGGCTGGGGAGAGCCATCAAAAGAAGTCCCGATGGAGAACCAAAACCGGACAGCATAGGTTGGTATGCTGTTTGGTGCGACACCCACCCAGGTAAAAGCGTGAGGAGGTGCTCCGTGAACAAGAAGAAGGCAGTGGTAGTGGCCTTGGTAGCCGTCCTCGTTGTGGCCGCGGGGGGCCCGGCGTTTGCCTCGCAGTGCCCAACGCTCATCAAGCAAGCCAACGAGCAAATTGCGGGCATGGATCAGAAGAGCGAGAAGGTACAAAAGGCGAAGGAGTTGGTGGCCGAAGCAGACCAACTCCACAAGGCCGGCAATCACTCCGAGTCCGTCGCGAAGGCGCAGGCGGCACTGGCGGAATTGAAGTAGGTCGGACGCGGTTCGATCCCGGCGATACCCCATCGGGCCGCCCGACACCGTTCGGGCGGCCCGATGGCTCTTCGTGTTCGAGGGATCGCGTCCTCCCCGAGCACCGCCCGGCACCTCACCTCGTCTGGAGCCCGCGAACGATCACCAAAGGAAAATCTGGCCACACGAGACAATCACCCGCAACGATTGGGCTAAAGAAAATTCCCGAGGGAATGCGGACAGGCGCTTCACAGCCGAAGAGGGCCGAACTGGAAGCGCGCGGCGTCTCGCCGCCGTCGGCCCTCGCCGTTTTCCGGTTGCGCGGGGGTTGTGTCGGACGCTATCCTTTGCTGTCTCCTGCAACCCCGAACCCCTTAACTGATGGGAACTTTTTGACCTCGGAACAATCGGGTCATCGGCGGGGCGCCGATGCCATCGGCCGGGTCACGAGAGCGGCGACTCCTGTCGCGCTGACTGGGCGGCCGCCGGCGGGGCACGGTCCCACCATCGTGTGCAAGGCCGGCGCCGGCTGGTCGTCGGCGCAACACGCCGGGTGCGACGTCGACGCGAAACCGCAAGGACGGGTTGCTGCGCTGCAAGAAATGAGGTAAGAAGGAAGGAACCCGCACGCCGCGCCGTGCCTGCGGGTCCCGGAGCGTACACGCGATGCGCACCTTCGAATCGACGCCCCTCGCCTTGCGGCCCCTCCTCTCGCAGCGTATCAGCCAGCTGGGATTGAGGCTCGAGGGCTCGCCGGTGGAACGCTACGTCCAGTTGCTCTATCGTGAGCTTGGCCGGAAGGGCCTCAAGCATTTCCAGCCGCGCTGCTATCTCACGGACGAGTGGGGCTGCCCCTCCGGCGAGCCGATCATCGGCATCCCCTTTTACCTGGCCGACGCGAATCTGGCGCAGCTGGAGAAAGAGATCGACGACGTGGAGGACCCCCACGAGATCCTGATGTACTTGCGGCACGAGGCCGGGCATGCCTTCAATTACGCCTACCGGCTGCACGAGACGCCGGAATGGCGCGAACTGTTCGGCCCCTTCAACCGCCCGTACCGAGACCGCTACCGGCCGGTGCCGTTCGACCGCCACTTCGTCCGCCATGTCGAGGGCTGGTACGCACAGAAGCACCCCGATGAGGACTTCGCCGAGACGTTCGCCGTGTGGCTCACTCCCGGCTCACGCTGGCGCGTGCGGTATCGGGGTTGGCCCGCGCTGCGGAAGCTCCGCTACGTCCACCGCATTGCGCGCGCCGTGGGCGGCACTGAGCCACCGGTCCGCCTCGCCTCGACGGACATCACGGTCGAGGAGATGCATATGACGGTGGAGGAGTTCTTCCGGGCCAGCCAATCGGAGGAGACGCCGGTGGACGTGGCGCTCGAGAACGACCTGCCCGATTTCTTCCGGCCCCAGGGGCGCCGCCGCACGAAGATCCGGCCTGCCTGGGAGATGGTCCGGCAGTTCCGGCTCGAGCTCATCGGAAAGGTGGAGTACTGGACCGGTGTCCGGCGCAGCGTCGTCCGATCCCTGGTGGACAGCATCGAAAAGGTGGCGGAGCGGCTGCGCCTCTACGTGGACACGCGCAAAGAGCCGGTGGTGCTCCTGGAGCTCACGGCGTATGCCACCACGCTCACGATGAACTTCCTGACCTGGGGGAGCTTTGTTCCCAAGAGCCGGACGACCGTGCGCGCGGGCAGCCGGGCGGCTCGATCCAGACCGACCGAGGAGACCCATGGCCAAACTGCAGATCGGGATCGCGCACCAGCCTGACGAGCAGCCCGAGGCGCCGAGCGCCGGCGGGCGCAAACGGCGGACCGACGTCGAGCAGATCACGGAGATCCTCACGCGGGCCGGCCACGAAGTGTTCCCGGTGGCGGTGGACGGCTCGCGCGAGTGCCTGACGCGCCTGGGGCAGGTGAAGGCCGACCTCCTCTTCAACCTGGTGGAGGCCTTCGGCGATGACGACACGAAGGAGCCGCACGTCGCTGCCCACTACGAGCTTTTGGGATTGCGATATACCGGGTCGGGCCCCCGCGGCCTCTTCCTGGCCATGGACAAGGCGCAGACGAAGAAGATCCTCCACTTCCACAGCATCCTGACACCGCGATTCGTCACGGTGTTTCACGGGCGGCTGGAGTGGGCGCACGACATCGACTTTCCGGTGATCGTCAAGCCGGTCCGCGAGGACGGATCGATCGGCATCGGCTTCCGCGCCCTGGTGGGGAGCATCAAGGAGCTGATGGAGCGGATCGACCAGCTCCACGCGGACTTCAATCACCCGGTGCTGATCGAGCAGTACATCGAGGGAAGGGAGATCTACGTCGGGGTGCTGGGCAACACCGGCGCCACGGCGTTCCCGCCGGTGGAGCTGGATCTCTCCCACCTGCCGGAGGGGACGCCTCACATCGCCGGGACCGAGGTCAAATGGCAGGAGGGGACGCGCGCGTACCGGGGGAGCAAGTACGTGGTTCCGGAGGACCTCCCCGCGGAGGTGGTGGAGCAGCTGCAGGCTGCGGCGCTCACGAGCTTCCAGGCGCTCGACCTTCGGGACTACGCGCGGTTCGACTTCCGCCTTGCGCCGGACAACAAGGCCTACCTGATCGAAGCCAACCCGAACCCGTACCTCCACTCGGGGGCGGATTTCATCCGAGGCGCCCGCACGTCGGGCCGGACACACCCGCAGACCATTCTGGAGATCGTGGAGGCGGCGCTGTCCCGGTACCAGGCCCAGCCATGAGCAGCGCCACCCGTCCGGAAATGCCCTGAACCTCCCGTGGGTCCGCTTGCCGTCCACCAAACTCGCCGGGCACACGGTCGCGGCTGACCGCCGTGCCGATGAGGCTCGGCTTGATGGGCGCAACCTTGCACACGCGGGGGTGCCGGCGTGTTCCGACGACCACCGGGAACGCCCGGGGATCGGCCACCAAGGATCCCCAGCCGCCGCGCCGGATCGGTCACGGCAGGCGGATGATTCGCTCGCCGGGGTGTTGCAGCGCATGGGCCAGCGCCAGCCAACGGCGCAGATTGCTGGTCGTCAGGAACCGCGTCTTCACGTACTCGTGGCCGTTCTCGCCCAGGCGGCGCGCGAAGGCCGGATCGCGGAGGAGCGTGCGGATTCGGAAGGCGGCACCTTCCACCGAGTGAACCAAGAGGCCGGTGAGGTTGTGGAGGACCTGCAGAGGAATTCCGCCCACCGCGGAGGCGACGACCGGCCGCCGCTTCCAGAGGGCCTCCGTGACCGTGAGACCGAACCCCTCGCGAATAGACTTCTGCACGACGACTGCCGACGCCCGCTGAAGCGCGTTGATTTCGCGGTCGCTGAACGGCGGAAGCTCCAGGATGTGGATCGACGGGTCGCCGTCCGCAGCCCGACGAACCTCTTCGAGGACGGCCGCGCCCTCGGGGTCGTCGGCCGCGCCTCCGCCCGCCAGGACCAGCTGGCACTCGACGGTCCGCCGGATCAACTGGTAGGCCCGAATGACGCCGAGCGGGTCCTTCAGGCGGTCGAAGCGGGAGACCTGTGTGACGATGGGCCGGTCGTCCCGGATTCCCAAATCCGTCAGCACCGCCTCGACCTCCGTTGCCGTCATCTCGCGGTTCTTCTCCGCCAGGGGGTCGATGGCCGGGTGGATCAGGTACTGGGGGATGGGAAGGCTCTGCGCGAACTCGGGCGCGGAAAAAACGGAGGCGTCGTAGCGAAGGACGTGTTCCCGGAGGAATTCCCACACCTCCGACCGGGGGTGCGAGACGTCCACGTGACAGCGCCAGACCCACTGACCTC
>Ga0316627_100000053_pt1 | contig 19358 bp, 17 predicted proteins | sample OWC_Aug_M2_C1_D1_FD_207653 | JGI IMG/M metagenome (GOLD analysis project Ga0316627, IMG submission 207653) | Wetland soil microbial communities from Old Woman Creek delta, Ohio, United States - OWC_Aug_M2_C1_D1_C | ecosystem: Environmental > Terrestrial > Soil > Wetlands | place: USA: Ohio...
TGATACGATATTGGAAACGATCTTCCTGCCATCCTCCACGATCGCAGCGGAGGTATCGTCACATGAGGTATCTATCCCGAGGATCAGCATGAGCGGACACTACCGGTGTGTCAACGAAGTCCTGTACAGCGTACCCGGCTTCTTATGGCGAGGGCTGCTCATAGACATTCACCCCTTTGGGCAGGTTCAGGTCAAAAAGTGAATCTTTGAGCCCGGAATTTATCGTGATGTTGTTCAGCCGGATCTCTACGGTGTTGGAGCGGCCGTCCTGTATCGTAAACCCTTGAATGGGGAAGCCCGTCTCGGATGTGAAAACCGTGATCGATATGATGCCTGCCATTGCCTTCCTGGGCTTCAGTTGCAGTATGTTGTTCTTCCCGGTTACGATAAACTCTTCGCGCAGGTTTCCCATGCCGGTCAGAAGCACGACCGGTGTCTGGCCATAGGCGTCTTTCGTGAACGCGGAGCGATATGCCTGGCTGTCGCCTTTTTTGTAGATGAGAACTGTGTCATTGTTTATAATCAGGTCCTGTGCCGCCTTGCCTTTATATGCCCATTTCATCTTGAGGGGCCTCTTGACGAAGAACTCACCGGCGTAGGTGTCGGCCTTGTTCAGGTCCTTGATGATGTTCTTCTGGACGAAGCTCCCCCTCATATCCGTGATCCCCTCATAGGCCTTCTGGATCCGCGAGACCGCGTCATCAGCCTCCTCTCCCCGGACGGGTGAAGTGAACACGGCCGGCAGCATGATCACAAGGAATAGAAGCAGTGTCTGTTTGTTCCTGCACTTCATCAGTGCGGCCTCCGCAGGAAATCCCTCGGCTTACCTGCGCCTTTCGGGGGACCCACAAGTCCGTCATCTTCCAGAATCTCCATAATGCGGGCAGCCCGGTTATAGCCGATCTTGAACCTGCGCTGGAGCGAGGATATCGATATCTCACCCACAGACTCTGCGAATTCCATGGCCTTGTAATACATCTCATCACGCTCGTCCGGACCGCCATCAGCAGATGAAGTCGCCTCGACCGGTATCTGCTCAAAGATCGAATAATCGGGTGTGCCCTGCGGCTTGACAAAGTCGGTTACCTGGTGTATTTCATCCTCGGTGACCAGTGCGCCGTGCACACGCTTGATGCCCTGGCCGGAAAGCATGAGGAGCATGTCGCCCTTATCGAGAAGCTGCTCCGCTCCCTGCGAATCAAGGATGGTGCGCGAATCGATCTTCGACGTCACCTTGAAGGATATCCGCGAAGGAAGATTTGCCTTTATGATGCCGGTAATGACATCAACAGAGGGACGCTGGGTGCCGATGATAAGATGTATGCCGGCAGCCCGTGCCATCTGCGCAAGCCGGGTGATCGAATCTTCAACCTCCCGGGATGAAGCAAACATAAGGTCGGCAAGCTCGTCTATGAAGATGACGATATAGGGTATCTGCTCATCTTCAGGTGCAACCCTGTTATAGCCTTCGATGTTCCTCGCGCCTTTTTCGGCCAGCAGCCGGTAGCGGCGCTCCATTTCAAATACCATCTTTCGCAGCGCCTCGGCAGCCTGTTTCGGATTGGTGATCACCGGCGAGATGAGGTGCGGGATATCCTCATACATCGAAAGCTCAATAAGCTTGGGATCGATCATGAGCATCTTTACCTCCCGCGGTGACGCCTTGAAAAGGATGCTCATGATCATGGAGTTGACCGAAACGCTCTTCCCGGCACCGGTCTGGCCTGCAACGAGCAGGTGAGGCATCTTGATGAGATCAGCTATCACCGGCTCTCCCGAGATGTCCCTTCCCAGGCCCAGTGTCAGCTTCGAAGAGCTTTTCAGGAAGCGTTCCGATGAGACCATGCCTCTCAGCGATACGATCTCGCGCTTTTTGTTCGGCACTTCAATGCCGATCGTGTTCTCCCCGGCCAGCGGCGATATCCGGATGCTCTGTGCCTTGAGCGCAAGTGCAAGGTCATCGGCAAGAGAAACGACCTTGGTTATCTTGATGCCCGGTGCCGGTTCGAACTTGTAGAGCGTGACGACCGGGCCCGGCTGGACCGTGGTTATCTCTCCCTCAACGTCGAAATTCGCGAGCGTGTTTCTGATTAGCTCCCTGTTCTGTTTTATCTCTTCATGGGAAGGACGCGCAGCCGTCGTATCATAATCAGACAGCAGCTCGAACGAAGGCAGGACATAGCCATCTTTTGTACGGGCCGCCGGTCTCTGCAGCGGCCGCGCCTTCTGTCGTGGTTCAGGATCAGGCTCAGAATCCGGTTCTATGGAATGCACGGGTTCAATAATCTCCGGCTCGAACAATTCCTCGGGTTCCGTTATCAGGGCATCATCCTCGAGTATGCCCTTTTTCTTCGGCCCCTCTTTCTTCCTCCGCGCGAAAAGGGAAGGGGTGATGGCAACGGGGATGAGGAGGACGAGGGAGGAAAAAAAACATGACAGCGCAAGAAGATATGCGCCGAGGACCGAGAGATACTGCACAAGGATACCCGCCATGAACGATCCGGCAATGCCTCCCGGGTTATTCTCTGAGGACAGATGGAAAGTTTCGAGCAGGAGCGCCGAAAGCAGAGAGACAGCGAACATGAGAAGCAGTGTGCCGAGCAGGTATATGTTTTTCTTTTCTCTTCCGAGAAGCCTTCGTATTCCATATGCCATGAGTGCTGCAGGCACCAGGTACGCAGCGAAGCCGATACATGACATGAGCAGGTCAGAGACATACGCACCGATCACGCCGCCGTAGTTCCGGATCGGGGATACGGAATAGGTAAAGAACGAGGCGTCCCATTTTGAATAGCTGGCAAGGCTGAGGCCGAGATAGACGCTGAAAAGGACCGCTACGATCCCTGCGATCTCTTCCTTGATCCTGCTTATTTTCTTAGCCATAGCCCCGCAAGGATGACCGCTGCAAGCCCGAAACGGTAATAGGCAAAGGCGTTCATCGGGTGCTTCCTGAAGAAGCTCATGAGAAAGCGTATTGCAGCGAAGCCGGTGACCGCCGACGCGATGAAACCTATCAGGAAAAGGCTCGGATCATGATCTCCCTGGCCGGTCATGAGTTTTCGCGCATGGAGCAGTGTTGCGCCCGCGATGATCGGCGTGGAGAGCAGAAAGGAAAAACGCGCGGACGATTCGCGTCCGATGCCCCGGAAGAGTCCCGCAGATATGGTTATGCCCGATCGGGAGACACCCGGGATAATGGCAACCGCCTGTGCAATCCCGATTGTCAGCGCATCGCCAAGGGTGATCTTCTCAAATGCCCTGTCCCTGTTCAGTTTCTCGGCAATGAGCATGACGCAGCCGAAAACGACCAGTGATATGGCGATAACGTAGGGACTTCTCAGCGTGTGCTCGGCAAGATCGTTCAGCAGTACTCCTGCGATTCCCGCCGGAATGGACGCGATGACGATCAGCAGAAAGAGCTTCCGTTTTCTGAGGATGAGTTCGATCCAGTCCTTCCAGAAGCAGATGAAAAGGGCGAGCAGCGTCCCGGCGTGGAGCGCAACATCAAAGGTGAGCGAATCCAGTTCTCCGGTCCAGTGGAAGAACCAGGGGAACAGGATGAGGTGGGCAGTACTGCTTATCGGCAGGAACTCGGCCAAACCCTGCACAATCCCTAAAATCAAGGCTTCCATCATGTTTTTGATTATAGCAGATTTGCCGTGTAACTATCCTGAAACGGCTTCCTACACTTCAAAGATCAGCGGCATGATCATGGGCTTGCGGTCCATAGTGTTTCGCAGGTATTTTTTGAGCACGCTTCGTATCTTCGCTTGCACCAGTGTTTTGTCGACAATGATCTCCGGGGACATTTCCCTGAGGGTCAGGGAAACGAGTTCTCTGACGTCATTGAGCACATCCTGTGAGGCGTCCTCAAAGATGAATCCCCGGGAAATGATCTCCGGCCCGGATACGATGCTGCCCGAGAGCTTCTCGATCGAGATGATCACGATAACGATACCGTCATGGGCAAGTCTTTTTCTGTCCCGCAGTACCATTCCCTCGACATCGCCTACCCCTTTGCCGTCAACGAATATCCTGCCGCTAGTGACTCTTCCCGCCTTGCGGGCCTCATCCCGGGAGATCTCGAGCACATCACCGTTTTCGAGATTGAAGATGTTCTCCCGGGGTATCCCGATCTTGTCGGCAAGCCGTGCATGATAGAACTTATGGCGGTATTCTCCATGCACGGGCATGAAATATTTCGGCCTTACGAGGTTGAGCATCAGCTTCAGCTCTTCCTTGGATGCATGGCCCGATACATGGATCTCCGACACTTTTTCATAAATGACGTTGGCACCCCGGCGGAAAAGGTGGTTGATGATCCTGCCGATGGAATGCTCGTTGCCGGGTATTACCTTGGCAGAGAGGATCACAATGTCGTTTTCTTTGATCTTTATCTGCTTGTGTTCGTCTGTAGCCATGCGGGAAAGCACGCTCATCGGCTCACCCTGACTGCCGGTGGTCACGATCACGACTTCGTTGTCATGAAGGCCCTTTAGCGCATCCAGCTTCAGCCAGGTGTTTTCCGGGATCCTGAGATATCCGAGGTCAAGGGCTATCTGGGCATTGGCGACCATGCTTCTGCCGGAAAGGATCACTTTTCTGTTGAACATGACCGCGACGTCAATGACCTGCTGTATCCGGTGGATGTTTGAGGCAAAGGTGGCGATGATGATCCTCCCCTTCGCCTCTGAGAAGATATCTTCAAACGCCCTGCGCACTTCCTTTTCCGAGAACGTGAAGCCGCCGCGCTCCGCATTGGTGCTGTCAGAGAGGAGGAGCAGGGTGCCTTCCTCGCCGTACCCGGAGAACCTGTGAAAATCCATGAGCTGGCCGTCAACCGGCGTGGGATCGAGCTTGAAGTCACCGGTATGCACAACGAGTCCGACCGGTGTCCGGATGCCGTATGCCACGCCATCGACAATGCTGTGGGTCACCCGTATCGGTTCGAGCGTGAAAGCCCCCTCCTGAACGATATCCCGGGGATTGATTCTTCGCAGCTCAATGTCTTCGAGGTTGTGTTCCTTCAGCTTCTCCCGGACCAGGCCGAGCGTCAGGGGCGTACCGTAGATCGGCACCCGGATCTCCCTGAGCAGGAAGGGAAGAGCGCCGACATGGTCCTCATGTCCGTGGGTGAGGAAGATCGCCCGAACCTTTTCCCTGTTCTCGAGGATATACGTGAAGTCAGGAATGACAAAGTCGACGCCGAGCATGTCTTCTTCGGGAAACATGAGACCGGCATCGATGATGATCATGTCTTCCCCATACTCCATGACCGTCATGTTCATGCCGATCTCTTCAACGCCGCCGAGGGGGATGACCGAAAGGACCTTGTCCATCACTGCAGATTATACCAGCCTTTCAACGGAAGGATACCCCACCACCTCTCTGCCCGCAGAATGGGCGGGCTCAGCGCTTGTGCAGCATTCATTGCCGGGGGGGAAGCAGAAGCTCAAGGAGAGCCTTCTGTGTATGCATGCGGTTTTCCGCCTGGTCAAAGACGACGCTGTGCGGTCCGTCCATAACCTCGTCCGTTATCTCCTCGCCGCGGTGAGCGGGCAGGCAGTGCAGTACGATCACATCCCTCTTTGCACAGCTCAGCAGGAGCGAGTTGATCTGATACTCGCTGAATCTCCTTTTCTTTTCATCTGCCTCGCGTTCCTGACCCATGCTTACCCAGACATCGGTGTAGACGGCATCGGCCATCCCGGCAGCCTCCCGGGGATCCCGAAGTATGACGATCTCGCTCCTGGCAGCTGCACGGGACTTCTCCAGTATTTCCGTATGCGGTTCAAAGCCTTCCGGGCAGGCAACCGTAAGGTTGAAGCCGAGAACTGCAGCCGCCTCAATCAACGAATTGCATACATTGTTGCCGTCTCCCACGTATGCCACCTTCAGGCCTTCAACGGTCCCTTTTTTCTCAAGCAGGGTCATGGCATCAGCGAGGGCCTGGCAGGGATGCCGCAGGTCGCTTAGCCCGTTGATGACCGGTATCGAGCTGTTCAGGGCGAACGCCTCAAGCGTCTCATGCGAGTACGTCCGCATCATGATCGCATGGAGATACCGGGAGAGCGATTTTGCCGTATCAGCAATCGTTTCTCCTCTGCCGAGCTGCAGTTCCGCAGGCGTCATGCAGATGGAGTTGCCGCCCAGCTGGTATATGCCTGCTTCAAACGATACCCGCGTCCGCGTAGAAGGTTTTTCGAAAAAAAGGCCGATATTCTTTCCGATGAGCGGGCAAAGGCTGGCGTCCTTCCCAGCCTTAAGGTCAATGGCCCTTCGCAGCAGGCCTGTTATTTCATCCCCCGTGAGATCAGTCAGTTTAAGAAAATCCCTCTTCATGCTTCTCCTTTACGATAGCGCGTCAAAAACTTGCTCGAGGACATCGGCAAGGCTGTCTATCTCCTTTTCCGTGACGATCAGCGGTGGCATGAACCGCAGAACATTGCCTGCGGTGCAGTTGATCAGCATCCCCCGCTCCATGCACGCCTTCACGACAGGTGTGCCATCCCTGAGCAGTTCCATGCCGATAAGCAGACCCATGCCGCGGATATCCGCAATGATCTCCGGGAAGTCCTTCTTCAGGTCTTCGAGCCGCTTCCTGAAATATTTTCCCATCCTCTTGCACTGGTCAAGGATGAATCCGTCTTCGAGCACCGCCTCGAGCGTCGCTAATGCCGCAGCACATGACAGCGGGTTTCCGCCGAAGGTCGAACCATGCGTGCCCGGCTGGAACGCCTCGGCCACCTTGTCCGTGGCAAGCATTGCGCCGATCGGCACCCCGCCACCGAGACTCTTGGCAAGGGTCATGATATCGGGCGTCATCCCGAAATGCTCATATGCGAAGAGTTTGCCGGTCCTGCCGATGCCAGTCTGTACCTCGTCGAGGATCAGCAGAACATTGTTGTCGTCGCACAGCTTCCTCACCTGCCGGAGGTATTCTGGATCAGGTATCCGCACGCCGCTCTCTCCCTGTACCGGTTCGAGCAGCACTGCGCAGGTCTCATTGGTGATGGCATTTTTCAGTGCTTCGACGTTGTTGAACTCGACATGCCTGATGCCCGGCAACAGCGGATCGAAGCCGACCTTGAACTTGTCCTGTCCCGTTGCTGTCAGTGTCGCAAGCGTCCTGCCATGAAACGAGTTGACCGTTGCAATGATCTCGAACTTGTTCTGGCCGACGTGCTCTTTGAAATACCTTCTGGCAAGCTTTATGGCAGCTTCGTTCGCTTCTGCACCCGAGTTGCAGAAGAACGCCTTGTCTGCGAACGAATGGGTCACCAGTATCTTCGCGAGCCTGATCTGGGGTTCGATGTGATAGAAATTTGAAACATGGATGAGCCGCTGAACCTGTTTCTGGACAGCGATAACAACCTTTGGGTGGCAGTGGCCGAGGCAGTTCGTTGCAACACCGCCGACGAAATCAAGGTATTCCTTGCCGTCCCAGCTCCATACCTTGACACCCCGCCCTTTTTTGAGCACAACGGGGAAGCGGTTGTAGGTGTGCATCAGGTAGCTGGCTGAGTCTTCGAGAAGTTTCTTCGATTCCATTGTAGATAATAACGGATAACTCTTTGAAAAATCAAACAAAAATGGCTTTGACAGAGATTTCTGCATAATGGTAGAATCACTTCATGAAGATCGCAGTTACCGGTAAAGGAGGCGTAGGCAAGACAACACTGTCTTCCATACTCAGTTATCTGTTCGCTTCTGAGGGCAACAAGGTCATTGCTGTTGATGCTGACCCTGATGCTAACCTTGCCTCTGCTCTTGGCGTTTCACGGGAGGCAGCAGACAAGATCAGGCCTATTGCCGACATGAACGAGCTGATCGAGGAGCGCACCGGCGCAAAGCCCGGAAGCGCGGGCATTTACAAGCTCAATCCCAAGGTCGACGACCTTCCCGAAGGGCTGGGGTACCGGATCGACGGCATAACCCTCCTTATCATGGGCAAATCGAAGGCTGCATCTTCAGGATGCTATTGCCCGGAGAATGTCCTTCTTCGCAGGCTTCTCAAGCATCTTGTTGTTGAGCGGAACGAAGTGGTCATCGTGGATATGGAAGCAGGCATCGAGCACCTTACCCGGGGCACAGCCGATTCCGTCGATGCATTCATTGTTGTTATCGAACCTGGTCAGCGCAGCATCCAGACTGCCGGCGTTGTGCAGGAGATGGCCAAGGGGCTTGGTGTAAAGAATGTCTTTGTTGTTGCAAATAAGATCCGCGGAGCCGAGGACCTGGCGTTCGTGAAAAAAGGCATCGGGTCCATGGAACTCGCCGGGCATATCAGCTTCAGCCATTCGATCATGGAGGCTGACATCAAGGGCGATTCCCCGTTTAAATTCGCACCGCAGACCGTCGAAGAGGTAAAGAGCATCAAGGCCGCCATCGAAAAAGTCCTGCATGCAGGATAAGGCAGCCCTCCGGAAGGAAATACTCGCCAGAAGAGACAGCATTCCTGTTGTGGTCAGAAAGCTCAAGGACAGGGCTATCGCAGAGCTCCTGTTCAGCCTCAGCGAAATTCAACAGTCAAGAACAGTCTTTTTCTTTGCTTCGTTCAAGTCAGAGGTGGATACTTTTAGTATGATCAGGAGATCGCTGGAAGAAGGAAAACAGGTGGCTCTTCCACGCGTTGAGGGAGCGGACCTCGGGCTTTATCTGATCAAAAGCCTTGATGAGCTGGCTCCCGGGTATATGCAGATCCCTGAGCCCTCTGTTCTGACCGAGGACCGGAAGGTCAATATAAATGATGTCGATGCGATCATTGTCCCTGGCGCGGCGTTTGACGGGAGCGGCAACAGGATAGGGTACGGCGGCGGGTTCTATGACCGGCTCCTTGCAGGACTCGAAAAACCTGTACCCGTCGTCGCTCCGGCCTTTGAAGAGCAGGTCATCGATTCAGTCCCCGCAGACCCTCATGACAAGAAGGTAAGCATCATCGTGACCGACCGGCAGGAGATACGCTGCACCCTTTAGCTTGTGCCTCTGCAGTCAGATACCTCCTTCAACGACGCGTAAACGATGATCCCATAACTATATTAAGAAAGATGTGCAGAAGATAGCAGTAACGTTTAAGTTAACCAGGTACCGAAAGGAAAGAGAAAGACCGCTTTTCGCGAGCCGGGGCAATATTACCGTTTTTCAGAGAGCTTTGAATATGAGCAGAAAAATAGGTGGAAGCGGAGGGTGCGATGGACTATAGGGACCTGAGAAGGGGGAGTTTGAGGGAGAGATGGGGAGGCCTCAGCGCGATCCCGAAGACTGCGAGGAGGCCATAGGCTTTAACCTGATCAATACAGCTCATATAAGCACGAGGCAGGTGAAAACAGATGCCTCCTGTCAAGGAGCAGGCCGCTGTTGTCCCCCAGCTCCGGGATAGCAATGGCGTGCAGAAAGGCGATCGGCCGGCTGCGGACGGTACTCTTGCTCAGCGGCATCATTCGCTGAATATTTTTTCCCCGGCCCGGCCGGTTTTTTGATCACTCCTTTTTTCCCGGTTCCTTCACCATAGTCCATGACTTATCAGGGTCGAATACCTTCATGGCCTCTGCCTTGCGCCTGGTGTCCTTGCCAAGGTTCTTCTGGTATATGACCCCCTCCTGGTTCACGATAAAGGTCATAACACCCGAGTTGCCGTATTCAGCAGGGTAGGCGACGAGCCCGAAGCCGAGGATCATCTTGTCCTTGACCACATAATTATAGGTTCCTCCCTTTGCGTGCTTTCCCTGGCCCTTCAGAACCCTGAAATAATATCCGTGGAACGGATTCAACTCGGGGTTTGCGTATCCTTCCTTGGCAGCCTGCGCTACCAGCGGGCCGAGAGGGCTCTGTTCTTCGCCATTCTTCGCTTCCCAGTAAAGTCCGTCATGCTTGCCTGCGCGGCTGACGATCCTCTGCGCAAATTCGACCAAACCGGTGCCGTTGCAATTCTTGCTTGCGTATTCATGCTGCGCATCAACATAGGCATGCAGCACATCCATGACACGCAACTCATTTCTGCCTACTCTCCGGTGCAGGATCTCCCGTTTCCCTGACATGCTGTCAAATACCCATTGGCTGCCCTTCTTTACAACCGGAATGGGCATAGGCCAATTGTCATCACCTGTGCAGAGGATAGTCTTTCCGGCAGTCCCCTGCTGAAGTGTATTTTTCTGGTCATATGACCTGAGAAATTTTTCACGGCCGACCTTATCCGCGAGATCATCGCCTGAGGATACGAGTTCTTTGCCTCCGGGGCCGAGGATAGCAATCATCGCCTTTACGTCGTTAGCCCGTATAGCTGCTACCAGGGCCTGGACGGCCTCTTCAGGCGAAGCAAACTTTTTCTGCGCTTCTGCCCGTGCGTCGGACGCGGCCCATGGCAGGAATAAAACGGCGGGTAGCGCCAGGAAAAACATGATCCACCAGTGCCCGGATCTATGTGTATGATGTGCGAAACTCTTCATATTTCCTCCCTTTTGTATCGAGCAGCGCTCACGAAAATGTATTACGGCCGGTTCGATCCGCTATCTGCGGAATCCTCCGCCCTGTCCTCCACCCCGGGATCCGCCGCTCTGTCCGCTGCCCCGCGGACTTCCGCTCTGTCCCCTGCCCGGCTGAACATTGCTCCGGGAGCCGTCGCGTTGCTGTTGTACGCCTCCTCCCCCTCCCGAGCGTTGCTGCATGCTTCCGCCCTGGCGCTGCTGAATGTTGGCATCCGGGCGTCTCATCTCCTGGCTTCGGAGACTCTGCCCTCCGCGCTCGCCGGCCCTGCGCTCGAAACCGCCCTCACCAACTCCCCTGAAAGGGGTTTCGGTGCGAGGAGCGCCTTGCACCCTTTGCCTGTCAGTTCTCGTGCTCGGCGGTGCTGTCGTCCCCCGCTGCTCGATACGCTCCCGGGACCTTTGACGATCTGTTGTCGTGCCCGGTGTTATCGTTCCCCGCTGCTCGATACGCTCCCGGGACCTTTGACGATCTGTTGTCGTGCCAGGGGTTATCGTTCGCTGCCTATCCTCCCGTGAAGGATATCCGCGTACCTGGGAGTCAGGCCTCCGCCTCTGGGCTGGTTGCTGGCCGAAGCGCTCGCTCGTTCTTCTGTCACGGTAGGCGACCCCGCGCCTGTGGACAGGGTCGTGCTGCCATGTATGTCTCCCAAAATCACCGTCGTGGCGCCGGTGAAAATGACGTGTCTTGTGAAAATCCACAAAAATGTGGCGGTTGTGCCAGTCGAACCAGCACCATGAGAACCAGTCGAACCCGATGAAAAAAGGAGGTCCGAACGCTATAAAGCCACCGGTAATTGCCAGACTGGGGGGATAATACCAGTACCAGGGGTAATAGGACGGGTACCACCATGGGCCGTAGACATAGTAAGGATCATACACTGGAACGTAGACCACCTCAGGGTCTGTGGGCTCGATTGTGATGATCTCCCGCTCGACGGCGACGTTCTGCTCTTTGGTCGATTTGAGGTTGCCCTGCTCCTCGGCCCTGCGGCGCAGTTCCTGCACCATTGCCATGACGTCGTCGGGTTGTGTCAGATACGCGTCGCCGAGTTTCCGCGTCTGGTCAAGTTTTGCGCTCATGGCAAACAGCACATCGGGGAAATGGCAGAGGGATTCGACACTCGGGTCCCATGTCTTGTCAATCAGGGCCTTGTCAAGGGCATCACCTTTCAGACCGAGGTTCTGATGCAGCCAGCGTTCGGCCTCGACCACTTCGAGTGGATAGGTCGCGGCCATCAGTATCTGTGCAATCAGAGAATCTGGATACAGTGCAATCGGTGCGAGCATCTGCGCGAGTTCTTCCTCGCTGAACTTGTCGGCAGGGTCCGGTTCCCCGGTATCCTGCGCCTGCGATCCGGCAGGCAGGATGATCATGACGATGAGAATCAGCGCCAGACTTCTCAGCATCGTGCGTATCGTTTTCATGGCATCTCTCCTTTAGTGCAGTGGCGGAACGCTCCGGAATCCACCGGCAACCAGAAATGGTTTCTCTAATGAAGTTTTAGGGCCATTGCATCGATTCCCTCGTTCAGTGTATCACCCCCGAAAGCTGGCAGCAAGGTGACATCTGTTAAACCCCGCAAGGAGTGGGGAGGTTTCTGCATGCCGTAGAACAAGGATTCCTGCTGCTCAGGCAGGGGCCGATAGCGGAAAAATGGCACGGACAAAGCTGCGATGCGACTGTGTGGGCTGCGGATTGTTGAACAATCATTGGCTGTTATGATATCTTTGCGAAGAGCAAGATTCCATTTCTAAAAGGTGGTTATGTCATACAAAGCATGGTTTCAGTGCATAAATCCCGAATGTAAGGAACGATATCCTCTTAGCACGATCATTTACCGCTGCAAGAACTGCAACTCTCTCCTTGAAGTGCAGCATGACATGCAGGCACTTTCCCACAGGAGCGCCAAGGCATGGATGAAGCTCTTCGAAGACCGCTACAAGTCTACCGAGTGGCCTTACGGCTCTGGCATCTGGGGCAAGAAGGAGTGGGTACTCCCCGAGATCCATAACGAAAATATCGTCTCGCTGTACGAGGGCGGTACAAACCTGTTCTGGGCCGAGCGCTTCGGGAAGATGGTAGGCATCGACAACCTCTGGATAAAGCTCTGCGGAAACTCGCACAGCGGCTCATTCAAAGACCTCGGCATGACCGTGCTGGTCTCGATGGTTAAACAGATGATCAGCGAGGGAGCGCCGATCCAGGCGGTCGCCTGCGCATCGACCGGCGACACCTCTGCCGCACTCGCGGTTTATTGTGCTGCAGCAGGCATCCAGTCCGTTGTTCTTCTGCCGAAAGGCAAGATATCCATTGCGCAGCTTGTTCAGCCCATTGCCAACGGTGCGCTGGTTCTTTCTCTTGATACGGACTTTGACGGCTGCATGGCGGTCGTCAAAGAGATTACCAGGGACGAGACCATCTACCTGGCAAACTCGATGAACTCACTTCGTATAGAAGGGCAGAAGACCGTCGGCATCGAGATCGTGCAGCAGTTCGACTGGGAAGTGCCTGATGTGATCATCATACCGGGAGGAAACCTTGGCAACGTCTCTGCCTTGGGAAGCGGTCTGCTGATGATGCGCGATCTCGGCCTGATCACCCGGTTGCCGCGCATTGTGGTAGCACAGGCAGAACGGGCGAACCCGCTGTACCGGTCGTATCTCAAGAATTTCGAGACCTTCGAGCCTGTCCAGGCCCAGAAGACGCTTGCGAGCGCCATCCAGATCGGCAATCCCGTCAGCAGGGAAAAGGCGATCCGCACGCTGAAGCAGTTTGACGGCATTGTGGTGGATGCGACCGAGCAGGAACTGGCAGATGCGGCCGCACTCGGCGATACCACCGGCATGTTCAACTGCCCGCATACCGGTGTTGCACTCGCCGGCATGATAAAACTGCTCAAGACGGGCAAGATAGACAGGTCCGAGCATGTTGTCGTGATATCGACTGCACATGGCCTGAAGTTTACGGATTTCAAGGTGTCCTATCATGAAGGCACGCTCGATTTCCCCTGCCGTTTTGCCAATAAGCCGATAGAACTGCCGCCCACCGTTGATGCAGTAAAGAAAGCGCTCCAACACGCACTGAAAAAGAGGAGAGAAATAGATGCCTAACGAGTCGTCCAACGCCGGGAACTGGAAACCGTCAACCCTCGCGATTCACGGACGCGGCCGCGTACCTCACGCACATTATGCCGTTTCAACGCCGATCGTCCATACATCCAATTACTACTTCGACACTGCCGACGAGGTCGAGGAGTTCATGCGCGCCAAGGGGCAGGGCAGGGTGCTCCGCGAGCATGAGTATGCCCGCTACGGCAACCCGACCCAGCAGGAATGCGAACGCAAGCTTGCCGCCATTGAGGGGGCTGAGCGTGCTGTGCTCTATTCCTCGGGCATGGCTGCGGTCCTTCTGGTGATCATGACCTATATGAAGCCCGACGGCCATATCATCTTCACCGGTGACTGCTACCGCCAGACCCGTGATTTTGCCATGAACTTCCTTGGCAAGTTCAACGTCCCATTCTCGATTGTTGAACCCACGGCCGATGCAATAGCGGCTGCAATACAGCCGAACACCAATATCATCTTCACCGAATCACCGACAAACCCCTATCTGCGGGTCCTCGACATACCGGCAATCGTAAAGGTGGCGAAAGAGCGCAGCATCATGACGGTCATAGATGCAACGCTGGCCACGCCTTACAATATCAAGCCGATCGCAATGGGCGTGGATGTGGTGATCCATTCTGCGACCAAATACCTGGGAGGGCACAATGATCTGATGGCCGGCGTGGCGCTTGGTTCGGCAACCCTCATGAATGACCTGTACAAGATGCAGCGTATGATCGGCGCAACGCCGGGACCGCTCACCTGCTTCCTGTTGGAACGGGGGCTCAAGACCTTCGGAATGCGCATGGAGCACCACAACAATGCCGGTCTCACGGTTGCGCGCATGCTTGAGGCGCACCCGAAGATCGAGAAGGTCTGGTATCCTGGCCTTGAGTCACACCCGGATTACCGGATCGCCGCGGAGCAGATGCAGGGCAACGGCAGTGTCATCAGTTTTCTTGTCAGGGGGGGGAACGCTGAAACCCGGAAGTTCATCGACGCGCTCGAGCTTTTCCTGATCACACCGAGCCTCGGCGGCAGCGAGAGTCTGGTCACGCAGATGTGGGTAATGTCCTTCTTCGACTACCCGGAGGAATACCGCAAGAACATCGGCATGGTGGACAATCTTGTACGGCTTGCCCTTGGGCTTGAGGACATCGATGACCTGGTTGCCGATCTGAAGCAGGCACTTGAAAGGATCTGACCGAAAGGCTGCCTCCGCACCGTGAATCCTGTTTAACGCCCTGATCTCGCGGGTCTGATGTTCTGGTTCAGCCGGAAGAAGTTCTCCGGGTCGTATTTTTTCTTAAGAGCGGAAAGTTGCGCGTACTTGTCCGGCGTGTATGCTGCCCTGACCCTTTCTTCGCCCTCGTCCCCGAGGAAGTTTACATAGACCCCGTCGGAGAATGGCATCAGCGCCCCTGCGAAAGCCCTGGTCCACGCGACATGTTCGTCTGACTCATCAGGGTCTTTCCACTTGGAAACGATGTTGAGGCTGCAGAAGGCATTGCGGTGGCTGAATGCCATTGCCTCTTCAGGAACCCGCGATACGGCTCCCTGCATATGCTGGATGTGCACCTGCGTAAGGGGAGATGTCATGCCCGCAGCATATTCCGTGATGGTATCGATGCAGGGATCGCTCAGAGCATCCAGATAGACCGATTTCCAGTAGTTCAGAAGTCCCGGAGGAGCGTTGAGATCGAACATGGACTGAAAACGGGGATAGGGCATTACCCCCACGGAGCCGGCAACGGGGCTGAAGGTCTCCCTGAGCGGCTGCATTGCCTTAAGACCCTCATCAGCATCCCCTGTGTAACAGAAGTAAACTGCAATCGCCCGCATGCCAAACAGGCGTTCAGGCAGTTCGGGTGCAGGCAGAAGAGTCAGGAAAAGGAACATTGTGGTGAGTCCCTCGGGGATGAGAGAAATGTAATCGCGGTAGAAACGGAGGAGTGTAGCAGCATTGTCCGCCGGATAGATGATCATGCCTGCCAGTACCTGCGCTGCTGGATGAAGCCGGTAGGTAAAGGAGGTGATGATGCCGAAGTTGCCTCCCCCTCCGCGCAGTCCCCAGAAAAGGTCGGCATTTTCCTCTTCGCTGGCAATGAGATGCTGTCCGTCTGCGGTGACGATCCTGACGGAAAGGAGATTGTCACAGGTGAGGCCGAATTTGCGCATGAGCCAGCCTATGCCCCCTCCAAGGGTGAGCCCGGCGATGCCGGTGCTCGAAACCAGACCCCCCGTGGTTGCAAGGCCGTACAGATGCGTTGCCTGATCGAACTCCCCCCACGTAAGGCCTGCATCCGCCCGTGCGATCCTGGACGCCGCATCTATGTCGATCCCTTTCATGAGTGAGAGGTCGATGACCAGCCCTCCCTCGCAGACCGCATTGCCTGCGACATTATGGCCTCCGCTGCGCACTGCGGCAAGCAGCTTGTTAGTTCTCGCAAAGTCGACTGCCTTTATCACATCAGTCGTGTCTCTGCAGTAGAGGATCATTGCAGGGAACCTGTTTATCATGCCGTTCCAGACCCTGCGTGCAGCTTCGTAGATTTCGTCCCCGGGGCGTATGACGTTACCCCGAACCGAGGCAGCAAACCCCTGCAGAACCTCCTCAGGAACTATGACACCATCCTGGCGGAAAACCGTCCGCCCTGTCATGAGGCAAAGTTCCCCTTCATATCAGGAAATGCATATTCCGGGAGCAGGCACATATCCTTGCTGCTCACTTCGTAATGCTCCATGAAGGGTGGATTCGCAAAAACATTCTGAAACTTTTCAACCCACCCCTGGTAAAATCCGCTCTTTTCTGTGGCGAGCATATCGGCCGCAGTATTCCAGAGGCCGATAGAAATGCCCTTGCCTGCTGCAGGGTCTGTAAGAAGCAGCCCGCCGCTGAAGCCCTTCTGTTTCTTAGCTGCCGGGACCACGGCATCCCTGAAGAGACTGACAGCCTCTTCCCTTTTGCCGGCCCTGACGTCGAAAAATACGACTCTTGCATGCATGCCCGTTTCCTCCCTTGATATGATTTTGCGCTGCCGATATATTTATTTTCTCACAGGGCATTGTGCAATGCGAGCATGAACTTCTTTCGGTAGTGAATCAGTTTAATGCTTGAGCAGATACGCATCAAAAAAAATGATAAGATAAACACATGCCTAAACGGGAACGAATGGCGACATGGGCCTGCAATCGTGTTAACTTTAGCATTGCCTGTTGCGCTTGATCAGGGCTATTTTCGATATAATCCCTATATCTTGCCAATTTTAGGGCTCATTGCGGTTCTTCTTTATTTGGGATTGGCAGTAACAAGTGGCACATGCAAAAAATAATAAAATATCTTTATTTAAAGAGCCCTAGATTTAGTCTCATAGGATTTATTGTTATCGGTGTAACTATTGTCGGTCTTTTAGGGATATGTGAATGGTTTGCTCTTCGCAAGAGCATAGATCACGTTAATGAATTGCATGCCGAAGACAAAGCAAGAAATAATCATGATAAGGTCAACTCTCTATCTAAACCTCTCGAACAGCAAAAGCACCCTTCAGCCGAAGAAAAAATGCCGCAACCCACTAAACCATTACGATCAACTAATAAAACCAAAGAAGAGGTAAAGGGGAAAAACAACGTTGATAAAACAGAAAGGCCAGACCTTCGCAAACTCTTTGATGAGGACTTTTCAACCCATTTAAGGACTGGCATAAATCGCAAGCTTGGTATCAAAAGTGGAACAACAGAAAAATTTATAATCATTTCTGAAAAGGAATATTTGGATTTTGCTGGCAAATCAAAATTCTTAGGCTATTATATCCCATCGTCGACTGATACTTATCAAATAATTGAATACTTATCCGATTTTTATAAAACAACCTTAGATGAGTTTGACAAAAAAACCGAAACACAAGCGGGGCATGTGGCAGAATCCCATATGACTTCATCACGGGATTTAGTATTTTCGGGGAGAATATACATATATCATGTTACCTTCCTTTCGTTACAAGAACGAGCTGCTCTTGAAAGACTTTATGAGTCAAAGGGATTATCAGTAATTTTTAGGGGCAATGAATATTTATTGTTTATTTGGGAGAGTAAGCATTGAAGCAGACGTGTTGTCAACAAATAGAATTGTCCGGTTACGTAGCACATAAACTGTCCGGTCAGTAGCCAATTAATATTAGGCAGCTTTTTTGTCTAAGTTAGAGACCTCCTTTCCTTGTGAGTTAAAGGCAGCCAGTTTCCTGTGTCCATGGAATATGGCCAAGTTCCCATTTGGATAACGATGTACACGGACCTTTACTTTAACGTAGTGAAATCGGTATTTATCAGAAGGGATTTGAAGGGTCAGTCCATCGAATTTAATGCAGTTGTCATTGCCGACCTTTCGCTCATACTGTTCGCAGAGGATGTCTTGAATGGGTGTCCCGGCCCAAGGCACAAACATGCTTGCTGACTCCTCTGGGGCAACAGCAAACTCATTGTTAAAGGCAGGAAGATAAATGTCACGGATATAGGCATTGGCCTGTTTCATATCAGTGATGCCGGCAAGGGCGAGTTCCTTTACAAGCCTATCCTGATGGGTACGAAAGGCACGCTCAGAGCGTCCTCGGGCTTCTGGAGAATAAGCCGGAATCATCTCAATCCCTAACTGTCTCATAGCACGACCGAATTGTGTCAGATTCTCCTTGTCCACTTTCTTGCCGGCCTCTGGGGTATGCCAGTAGTGGCTGCCGCGATCAGTATAAAATGAGGCAAAGACTCCATTGTTGTCGACAACCTCATGTACCCCCTGAAAACTGCTCTGAGTCCCTTCTTCATCGACAAAGAACATCGAGTAATGCTCGTTGCTTGCATCATCCATCGTTACGATCAAATCCCATAACTTACCCGGCACCCATTCATGCTTTGAGCCGTCCTGGTGCAGCATCATGCCAATATACGGAGCCCTTGGTCGCTGTTTCCGGTGAGTTCCCTTTCTGGAAGCCTTAGGCACAAGCCCCTTGGCCTGAAGGGTCTTCTTTACCCATGTGTAGCTCCTTATGCCACCATGCCCCCGCCGATACCAACTGTAAAAGTGTTTAACCGTAAATCCCTGATATCGGTAGTTATATAAATCTGCCAGGGCTATGACCTCATCAACAGGAGCACTGCGGTGAGATATCTGTCCTAAACGCTGATCTATCAGCCCCTCCATCCCCTGCTCCTCGTACCTAACCAGATAACGCCGATAGGTCCGGTCACATACCCCAAGCAACCTTGCCGCTTCCTCCTGTGTCAATCTCCCCTTTTTCCATCCTTCATATGCTTCCTCAAATCTCATCTTCCGTACCTCCTGCAGTAGTTCTGTCTTTTTCATGAATGGCTCCTTCTTGCCATCCAATTTTAACCGGACAGTTTATGTGCTACAGATACGGACAGTTTATGTGTTCGCTACACATTTCTTTAAATGTATATTGGACAAGTATGCGTTAAGTTATAATAAAAATTATGCATACACACAAACACAAGAGACCAAGCATAAAGGATTTTTTTACGAACCTTTCGGCCCCCCGGCCTCTTACAGAAAAGATCAGGCTTCTTCTCAGGAATAACGCGATCAAGCTAAAGAACCGTCAGAACTGCTGCGGCCATCCCGGGGAGCCCGGCTGCTGACAGAAGGAAGAAGGGAACTCATCCGGGGGATGAGAGGAGAAGTGATCGAATTCCTGAAATTGCTTATATGTTGTGCTACCATGAGTCATAGCCAATGTACGGAATAAGATGATGCAT
>Ga0316627_100000054_pt1 | contig 19298 bp, 18 predicted proteins | sample OWC_Aug_M2_C1_D1_FD_207653 | JGI IMG/M metagenome (GOLD analysis project Ga0316627, IMG submission 207653) | Wetland soil microbial communities from Old Woman Creek delta, Ohio, United States - OWC_Aug_M2_C1_D1_C | ecosystem: Environmental > Terrestrial > Soil > Wetlands | place: USA: Ohio...
CACTCGGAGGCGCCGGCGCCGCTGTCGGCCATGATGTCCGGCGTGCTGCTGGCGGTCGCGCAGTACGCGATCATCCGCTGGAAGGCCGTCGTCGATGCCGCAGGGGGGCCCGCCTTCACGAACCGGGTGCTCATGGCGCTCGGCCTGCTGTCGATCGCCATCGGCGCCTTCAGCCTCGTCCGCCAGCAGAACTACAAGCGGCTGCTCGCGTACTCGAGCGTCGAGCACAGCGGACTCATCTGCCTGGGGCTGACGTTCGGACCGGCCGGCATGTTCGCATCGCTCCTGCACCTGCTGAATCACGCCCTCGCCAAGTCGATGAGCTTCCTCCTGGCCGGCCGCATCCTGGCCCGCTATCACTCGTCCGACGTGGAGCGGGTGTCCGGCCTGGTCCGGACGATGCCGGCCACGGGCGGGCTGTTCGGCGCGGGCGTGCTGGCGCTCATGGGCCTGCCGCCATTCGGCCTCTTCGTGTCGGAGTTCCTCCTGTTCCGCGCCGGTTTCACGAGCGGCCACCCCGTGGCGGCCGCGGCCGCCCTGCTGCTCGTCGGTGTCGGGTTCGTCGGGCTGGCCAGCCACCTGGCGCGGATGCTCCACGGCCCGGTCCCCGACGGCATCCCGGCTGGCGAGCCGCACTGGTGGGTGCTGGCGCCGCTCGCCGCATCCGTGCTGGCGCTGGTCGCCCTGGGCCTCTTCCTGCCGGGCGGCGTCGCCGGCCTGATCGGGCGTATCGCGGAGGCGATCGCGACATGAGCGACCTCGACGCGCTCCGTGCCAGCGTCATTGAGCGGCTGGCAGGCCGGCTGCAAGATCTCACCATCGTGCGCGGCCGGGAGCTGCACGCCAGGGCGGCCAGCAGCGACATGCCGGACGTCGCCGGCGTGCTGCAGTCCGGCTTCAATGCCGAACTCGTGTTGATGGCGGCTGACGACCGCCGGGATGACACGGGCGGCTTCCTCGTCCACTACCTCTTCGATCACAAGCGTGACGATTGGTACATCCACGTCACGACCGAGTTGGGAGGCGGCGCCGCGGAACTGGTGTCGCTGGCGCAGCAGAGCTACCCCGCGTCCCGGTTCGAGCGGGAGATCCGCGACCTCTTCGGCATCACGCCGAACGGGCATCCCGACCCGCGCCCGCTGGTGCGGCACGGTTTCTGGCCGGAGGACTACTTTCCGCTTCGCCGTGACGCCCGCACGGTCGTCTTCGAGGACGACGGGCGTCCGTTCCCCTTCGGCCAGGTGGAAGGCCCCGGCGTGTACGAGATCCCGGTGGGCCCCGTGCACGCCGGCATCATCGAGCCGGGCCACTTCCGCTTCAGCGCGGTCGGCGAAACGATCATCGACCTGAAGCAGCGGCTGTACTTCACGCACAAGGGCACCGAGAAACTGTTCGAGGGGCGCAGCCCGGCGGATGGCGTCGAACTGGCGGAGCGCGTGTCAGGGGACTCGACCGTCGGCCACGCCCTGGCATTCTGCCGCGCGCTGGAGTCGGCCGCCGGCGTCGCGGTCCCGGCGCGCGCCTCGTACGTCCGGGCGGTCCTGCTCGAACTGGAGCGCCTCTACAACCACATCGCCGACTTCGGCATGATCGTCAGCGACACGGGGTTCGCGGTGGCACACGCGCACTGCTACCGGATTCGCGAGCGCTTCCTCCGGCTGAACCATGCGCTGACGGGCAACAGGCTGCTGCGTGGAGGCGTGATCCCGGGCGGCGTGGCCTTCGACCTGCCGGCGCGCCTGGCCCCGCACGCGGGCGCCGCGTCCGTGCCGGCCGGCATCGACCTTGCGGCCGAGGTCGATGCCGGGGTGCGTGACTTCCTCGAGGTCGTGGACATCTGCCTCGACCATTCGCTGGTGATGGACCGCCTTCAAGGGGCTGGCACGCTGGATGCGACTATCGCCAGGGACCACGCGGTGAGGGGCTACGTCGCGCGCGCGTCAGGTCTCGATGTGGACGCGAGGCGCGATCATCCGGTCCCGCCGTACGACCGCCTGACCTTCACCGTGCCGGTGCTCGACTCCGGCGACGTGCGGGCGCGGGCCTTGATACGGGTCGAGGAGGTGAAGGCCTCCGCGATGCTGATCCGCCAGGCCGTCGACGCGCTGCCCGAGGGACCGTTGGCGGTGCGGGTGCCGGCCCTTCCGGCGTTCATGCCGGCGTTCGCCATCGTCGAGGGATGGCGGGGCGCCATCGTGCACTGGGTGATGGGAGGCGGGGACGGACGCCTGCGCCGCGTGAAGATCGTCGACCCGTCCTTCCTCAACTGGCCTGCCCTGTCGCGCGCGGTCATCGACAACATCGTCCCCGACTTTCCACTGTGCAACAAGTCGTTCAACCTGTCGTACTCGGGGAACGATCTGTAGGGGCGGGATTCGGCGGCCCACGGTACAATCGGGAGTCATGTCTCAGTTCGTGCACGACGCCGTCGCCGGGTACCTGGCGGCGCTGAACACGCCGGAAGATCCACTCCTCTCCGAGGTGCGCGCGCGTTCGGAGGCCGACCGCGTGCCGGCGATCAGCCCGGACACGGGCCGGCTCCTGCACGTGCTGGCGGCCGCGGCGGCTCCCCGGCGGATCCTCGAGATCGGCACCGGCTACGGCTGCTCGGGCATCCAGCTTGCCCGGGCGCTCGCGCCCGGCGGCATGCTGTTCACCATCGAACGGGCGCCGGCGCGGGCCGCCGCGGCGCGGCAGCACTTCGAACGCGCGGGGCTCGGCAGCTGCGTCAGCGTCATGGTCGGCGAGGCGGCGCGGCTCGTGCACAAGGTGGCCGGCCCGTTCGACCTGATCGTCCAGGACGGCTCCAAGGACCAGTACGAGCCGGTGCTCGACCGTCTCGTCAGCCTGCTGCGTCCTCGAGGCGTGCTGGTCTCAGACAACATCCTGTGGCAGGGCGACGTGATTCCCGGGTTCCGCGCGGAGCCGGCGCACACCCCCGAGAGCACGGCCGTCATCGCGCGGTATAGCGGGCGCCTCGCGTCCGATCCCCGCCTCGCCACGATCTTCCTGCCCGTCGGCGACGGCGTCGCCGTGTCGGTCAGGCGCCACGAGGACGCCCCCTGATGAGCGACGGCCATCATGAACATTGAGGACTGGCTCGCCAACGCCTGCGCCGACGCCGAGCGGCGAGGTCTCGCCGATCTCAAGCCGCTGCTGGAGTCGCTCGCAGAGTCCACGAGATCTCTACGCGGCGCCGGCTGGGACGACGCCGGCTGCCCGCCGGCGGGCCAGGCGGCCGAGGCGACGCCGGCGCCGCCGCCTGACGGAGCGCCGCGATGACGGCGCCGCTGCACTTCCACACCATCGCCGAGCTCGCGCCCCTCGTCGCGGCCCGGCGCATCTCCTCGGAAGACCTGACCCGCGCCTGCCTGTCGGAGATCGACGCGCACGATCGCGCGCTCAACGCGTTCATCACGGTCCTCCGCGCCAGCGCAGTCGCCCAGGCCCGCGAGCTCGACGCCGAACTGGCGGCGGGCCGTCACCGCGGCCCGTTGCACGGGATACCGGTCTCGCTCAAGGATCTCATCGACCAGCGCGGCGTCCCGACGACGGCCGCCTCCCGCGTGCGCGAAGGGCACGTGGCCGCACACGATGCGCCGGTGACCGCGAGGCTCCGCGCGGCCGGAGCCGTCTTCATCGGCAAGACCAACCTGCACGAGTTCGCGTTCGGCACCACGAGCGACGACACGGCGTTCGGCGCGGTCCGCAACCCGCACGACCCGTCGCGCTCGCCGGGCGGATCGAGCGGCGGGTCTGCCGTGGCCATCGTCACCGGGATGTCGGTGGCCTCCATCGGCACGGACACGGGCGGGTCCATTCGCATTCCCTCGGCGGCGTGCGGCACGGTCGGCCTCAAGCCTGCCTGGGGTGAGGTGCCCTGCGACGGCGTCGTGCCGCTCAGCCGATCGCTCGACCACGTCGGGCCGATGACGCGGTCGGTGGCCGACGCCTGGCTCCTCTACCTCGTGCTGCGCGGCGACGCGACGGCCGCCCGCTGGCCCTTGCCGGCCCGCCGATCGGTCAGGGACCTCCGCCTGGGCGTGCCCCGCGCGTATTTCCACGACGTGCTCGACGATGACGTGCGGGCATGCGTGGCCGCATCGCTGGCGTGGCTCCGGCAGGCCGGCGCACGCACGGTGGACGTCGCCATTCCCCACGCCGGCGGCGCCGCGGCCGTGTACCTGCACACCTCGCTGCCGGAGGCAGCGGCGTACCACGCCGGGTGGCTCGAATCCGCGCCCGATCGCTATACGCGGAACGTGCGGCTGCGCCTCGAACTGGGCCGCTACGTGCTCGCGGAGGACTACGTGAGGGCGGAGGCCGCGAGGGCCGTGCTCCGGCGCGAGGTGGACGCGGCGCTCGACGGCTGTGACGCCCTCGTCCTGCCGACGCTGCCAATCCCGGCGCCGCCGATCGGGGCGGCGACCGTCGACGTCGCCGGGGCGGCGCAGCCCGTCCGGGCGATGATGCTCAGGTTGACGCAGCTGTTCAATCTCACCGGGCACCCGGCCATCTCGATCCCGATCGGCGACACGGCGGCGGGGCTTCCGTGCGGGCTGCAGCTGGTGGGGCGGCGCGACGACACCGAGGCGCTGCTCGCCGCGGCGGCCGCCTGTGAGCCCGTCGTCATCTCGTGACGGTCTCAACGCCATGCTGAAACGGATTTTCCACCGCTGGGAGCGGTCGCTCGCGTCCGCGGACAACAACCGCGTGGTGCGCCCCTTCGAGTGGGGCGCGGAGTGGCTCACCGGGGACGGGCGCGCACCCCACGGTGATGCCGAAGCGTACGTGCGTGAGTACGCCGATCGCGCCATGCGAGACGCGGACGCGTGGTACGCCACCGGACCGGCCTCGTCGTACGGCACGGCGCCGCTCCCGGCCGACGCGAAGCCGGGCGAGCGGATGATCACGTTCACGAGCGCGATCACGACCCCGCACCCGGAGAACAACACCGTCTATCTGCGCTATTTCCCAGCCGCCCCGTCGCGCCGCCGGAACGGCGGGGCGACGCCGCGCCGCGCCGTCGTCGTGATGGCGCAGTGGAACGCCGACGAGGGCGGGCACGTCGGCGTGTGCCGCATGCTGGCGGCGATCGGCATCAGCGCGGTGCGCCTCAGCCTGCCGTACCACGATCGGCGCATGCCGCCGGAGCTCGAGCGGGCCGATTACATCGTGTCGAGCAACGTCGGGCGGACCCTGACGGTGAACCGCCAGGCCGTGCTCGACGCCCGCCGAGCCGTCGCGTGGCTCAAGCAGCAGGGCTACGAGCGCGTCGGCATCCTGGGCACCAGCCTCGGTTCGTGTCTGGCGCTGCTGACGATCACCCACGAGCCGCTGATCGACGCGGTCGTGCTCAACCACGTGTCGTCGTGGTTCGGCGACGTCATCTGGGAGGGGTTGTCCACGACGCACGTGCGCGCCGGATTCGACGGCCACATCGAGCTGCCCGCGCTGCGTGAGGCATGGCTCCCGATCAGCCCGAAGTGCTACATGCACAAGGTCGGCACGCGGCCGTCCCTGTTCGTCTACGCGTTGTACGACCTGTCGTTTCCCCTCCACCTCTCGATGGACATCGTGGCGGAGTCGCGACGGTGCGGCGTGCCCACGACGGTGCGGGTCCTGCCCTGCGGCCACTACACGACCGGCAAGGCACCGTTCAAGTACCTCGACGGCTACTACATGGCGACGTTCCTGCGGCGGCACCTGTAGTGGAGTCGAGGTTGTGTCCGGGACCTGACCCCGGAATCACAGATAGCGGAGGATGCCCTTGAAGGCGTCGTAGAGGACGCCGGCGAGGGCCTGCACCAGCGGAGACACCTGCCCCGTCTCGACCGCGTCGGCCACCGTCACCGGGTCGGTGATCAGCAGCCATATCGTCGCGCTGGCCATGACGGCCGAGATGACGGCCACCGTGCCAAACAGGCTCAAGCTGAGGCGGACGACGCTCATGGCTCGTGAGGGGTCGGCCTTAGTCTACACCCGAGACCGGGCGCCCGGTTACTATTACGCACCCGGCCGGGCGCAGGTTGCACACTATTGGACGATGCCGGCGCCCGGTCGGTTGGGAACGGCCTCTCGCCCTTCGCCTACTCCTCGCTGATGCGTGGCTTCATGAGCGCGAGCATCGCCTGCACGCCCAGCAGGGGCCCCGGCAGGATCAGCAGGAACGCCCACTGCCAGCCCACCCACTCGGCCGCCGCCGACGTCAGCCGGATGGAGACCATCGTCAGCAGGAACCCCAGGCAGGTCTGCACGGTCAGGGCGGTCCCGAGGTACTCGCCGTCGGTGGTCTCGGCGACGATGGCCGAGAACTGGGCGGAATCCGCCACCACGGAGAAGCCCCACACGGTGACGAGCAGCAGCAGGACGGCGAAAGGCGCGTGGAAGGCCGGCACCGTCAGGGCGCAGCAGGTGGCGCTCAGCATCATGGCCCACGCGGCCACGTTCGCGCGGCCGCGCCGGTCGGCGAAGAAGCCCGCGGCGACGGCGCCCGCTGCCCCGGCGCCGATGGCCACGAAGGCCGCCAGCGACCCGAGGCGCCCGGCCGAGGCGGCACCCCGAGTCGCGAGGGCGGCCGTCACGTAGAGCCCCACCCACGTCCACATGGCGTAGAGCTCCCACATGTGGCCGAGGTAGCCGAGCACGCCGAGCCGCGTGCCGCGGCGCGTGAACACGCGAACGGCCGCCTTCGGGTCGAAGGCCGGCGCGGACGTCGCGAGGGGGCCGTCCTTGACCGTCAGGATGGCCACGAGGCCGCCGGCCACCGCCAGGATCGACGCCAGCTGCATCGTCGAGCGCCAGGCACCGCCTGAAACCGCCGCGAGCAGGTACGGCACGGCCTTGCCCAGCGTGAGGGACCCGACCAGGATGCCCAGGGCGGCGCCGCGCCTCGTGCTGAACCAGCCGGCCACGATCTTCATGCCCGGCGGGTACACCAGCGCGAGCGCGGTGCCCGTCGCGAAGCGCCAGGCCACGGCCTCGACCGGCGACGGCGCCGTCGTCACGAGCGCGTTGGCCGCCGCCGCGCCGAAACAGCCGACGCCGAACACCCAGCGGGCGTTGACGAGGTCCGACAGGTTGAGCAGCGCGGCCACCAGCGTGCCCGCCACGAAGCCGCCCTGCACGGCCATGGTCAGCCACGCCGCCTGGGCGGTGGTGAGGTGATACTCCGCCACGATCGACGAGGACACGGCGGACGCGGAGAACCACGGCGCCATGCCAAGCAGCTCCGCGAGCCCGACCAGCGCGAGCATGCGCCACGCCTGCGGGCCATTTACCATGTGGCGGGTTTCCCAGTACGATGCACGGGAGCGCCAGTATACGCCGAAGCGAATCGCCGTGCCGACATCAGGTCTCGACATCCCGTTCCGGAAGCACGTCCTCGACAACGGACTGCAGGTGGTCATCCACGAGGACCGCTCGTGCCCGATCGTCGCGGTCAACGTCTGGTATCACGTCGGCTCGAAGAACGAGGTCCCGGGCCGGACCGGCTTCGCCCACCTGTTCGAGCACCTGATGTTCGAGGGCTCGGCCCATCACGCCTCGGGGTACTTCGAGCCGCTGCAGCACGCCGGCGGCACGCTGAACGGCTCCACCAATCCCGACCGCACCAACTACTGGGAGGTCGTTCCCTCCAACGCGCTCGAACTCGCGCTGTGGATGGAATCCGATCGCATGGGGTTCCTGCTCCCCGCCCTCACGGACGAGAAGTTCCACAACCAGCGCGACGTCGTGCTGAACGAGCGGCGGCAGACCTACGAGAACCGGCCCTACGGCATGGCTGGGCTCGCGATGATCGACGCCCTGTTCCCCGAGGGCCACCCCTACCACTGGGCGACGATCGGGTCGCCCGACGACCTGCGGGCCGCGACGGCCGACGACGTGCGCGCCTTCTTCCGGCGGTACTACCACCCGGCCAACGCCTCGCTGGCCATCGCGGGCGACGTAGACGGAGACCGGGCGCTGGCACTGGCGGCCGCGTACTTCGGCGAGATTCCTGCCGGCGAGCCTCCCGACGCCGTGGCGCCCGCGCCGCCGCACGCCCGTCCGTCGCGCCGCGTCGTCGAAGACCGGGTTGAACTCCCGCGGCTCTTCCTCGGGTGGCTGAGCCCAGCGACCTACGCCGACGGCGACGCGGAACTCGACCTGCTGGCCGACGTGCTCGCGACGGGGAAGGCGTCGCGCCTCTATCGGGCGCTGGTGTACGAGCGGCGCGTCGCGACGGACGTCTCGGCCTACCAGGGTTCGCGGGAGCTCGGCAGCGCGTTCCAGGTGGTGGCCACCGCCGTGCCGGGCGTCGGGCTCGGCGTCCTCGAAGCCGCCATCCACGAGGAGATCGCGCGCGTGCGGGAAGCGGACCTGTCCGAGGACGAGCTCGACCGCGCGCGGGCGCTCACCGAAACGGCGTTCGTGTCGAGGCTGCAGTCGGTGGGCGGGTTCGGCGGCAAGTCCGATCAGCTCAACCACTACAACGTGTTCCTCGGCGACCCGGGCTACTTCTCGCGCGACCTGGAGCGCTACCGGAACGCCGGCCGCGCACGCGTCCGCGCCGCGGCCGAGGCGCACCTCGCCTCCGGCCAGTGCGTCACGCTCAGCGCCGTGCCGCTGGGCCAGCGGGCTCTGGCGGCGCCCGACTCGGAACTGGTGGTGATGAGGTGAGCGCCGTCGACCGCAGCCGGCTGCCGCGACCCGGACCGGAGCCAGGCTTCACGTTCCCGGTCGCCGACAGGCAGCGCCTCGGGAACGGGCTCTCGCTGGCGACCGTGCAGCGCCCGGGCCTGCCGATGGTGAGCGTCGTGCTGGTGCTGCCCGCCGGCAGCGCCGTCGATCCGGCAGCGCTGCCCGGCCTGGCGTCGATGACGGCGGACATGCTCGACGAGGGCACGGGCGATCGGTCGGCCATACAGATGCAGGAGGCGCTCGCGCGCATCGGCGCCGAACTCGACACCGAAACAGGCCCCGACGCCGTCGTCCTGTCGCTCTCGCTGCTCGCCCGCTTCGTCCCCCAGGGCCTTCAGCTGCTGGCCGACATCGCCGTGCGGCCGCGGCTGGGAGCGCCCGACGTCGAGCGCGTGCGCACGCTCCGCACCAATCGCCTGCGCCAGTTGCGCGACGTCCCGGGCGTCAACGCCGAGGCCGTCTTCGCGCGAGCGCTCTACGGTTCGCACCCGTACGGCCATCTGTCCATTGGCTCGAGCGGCTCGCTGGCCACGATGGGTCATGCCGACGTCTCCGCGTTCCACCGACGGCACTATGGGCCTTCGTCCGCCACGCTCATCGCGGTGGGCGCGATTGACGGGACGGCGTTCACGCGCCAGGCCGAGGACGCCTTCGGGTCGTGGCAGCGCCTGGCAGATGCGCCGCCGGCAGCGGCTGGACCGTCCGGCGGCATGGATGGCGGACCGGCCGGCGCGCAGCCCTCGCCGCGCCTTCTGCTGGTCGACAGGCCCGGCGCCGCCCAGACTGAACTGCGCATCGGTCATGTCGGAGCGCCGCGCACGACATCCGACTTCCACGCGCTCATGCTGCTCAACGCCGTGCTCGGCGGGCACTTCTCCAGCCGCCTGAACCTGAACCTGCGCGAGCGCAAGGGCTACACGTACGGCGTGCGGTCTGCCTTCGACTTCCGGAAGATGGCCGGCCCCTTCTCGGTGCAGACCAGCGTGCAGACCGACGCGACAGCCGACGCCGTCGCGGAAGTCCTGACCGAACTCCGAGACATCGGCGGCGTCAGACCGCCGGGCGAGGACGAACGCAGCCTGTCGGTCGCGACGCTGACGAAGGGCTACCCGCGGAACTTCGAGACGTCGGGCCAGGTGGCCCGGGGCCTGGCCCAGTTGGCGGTCTACGGATTGCCGGACGACACATTCGACATCTTCGCCCCGCGCATCCGGGCGCTCGCGGCGGACGACGTGACGCGGGCGGCAGGCCGGCACATCCATGCCGAGCGGGCGGTCGTCGTGGCCGTGGGCGACTGCTCGCGCGTCCGCGGCGCACTCGAGGCCGCTGGCCTTGGCGAGGCCGCGATCGTCACGGCCGACTTGTGACGCGCTGACTGGAGTAGCCATGCTGCTTGCCGGAGATGTCGGAGGCACCAACACGCGGCTCGGGCTGTTCGCCGCGGCTGTCCCCCGTCCCTCGCCGGTGGAGGTCCGGACCTACGCGACCGACGGCTTCCCGTCGCTCGAATCGATGCTCGCGGCGTTCCTCGCCGATGCCGGCGTGCGCCCGACAGCCGTCCAGGGCGCCGCCTTCGGCGTCGCGGGACCGGTCGTGCATGGCCGCGCCGTCCTCACGAATGCGGCATGGCAGATCGACGCGGCGGCCGTCGCCGCGTCGCTGGGTCTTCCCTCCGTGGACCTCCTGAACGACCTGATCGCGATGGCCCACGCCGTCCCGGCCATCACCGCGGCCGAGCAGAGGACGCTCCAGGAGGGCCGCGCGAATCCCGACGGCAACGTGGCGCTCATCGCGCCGGGCACGGGCCTGGGCGAGGCGCTGCTGGTGCACAGCGGAGGCACGCTCGTGCCGTCGCCGTCGGAAGGCGGCCATGCCGACTTCGCCGCGAGGACGGCTCGCGAGGCCGGCCTGCTCGCCGTCCTGACCGAGCGCTTCGGACGCGCCAGTTACGAGCACGTCATCTCCGGCCCTGGCCTCGTGAACATCCACCGCTTCGTCCACCGGTCGCCCTGCGCGCCGGTGGATCCCGATGCCGCCGACGCCGCGGCGCACATCTCGGCGGCTGCCCTCGAGTTGCGCTGTCCGGCCTGCGTCGAGGCCCTCGACCTCTTCGTCGCCATCCTCGGGGCGGAATGCGGGAACGCCGCGCTGCGGGGATTGACGACGGGCGGCGTGTATCTTGGCGGAGGCATTCCGCCGAAGATCCTCCCGGCGCTCGAAGGCCGCACGTTCCTCGACGCGTTCCGCGCGAAGGCGCCGATGGAGCACCTCGTCGCCGCCATCCCGGTCCACGTGATCGTCCACCCCAACCCGGCCTTGCTCGGGGCCGCCGTCGCCGCGGCGATGCAGGTGGCGCGCGCGCGCCGCTGACGCGCGTCCGCTTCCGCACACCCGGAGGCGCGCGGGGGCCTGCTGGATCTTCACGCCGCCATTCGTATACACTCGCGCCCAATCGTTCCCCCGGCCAAGGAGTGTCACCATGCCCGAGCCTGCGCCCGCCGGCACCGTGTCGAGCAACCGCGGTGTGATGATCGTGCTGTCCTACCTGTGGATCCTCGCGCTGGTGCCGCTGCTCGTCGAAAAGGACGACCAGGAGGTGCAGTGGCATGCGAAGCACGGCATCGTCCTGATGGTGGCGGAGATCGTCTTCTGGATCGTGTTCAACATCGTCGTCTACATGATCCCGTTCGGCTGCGTGGTCGGCTTGATCGGCCCCCTCGTCGCACTGGCGTTCCTCGGCGTGCACATCGTGGCGATGATCAAGGGCCTCAACGGGCAGCGGCTCATCATCCCGAGACTGTCGGAGTACGCCAGCAGGTTCTGAAGTCCGTTGTCCCGGCTGATCCGCCTCGCGGTCATCGTGGCGGCGGGCGCCGCGTTGTTCGACGCGACGCGCCCGCCGTCCGTCCAGGCGAGCGCCCGTCTGGCCGTCGCGGGCATCCACGCTTACCAGCGCGTCCTGTCGCCCGCCGCCGCGAGGGTCGGCGCGGTGTGCAGATTCACGCCGACGTGCAGCCGCTACGCGGAAGCGGTGATCGCTCGCGACGGGATCGTGCGGGGCGGATGGCTGGCACTGAGGCGGGTCGCGCGATGCGGGCCGTGGACGCCGGCGGGGACGAAGGACGTGCCGTAGGAACAGTAGCCAGTAGCCAGTAGCCAGTAGGAAGACGACGAGGACGCCGTGAAACCGTCTCGCTTTGTAGTGTGGGCAGCCGTTCGTCTACTGAATACTGGCTACTGACTACTGGCTACTGACCATTCGATCCTGCCGTGTGCTCGAAGATCTTCCTGGTCTCGTTCGAGAGCAACACCCAGAACGTGTAGCCCGCCAGCGCGGTCCCCACGGGCAGGAAGAACAGGTTCAGCACAGCGAGCGCAAGCCCCACGAGCCTCGCCCACGCCTTGTGCGCGCGCAGCGCGAAGCCCGTCCACAGGTGGATGCCGCCCCACGCAAGGGCGCTCGCGGCGAAGATGAAGAAGAACCCGACGGTCAGGCCTGCGGCCACGTCCGGACCCAGGGCCGCCCGCTCGGCCGACGTGACAATCGCCAGCGCGCCGATCGCGAGGACGAGAATCGCCGCGCCGGCCACGAGGGCCAGGGCGCCCCACATCTGGTAGAAGACGGCGAGAAGGTCGATGTGTCTCGTCATGCGGTAGCGGATGCGCGGGCCCTTCCGGGGGCGAACCCGCGTGTGAAACCCGTCGCGCACCGCAGACCTGGCGGCGACGGGACGGAGCCCGCAGGCTTCAGCCTGCGTGAGCCGGGGCGATCTCACCTATCTCAAGTGAGCCCCCGAGTAGTATTCTGCCACTGTCTATGACGCGAGTGCTGCTGATCTCGCTCGTGCTCTGGTCGTCCGGCGCCGCGGCGCAGATCCCGGTTCTCCGCGTGTCGCCGGTCAGCCTGGCCTTCGTATTCGACGGCCGAGGCCCGGCCGCGCCCCAGCAGATCCAGGTCCGCAATCTCGGCAGCGGCACGCTGCGATGGACGGCCCGGCCGACCGTCGCATGGATCCGCGTGTCGCCCGCCTCGGGATCGGGAGCCGCGGTGTTGAGCGTGGAGGTCGACCCCACGCGGCTGAGACCGGGCCTGCATGAAGGGCGGATCACCGTCGATGCCCCTGATGCCGACGATGCGCCGGTGTCCGTCGCCGTGACGGCCGACGTTGCCGCGCCGCCGACGCCGGCAGCCCCGGCGCGCCCCGTGCCCCCCGCGGCCGACCCCGCGCCACGTGTTACCCCAGAGGCTGCGCCCAGGCAGGGCCCCGGCGAACCCGGCCCCGGTCCGCCGGTGGCAGGCGCGCCGTCACCCGGCCCGCTCCGCATCGAGCGCAGGGTTTTGCCGCCGGCGACCCGCAACCTGCCCTACGCCCAGGCCATTCCAGTGGCGGGCGGCACCCCGCCCTACGCCATGCGCGTCGTCGAGGGGCGCCTGCCGGCCGGGCTCGTGCTGGCGCACGGCTCGATCTCGGGAACGGCACGCGTCCAGGGCTATTACAGCTTCGTGGTCGCCGTGACGGACGCATCGGCGCCGCCCATCACGATTGCGCAGCCGCTCGGCCTCCGTGTCATCATCCTGCAGCCGGACACCGCGCTGGTGCTGAGCCCGCTCGCCGTCACCCTCCGGTTGCCGGGCCGGAAGCGTGACGGGCGGGCTGTGCTGTCGATCGGGAGCGGACGGCAGCGCCTGGAATGGACGGCGAGCGCCGACGTTCCCTGGATTCGCCTGGCGCCTGCCGCAGGCGTGTCGCCGGCCACCGTGCAGATTGTCGCGCTGGCCGCACAGCTCTCGCCCGGCACCCATCTCGGCACCGTGACGGTGTCGATGGAGGGCGCGCCGAACAGCCCGGCCAGCATCCCCGTCCAGGTCACCGTGCCACGATAGAGGCCATATGGAGCAAACCCAGGACTGCCCGATGTGCGGCGAAGTCATGCGCCTCAAGGTGCGCGAGCAGATCGACTACATCCCCGGGCAGTCACAAACGGTCCGCACGGAGATCAAGGAGTGGATCTGCCCGGATTGCGACTACTTCGAGGAATACGAGGAAAGCGCCCAGGAGCCGTCCGAGCAGCCGTGAGGATTCGGGGGCGGCAACGCCGGCTGGCCGCCGGAGCCTGCCGGTACTCGCGCGTGGCGGGACGGCGACGCGTTCGCGTCGCCTCGGCGGCGCCGCGCTAGCGGGCGCCGAGCATCAAGAGGATCTCGCGGCGGACTTCCTCGCCGAACTCGTCGATGGCCATCGCGGCCTCGCACTCGTCGCAGAGGACTTCGAACACCGCCGGCCGGTTCTCTTCCGCCACGTCCACGCGGGTGCCGTCGACGTGGATCACGTGCATCTGCAGAGTCTTGACCTGGAAGCTCTTGGCGTTGCCGCAGCTCGGGCACGCAACAGACATCGTCAACTCCTTCGTGCGCTGCCACCGGGACGCCGGTGGGTATCCCGGGGATTGTACGGTATAACTGCGTGGCGGAGAAGCTGAAACATGAGCGTGACTGCTTACGAAATCCGGTCCGAACTGCGCGGCGGGCACTGGGTGGCCTGGGTCGTGCGCACGCCGGACGGCAAGCCCGACAAGTCGGTGCTGCTCGTCGGCCAGACTCGCGAGGAAGCCGAAGCGCGGGCGCGGGACTGGGCGGACGGCAAGGTCGGTCAGGGCGCGTAGACCAGGCATCCGTCCACGCGCGAGCCCGGGTACATCGCGCGCACGGCATCGACGTACGAACGGAGCTGGCGGCGATCCGCTTCACGGCGGGTCCCGGTCTTGAAGTCCACCACGACGATCCGCCCATCCGGCCTGAACGCCAGGCAGTCGATGACGCCCCGCAGCACGGTGACGCCGCGGGCGTTCCTGCGCGGCGCAGGAAGCACCGAGATCGGCACCTCGAAGTGGCAGTCGGCGCCGTCGACGGCCGCCCGCAGCGCCGGCTGCGACCACATGCCGCCGAACATGCGCGCGGCGTCCGCGGCAAGACCGTCGGCATCCCGCACGGTCCAGACCTCGTCGGCCGCGACAAGTCCGCGTGCGGTCGCGGCGAGTTCGCCGGCGGGACGATCACCGCGCACGCCGGCCTGGAACATCCGGTGCACGACCCGCCCAAGCACCACGCCGTACCCGTCGGCTGATTCCGCCGCCCCGGCGCCCTCCCATCGTGCCCCGCGGGCACCGCCCCTCGTGATTGGGCTCCGTTCCCGTCCGGCTGCATCGACGACGACCTCGAAGTCGTCCGGCGGCGGCGGGAGCGCGTCGCTCTCGAGGCCGGGCGCAATCGCGAACGGGGCCGGGCGGTCCGGTTCGGGTGCGGTGGCGGCCACGCAGACCCTGAAGACGTGCGTTCCGCCCGTTCCGGCCGTCCATCTCACCTCGGCACCGTCGGCCTGCACCGCGGCGGCGGTGCCGATCGCGGCGCGAATCGACTCGGGCAGGACCTCTCCCAGGCTGCCCTTCTTCGGCCTGAAGACGCCCCGATCGGCCGCCGTCGCCAGGTACACGCGGTCGCGCGCCCGCGTGAGCGCGACGTACATCAGGCGCTTTGTCTCCTCGCGTTCCCGCGCGGATTCGTCCGCGTCGAACTCCGCCTCGTAGTCGCCCACCGCCACGGCGTCCTCGGGCCCGGCGTGCGCCGCGACCCTGATCGGCGCGCGGGGAGCGCCGGACCCGCGGGCGAGGTTCACCACGAACACCACGGGAAACTCGAGCCCCTTCGCGGCGTGGACCGTCATCAGGTTCACGGCGTCCACGGCATCCACGACGGCGTTCGACTCGTCGCCGGCCGACAGGCGGTCGAGGTGATCCGCGAGCCGCGCCAGGGTGAGGTAGCCGCTGTTCTGCAGCCGGCGCACCAGGCCGCGGATCTTCTTGATGTTCTCGCGGGCCGCGACCGCGCGGCTGCCCCGGATTTCGTGCTCGTACGCGGAGTCCGCGAGCGCGCGGTCCAGCACCTCGGCCGGCGGGATCCGGTCGGCCAGGTTCAGCCACTCCGCGAGGCTGGCGCGCACGCGGGCCAGGACGGCCGCGTCCTCGGCATCCAGCCGCGCCGCGGCCGGAGGCGCGGCCCGGGCGGTGAGCGCCGACGCGAGGCCCGGCGCGAGCCGCTGCAGCCCGGGGTCGGAGAGCCTGACGAGCCGCGAGCGGAGAAAGGCGGCCGCGCGGAGGTCCGACGACGGCTCGGCTAGGAACCTGACGAGCGCAACGACGTCCCTGACCTCGTCGGCCTCGAAGAACCCCAGCCCGCTGTACACGTACGCGGGAATCCGGCGCGCCTCGAGCGCCTCCTCGAATTCACGGTGGCTCGCGCGGGACCGGAAGAGGATGGCGATGTCGGCGGGCCGGATCGGCCGGCGAAGGCCGCTCTGCCTGTCCCGCACCTGTACGCCTGCGGCCAGCCGTGCGATCTCCGCCGCCGCGGACGCCGCGCACTGGCGCACATCGGCGGCGGCGATGAGCCCGAGCGGCGTGCCGGACGCCGCGTCGCCGCCGTCCGCGATCGGGAAGGCGTCCCGCTCGCCGTAGCTGAATCCGTCCCGCCGGCCGTCGCTCCCGGCTGCGATCTCGCGGAACAGGTCGTTGACGAATGCGAGCAGGCCTGGCGCCGAGCGGAAGCTGTGCGTGATGCTCCGCAGCGGGCTGCCGCCGGGGCGGAGCGCGCCCACCTCGGCCGCCGCGTCGTCGAGCACGCCCGCGTCGGCGTCGCGGAAGCCGTAGATCGACTGCTTCCGGTCCCCGACCACGAAGATCGAGGGCGGCAGCGGCGCCTCGGACGGGAGGCCCAGCCCCTCGCCCCACGCCCGCACGAGCAGGGAAACCAGCTCCCACTGCGCGCGCGAGGTGTCCTGGAACTCGTCGACGAGGACGTGGTGGTAGCGCGCCTCCAGCAGGTACCGGCTGCGCGCGAACTCGTCCATGTTGCCGAGCAGCATGCGCGCGCGGATGAGCAGTTCGTTGAAATCGAGCACGCCGCGCGCCTCGAGCGTCCGCCGGTACCGCGAGGAGGCGATGCCGAACACCTGCCACACGGCGCGTGAGAGGATCGCGTTCATGTCGCGCCGGAACGCGCGGATGGCGTCGGCCACCGCCGGCGCCGCGCCGGCGACGAGCGCCCAGTGCGCCTTGCGCGCGCCGTGGCTGGCGTGCAGCCCGGCCGGGTACTCGTTCGGCGCCCGCAGTCGAGGCGTGCCCGCCTTGGTGAAGAAGTGCCCCCGAAGCCGGTCGAGCATGCCCCTCAGCTGCGCCGGCTCAATCCCGCCGCCGTCTTCGTGCGCCGCCGCGTGCACGAGGCGGCGGATGTCCGCGGCCAGGAGCACGAAACGCGGATGGCCCAAAGGACCGCTCTCGAGGAACGCGTCGGGCCCGCCCGGGATCGCGCCCAGGGCGGCGGCGATCCGGTCGATCCCGCCGCGGCACGCCCGCGCCGCGTCGAGATCGCGCGGCCCGCGGCTGGTGACGCGCCGCAAGACCCCCGCCGCCACGATGCGCCGCTCCAGCAACGCGGCGAGTCCCGCGCGCAGCCGGCCTTCGCCCAGCTGGGCGAACAGGAGCGCGACGTCTTCGTCGCCGCTCGCCCGCGCGCGGCAGATGCGGAGCGCGTCGTCCAGCGATTCCTCGACCAGCCGCGGCACCTCCGTCTCGTCGGCCACGTCGAACCCCGGGTCGAGATCGGCCTCGAGCGGGAACTCGCGCAACAGCGAGAGGCAGAAGGCGTCGATGGTGCTGATCGCGATGTCGTTGAGGCGGTCGCGCAGCTGGCGCCAGCGCGCGTCATCCTCGGGCGAGCGCCCGGCGGCGTCGCGCAGGGTGCGGACGATGCGCTCGCGCATCTCCGCCGCCGCCTTGCGGGTGAACGTCATCGCCAGGATGTTCCTGGGATCGACGCCGGCCCGGAGGAGGTTCACGTAGCGATCCACCAGCACACGCGTCTTGCCCGTGCCGGCTGACGCCTCGAGCACGACGTTCTCGCTCGGGTCGACGGCCGCCCGGCGGGCGTCCGCGTCGGGCAGGACGGTCGTCCCCTCCGCGGCGTGCGGCGGCGCGCCATCGAGCGGCGTGCGCGGGTCACTCGCCACGGACGTAGTCCTTCCGGCAGACGGCGGAGAACGCGCAATACGTGCAGCGGAACTCCTCCGCCGGCCTGGGTGGAAACGCGCCGGTCTCGATGCCGTCGACGGCCCTGACCAGGCGTGCCTCGCCCTCCGCCAGCGCCGTCGCCAGTCCTTCCTCGTCGCCCGCCAGCGGTTCGACGTGTTCACCCCTGCCGAATGAGATGTAGGCGGCGTCCGACGCCCGCCACGGCGTGCCCGTCCGCGCTTCCAGGCGCTGCCTCGCGGCCGCCGCGTAGGCCGGCAGCTGGGCGACGTGGTTCCGGTTCGGCGCGCGCGACAGCTTGTAGTCGTAGACCCGGAAGGTGCCGTCCTCGAGGAGGTCGATGCGGTCCGCCTTGGCCGCCAGCCGTATCGTCCGCGCGGCCTCGCCCGATCCGAGGCGCGTCGGACCATCCAAGGTGTACTCGAGCAGGCGCTCGGAGACGGGCGTGCCCCCGCCGCGCCCGGCCTCCGCTGACAGGACGATGTCCCCGATCCCTTCGGCCACCGCCGACCCCAGGAGGCGCGCGCGCAGGAGCGCGGCGTCCGTCCCCGACATCCCGGCGAGGCGCGCCTCGGCCACTTTTGCGAAGAGCGCTCGGGCATCGCTCAAGTTGGCCGTCGTGATCCCCCGTTCCCCGCGAGTTCGCCACGCCTCGAAGAACGCCTGCAGCACCTCGTGGAGGAGCGTGCCCTGGGCTCTCGGCCCGAGCGCCTCTTCGTCCTCGGGCTCCTCGGCGAGGCGGAGCACCCTGGTGGAGAAATACACGAACGGGCAGGCGAGGTACTGGTCGATGGCGCTGACCCGGTACGCCGCCGATGGCGCCGCGTCGCCCCGGCCATGGAAACGTGGATCAGCCGCGGGCGTCCGTGACCGGCGGAGCGAGAGCCACGCGGCAGCGGTCTCGCCCAGCGCGTCGCTGCGCGGCGGGTCGTGCAGGATGGCCTCGCCCGTGAAGACGCGCGGGCCGGGCGCGCGCGCCTCCCGCTGCACATCCAGGCCGCTCGACGCGAGGTCGTCCAGAAACGGCGACGGCTCGATCAGCGCGTCCTGCTCCAGCGTGATGGTCGACACGCGGACCTCCTGCGCCGCCGCCCTCAGGAGGTCCTCGAAGCGGGCGCGTTCCGCGGCGCGCACGTCCGCGTCCTCGGGCCAGTGAAGGTCCTTGAGCATGGACGCGGGGTAGAAGATGCTGCGCGCGACGCGCTCTGGCCACTCCTCCTGGGTGAGCCCGACAAGGTGCATGCAGTCGAACCGCCCGAAGCGCGCGGAGTCGGCGTCGAGCAGCTGGACGCCGCCGCTGCCCTGGCGCGGCGTGAACGTCTGCTGCTCGATCCAGCGGTGCACGAGTGCCGCCGTGTCGGCGAAGGGCCGCGGCGCGTCGTCGAATCGGGCATGCGCCTCGCGGAGCCGCGACAGCGCCGTCAGCACGGCCGACCGCACGCGCAGATGGCGTTCGACGATGGCGGATGGCCCGCGCGGACGGCGCTCGTGCGCGTCGAGGAATCTGACCACGGTGTCGAGATGCCTCGTCGGCG
>Ga0316627_100000058_pt1 | contig 19065 bp, 17 predicted proteins | sample OWC_Aug_M2_C1_D1_FD_207653 | JGI IMG/M metagenome (GOLD analysis project Ga0316627, IMG submission 207653) | Wetland soil microbial communities from Old Woman Creek delta, Ohio, United States - OWC_Aug_M2_C1_D1_C | ecosystem: Environmental > Terrestrial > Soil > Wetlands | place: USA: Ohio...
TGGATCACCCCGCAGTGGGCTCGCTTCCCGGAGATCCAGGCGACCGTCCGGGGCTGGCTCGGCCAGCTTCCCCGGGATGTCGCCGAGAAGATCGCCTACCGGAACGCCCGAAAGTTCATCGGCCTTCCCTGATCGCGCGCGGCCGAAACCGGCGCGCCCCGAACGCCCTGCCCGTCAGGTCAGTTTTCGATCGCAGGATTTCTGCTTGACGCTTCGTCAGGCCTCGACCGATACTCGCGTCGCCAGGGTGCTGGTGGGCACCGCGATGGACTGTGGGCGCCCCACCCGCACCTTTCTTTCAGCCCGCACGCCTCCCGGAGGACCCATGAGTCTGCATCCGCTCGCCGGCATGCCAGTCCCGGCCTCGCTCGTCATCAACGTTCCCCGGCTCGTCAGCGACTATTTCAGCCTGCATCCGGATTCGACCGACAAGAGCCAACTGGTGGCATTCGGGACATCGGGCCACCGAGGGGTCTCGCACAAGGGCACCTTTAACGAGGATCACATCCTGGCGATCGCCCAGGCCACGGCGGAACACCGGCGGGCCAAGGGGGTCACCGGCCCCCTCTTTCTCGGCATCGACACCCATGCCCTCTCCGAGCCCGCCTTCGTCTCCGCCCTCGAGGTCTTCGCAGCGAACGGCGTGGAGGTCCGGATCCAGCGCGGGCGCGGCTACACGCCGACCCCGGTCATTTCCCACGCCATTCTGGCGCATAACCGGGGCCGTGCGTCCGGTCTGGCCGACGGGGTGGTCGTCACGCCGTCGCACAACCCGCCCGACAACGGCGGATTCAAATACAACCCACCGCAGGGCGGCCCGGCGGACACCGACGAGACTGCGATCATCGAGACCCGGGCCAACGCACTCCTGGCGGGAGGGAATCGCGAGGTCAAGCGTATCTCGCTCGCGGCGGCACTCCGCGCCTCCACGACGCGCGAGCACGATTATCTCGAACCCTACGTCGCCGATCTCGCCGGCGTGGTGGATTTCGACGCCATCCGCGCGAGCCGCATCCGGATCGGCGTTGACCCCATGGGCGGTGCGGGACTGGCCTTCTGGGAGCCCATCGCCACCCGCTATCGGCTCGACCTCACGGTTGTCAACCCGCGCCTGGACCCCACTTTCGCCTTCATGACCATGGACCACGACGGCAAGGTGCGGATGGACTGCTCCTCCCCGTATGCCATGGCCGGCCTGATCGGTCTCAAGGATCGTTTCGACGTCGCCTGCGGGAACGACCCCGACACCGACCGCCACGGCATCGTCACGCGGTCGGGCCTGATGAACCCGAACCACTACCTGGCCGTGGCCATCTGGCACCTGTTCCAGCACCGCCCGGGTTGGCGCCCAGATGCCGCCATCGGCAAGACACTGGTCTCCAGTGCCATCATCGATCGCGTGGCGCGATCGCTCAACCGCCGACTGTGCGAGGTGCCGGTCGGGTTCAAGTGGTTCGTGCCGGGTCTGCTGGACGGGAGCTTCGGATTCGGCGGCGAGGAGAGCGCCGGCGCCTCCTTCCTGCGCCGGGACGGCTCTGTCTGGACCACCGACAAGGACGGGATCATCCTGGGACTGCTCGCGGCCGAGATCATGGCAACCGCCGGGAAGGATCCGGCGCAGATCTACCAGGAATTGACGCAGCGATTCGGCGCGCCGGTGTACGCCCGGATCGACGCGCCCGCCAGCGCGAGGCAACGGCAGATACTCAAGGCTCTCTCGGCCGGTGACGTCCGCGCCACCTCGCTTGCCGGTGAGCCGATCCTCGATCGGCTCACCCACGCGCCCGGTAACGGAGAGGCGATCGGCGGCCTCAAGGTCGTGGCCGAGAACGGCTGGTTCGCGGCGCGCCCGTCGGGCACCGAGGACATCTACAAGATCTACGCGGAGAGCTTCAAGGGCGCCGACCACCTGCGGCGCATCCAGGCGGAGGCGCAGGCCATCGTCTCCGCCACCTTCGCGGCAGCCGGCACCTAGGAGGTACGGTGCCCATCACGGCGCCTTGGATGGTGGCGAGCCAGGTTTCCGTAGGTAGAGTGAACTTTCGGCGACCGGGAGAACTGGCGCGACGCCTCTCAGCAGAGCGCCGAAAAACCGATTTTCGCCCAGGCTGCTCAAAAGGGCCCAGATGCAAGGCGGCGCGCGACGGGCCGAGTGAGGCGTGTTAGGGTACGCCGCAGCGAGTGCCCAAGCAAGCCAACGCGGCGGATGGGCCCTTTTCAGTAGCCTGTTAGCGATCCCACCAGATCAGCGCCGACCGCATGCCGTCGGGCCAGCGGTAGCCGCCCTCTCCGAAGGTCAGGCGGCAGGTGAGGATTTCGAGGATCGTGGCATCGTGGCGATCGTCGTCGAGGCGCAGGTGCCGCTTGGCCCGAGCGACGGCGGCGTCGAGCGTGGGATCCTTCCAGACGCGGACCGGCTTCGGCTCCATCAGGACATTGGGGTGGTATCCCGCCGACAAGAGCAGGTTGTACCCCACAATGAAGTTCGGGCTGTCGTGCCACCGGCCATGAAACTTCTGGCTCAACTCGCCGATCACGCCGTCGTGGGTAGGCAAGCGGAGCGCCAGATAACAGGTCTGCCTGGCGCACGTCTCCATCTTCCGCACGAAGCCGAGTAAGTCTGGAGTCGTGTAGGTCGCATGAATGGCGATGGCAACGTCGTGGGGCGGCACGGCGGCCGTGAGCCAGGGCGTACCCACCACGTCCAGGTTACCGATGTCCTGCGCCGCGGCCCGCTCGACCAGCACCTGGCGCATACCCTGGAGCGGCTCGACGGCGGTGACGCGGCGCACTTTCCTGGCGATAGGCAGGGTCCAGCGGCCGATCCCCGCGCCGATATCAAGCACCGTCATCTCTGGGATGAGCCGACCGAGGACGTGATCCAGAAGCGGGTCCGGGGCGTGCCCTCCCTCCCCATCCAGCTTCCGCGCCACGCCGCGCCAGCGCTCGACCATCTGCGCCGCGCCCTCCTCGCTCGCCTGGAGGTCGCACGACGCCAGCTCCCGCCAGAGTTCAGGCCAGTCCATTGGAATCGTCATACGAACACCCCTGCGTCCAGCGGCCTCGTGAAGGCGGAGATGGTCTGGGGCGCGGGCGTGGAAAAGAATAAGGGCTCGGAACCGTCCCGCCTCCCGAGCCCTCGGCTGATCGCTTATCGCTGAAGGCCGACCGCTACCCCTTCACCGCCCCCGCCGTCAGCCCCGACACATAGTACTTCACAAAGAACGAGTAGATGAGGGCGATCGGGAAGGAACCGAGGACCGCAGCCGCCATGAGCGAGCCCCAGAACAGCGTATCGGCCTTGATCAGATCGCTCACCACCCCTACGGGGATGGTCTTCATCGAGCCGGAGGACATGAAGATGAGGGCGTAAAGAAACTCGTTCCAGCACAGGGTGAAGCAAAAAATCCCCGCCGAAAGGAGACCGGGAACGGACAGCGGCAGGATCATCCGCACCAGGATCTGCAGCCGCGAGCAGCCATCCGCCATGGCACTCTCCTCGATCTCCCTGGGGATCGTGCGGAAGTATCCCATCAGGAGCCAGGAGGCGAACGGGATGAGCTGCGTGGGATACGTCAGGATCAGCGCCCAGTAGGTATTGTAGATACCAAGCGTGGCAATGACCTGCGCGAGGGGAAGAAACAGAAGCGTGGGCGGGACGAGGTACGCCAGGAAGATCCCTACGCCCAGAAAATTGCTCCCGGGGAACCGGAGGCGAGCCAGCGCATAACCGATGAAGACGCTGCAAGAGAGCGACAGGATCGTGGAGACCACCGAGACGATCAGCGTGTTTTTCAACCATTCGTTGAACGCGGTCTCGCGGAACAAATAGGTGTAGTTCTCCCAGGTGAACTGCTGAATCCAAAAGGGGTTGAACTTCATTTCGAACAGGTCGTTCGTCGGTTTGAAGGAGACGATGGCCATCCAGTAGAACGGAAACAGTAGGAAGACGAGATAAAACACGAGCGGCAGGTAGATATTGAGCAGCCGGTTGCTCAGTCGTTCACTTCCAACCATGCTATTCCTCCCGCCGCAGGTACACCAAGAGAATCACCGCAAACACGGACAAGATCGGGAACATGTACAGGGCGATGGCCGCCCCCATGCCGATCTCCGTCGCGGACAAGCCGATCTGGTAGGCGTACGTCCCGAAAATGTGCGTCTGGTTGGCGGGTCCGCCCTTGGTGAGAACATAGATCAATTGGAAGTCCGCGAACGTCCAGATGACGGACAGGAGAGACGCGATCAGGACGACCCCCTTGATATGGGGTACGGTCACGTGCCGGAACCGGTGCCACAAGCCAGCCCCATCAATGGCTGCCGCCTCGTGCAGTTCGTTGGGCACGGCTTGGAGCCCGGCCAGGATGGTGATGCCGAAGAACGGGACACCGCGCCAGATGTTGGCCAGACAGACCGACGAGATGGCCAGCATGGGGTCCCCCAGGAAGTTGATGTTCGTCTTGATGAGGCCGAGATTCTTGAAGAGCCACGAAATTGGGCTGAACACCGGATCGAAGATCATGAACCACCCGAGGGTGGACAACGCCGTCGGCACAATCCAAGGCATCATCACCGCCGCCCGGATCGGGTTACTGAACTTCATGTGGTTGTTCAGCAACAGGGCCAAGCCCAGACCCAGGGCCGCCTTGAACGGCACCGTCACCATGGCGTAGACGAGCGTATTCCACGCCGTTTGGTGGAAGATGGTATCGGTCAGGAGATCGGCGAAGTTCCTGAGGCCGATGAATTTTCCGAGGCCTCGTCCGATTGCGCTATCCGTGAGGGACAGCCAAATCCCCAGGAAGAACGGATAGGCCATGAAGACCATGAGGAGCAGGGCGCCCGGCAGCATAAGGATGACGCCCAGGCTCGACTCGCGCTCCAGCAGCGATCCCGTCGTGACGGCGGTGCCGCGTAACTCCCCCTTACGGGCCAATGCACCCTCCAAAGCGAGGGCAGTCACGCTGCGTGGCGTGACTGCCCTTCGTTCCCGTTCACGCAATCAAACTAAAGTCAGACGGCGCGGACTTACGGTCCGCGCCGTCTGAAAGCGAATCCCTAGACGCCGTACACCCGCTTGAGCTGCTCGGCGCCCCACTCGATGGACGCCTTGGCATCACCGCTCTGCACAGCCTTGGCGAAGGTGTCCACAATGATGTACTTGGACCAGGCGAGAGACGCCTTCTCGTTCGGCGGCCCAGGCCAACCCACGTCTACTCCGTACTTGGGCTGCTCGCGGAAGGGGAGCATCTTCGGATCCTTCGTCCAGACCGGATCATTGTAGTACTTGGTCACCGCTTGCAGCATGTAGCCTTCCTGCAACCGCCACCAGGCGCCGTACTGTTCGTCCTGGAACCACCATTTCAAGAACTCCTTAGCGCCAGCCACGTTCTTGGAGTTCTTGAGGATGGCGAAGGTCCGACTCCCCAGCCAGTAGAACCGGCCGGCTGGCCCCTTCGGGATCAGGATGTGGTGGGTGTCCTTGGCGATCTCCGGCTTGTCCTTCTTAGCGGCGAAATAGATGCTGGACCCGTTGTAGGTACTGGAGATCTGCTCGGACAGGTAGGCCCGGTTGTTGTTGCTGTCATCCCAGGAGGTGCCCGTCGTGTCGTAGCCATCTTTCCAGGCCTGGATGAACTTCCGCATGCCCTCGACGAATTCCGGCTTGTTGAACTGGACCGACTTCCCGTCTTTGTCGATTTCCATGGCCCCATGGGCCCACATGTAAGGATAGACGTACCCCGGCGGATCACCCGTGCTGTGCCCCAGTGCCTGGCCGAAGGGCTTCCCCTTTGCCTTGCACTTCTTGGCGATATCGAAGTACTGATCCCACGTCAGATCAACCTTGGCGCCATCCTCGGCGTTGGCCACGCCAACTTCCTTGAACAGGTTGATTCGATAGGCCATGGACGCATTCGACATGCCATGCGGGATACCCAGATATCGGCCGTTCACCGGCGCGGAGTTTGCGACGTACTTCTCGAAACCGCCTCCCGCCTTGGCGAAGGCCTCCGCCTCCGGCGTCAGGTCCACCAGGTTGTCCTTGTACAAGTGATTCCAGGACGGCCACAACTCCACGATGTCCACGCCGCCGGCCTGGATAGCCGCCGCGATCTTCGGCTGCAGGTCGGGCCAGTTCAGGAAGTCGGCACTCATTTCGACGCCGTTCGCCTGACCCCATGCCGCGGCCTGCTTCTTGTAAAGGTCTTGCCCGGGGGCGATGAAGTACGTCCCCTGCAGGACCGTCAGCTTCGTCCCCTTGAGGACCGCCGGTGCCTGACCGAACACCGTATTCGGCATGGACCCTAGGGCGGCGACGCCCACGCCGGCGGCCCCGACCTTCAGGAACTCACGCCGACTCAGCTTCTTCCCCGTTTTCGTCTTGTCCATCCAGAACCTCCTTTGGAAGTCATTGCTGGCTTCTCCGTCATCCATGCTTCCCGCTTGCGGGCTGCGAAACCCACTCACCCCCTTTCCTGACGCGGTTCCCTGCTACCCTCAATACCGATGGAGCGCTCAATAGGACGTGACACCCAACGTGCTTATTCGCGGGCTCCGTTGAAAGGGGAACGCCACCACGGCCCGAACCTGGCAGCCACCCGGTGAAACGTGCACTTGTAGCAAACCTATCCTTGTCGGCAGGCACGTGTCAAGGGGATTTGGAGGAAGGGCCGAATCTGCGCTTATCCCGAAGCGGCATCGGACACAACGGGTTGCCGCCCGGTCCCGCGAACGCCTACCCGACGGTCATGCATCCAGCCCCTCCGGGTGGAGCGGCTGATGCTCGCGCCCCTTCATCAGCATCATGAGCGCCTCGCTGCATGGGGCGGCGAGGCCGAGCCGGCGGCTCTCCCGGGCGACGTAACCGTTCAGGGCGTCGATCTCGGTCCGCCGGCCCCGCTCTAGGTGCTGGAGCATCGACACGCGATGGAACTTCTTGGCACAATAGGCCTTGATGGTGTGCAGGGGATCGGCATCGGGAAGCGTGACTCCCTTGGCCCGCACCAAGGCGATGGTCTCTTCGATGATGCGGCTCTGGAACTCGTCCAGCTCCTTCACCTCGCGGATATGCCCCGGGCGCAGGTTCGTGATGGCGCAAATGGCGTTTATGCCGCAGTTGTGCACGAACTTGCCCCAGATGGTTACCATGATGTCCGGTTCGAGGACGGGCTCTAGGCCGGCGCGCGTGAAGAGATTTGCGATGGCCGCCAGCCGCGGGCTTCGCGAGCGGTCCAGTTCGCCAAGGTACGTCGGCCCCTGGTTCGTGTGCGTCACCCGCCCCGGAGCCTTGAGGTCGCCGCTGTGGAAGCTCAGGCCGGCCATGACGCGGCCGGCGCTGAGAACCTCCGTCAGGATCTCGACATTCCCCACCCCATTTTGCAGGGTCAGGGCGTACCCGGATTCCTTGAGCACGACCCCGGCCGCTCGAGCCGCATCGGGCGTGTTGTACGTGTTGACGCAAATCACGGCGACGTCCGCCTTGGGCGCCTCGGCCGGATCGGTCGTCGCCCCCACCGGTGCGGTGAACTCTCCGTGGAGCCCGTCCATTCGGAGCCCGTGCGCCCGGATCTGACGCACGTGCTCCTCCCAGACGTCGATCAGCGTGACCTGTTCCCCGACCCTGGCCAGATTTCCCCCGTAGACACACCCCATGTTTCCGGCGCCGATGACCGCAATCTGCATACCGATTCTCCCTTGTCCGCCGCTCGCCCACCCGTCACCGGCGGCGGAACGCCGCCCTGAGGCCACCAGGTCATCCTGATCGTCAAGCTGGCGATGGGAATCCGGCGATCTTCCTTGCCTCTTCGCAGGACGAGAGGCCCGCGACCGCTCGGGCGGGGTCAGGCGGCCCAGATTTTCGGGAAGGACACCCGCATGGTGAATCCAGCCTGGGGATGATTGTGGCAGGTGCAGACCTGCACGTCCCCCCGAACGCTCAGGAGCATCAGCGCGTCGGCTCGGCTGAGCTGCAGCCGTTCCCGCAGGATGCCGACCATCTCCTCCACCGCGATGCGCATAGTCTCCAGGCAATCGGCGTGCGCCGCCATGGTGCCGACGCGCCCCTCCCGCTCCAGCCGGGGCCAGCGGAGCGCCATACCCTTTTTCAGTCCGACCCGCAGGGTCACCTCGGACGGCAGATCGAACCCGCCCCCGGACAGCTCCCCATCCCCCATGCTGGCATGGACATCCCCGAGGCCGAAGAGTGCTCCCGGCACATTCACCGGCAGGAACACGGTCGCCCCGGGCGCCACATCGTTGTTGTCCATGTTGCCGCCGTGCGACCCGGCGTACATGTTGCTGACCGGCTCCCCGGCCGGCGCCGTGCCGATGGTCCCGATCATCGGCCGGATCGGGAAGCGGATCTCGGGCGTGAACACCACGTCGTTCCCCTCGACCCGGAGGATCTTCGCCTGGGAACGGTCCACCACCCCCGTGACGAGGCCCCAGGTCGGTCGGATCGTGGTGTAACCCAGGGGGCCCGGCCGGATCTCCAGGATGTCCAGGGTCAGCGCGTCGCCGGGCTCGGCCCCCTCCACCGCGACGGGCCCCGTGGCCGGGTTCGGTCGGAACCGTTCCGTGTAGTAGCGGTCCGCCTCGCTCCGGATCGTCCCGTCGTGGGAGTCTTCGGTCTCCAGGCAAAGGACATCGCCCGGCCGCACGGTGACGACCGGCGGGATGCTCTTGTCAAACGCGCCGAACGTCTTGTCGCGCCCAACACGTATCATACTCACCTCGGCGCGAGGATTCGTACTTCTCGAAACCTCGCCGAAAGATTCGGTTGATCGTGTCCCGTGTGCGTCTTGTGCGTCTTGTGGCGATACGATCCGGCTCAACCCGCGAGGAGCTGCCGGAGGTATTTCGCCGAGGTGCGCGCCACGGGCTCAGGGTCGCCCTCCGAGGCGATGACCACGGAGGCCGAGCCGGGGCGACCTTCCTCGCGGAGCACCCGGGCGATCGCCGGCCAATCCAGGACCGGTTTGTTCACCAGGACGCCGGGCGGGTAGCGGCTCGGCTCGAAGAGGTGGATGTGCTGGGCCCGACCGCGGGCCGCCCGAATCCCGGACTCGATCGAGCGCTCGGCCCCGTAGAGCTGATGGGTATCCAGCATAGGCGCGAAGGCCGGGCTGCCGATCCGGTCCACCCACGCCATCACTTCGTCCATGGTGTTGATGTAGCTGGTGAACTCCGTCTCGGCCGCCTCCAGCAGGATGGTCGCCCCGACCCGCTCGGCGTGGGCGGCCAGCTCCCGGAAGACCTCGTCGGCCATCCGGTCCATCTCGGCCTTGGTGGCGCCCGGGATACCCTTCCCACGACAGATCCCGAGGTGGACCCGGCTCCGGAAGTATCCGCCGAAGTCGAGCATCGCCTTGAAGCCGCGGAGCGCCCGGCGACGAATCTCGGGATCTTCATGGATCAGGGCCAGCTTTTGCGCGGCGATCCGGCCTGAATTCACCACCGGCATGACGGCGCCCGTCGCGGCCAGCGCCTTCTCGAAGGCGACCGGATCGGGCACGCGCTCCGGATCGGGCATGAACTCGATGCCGTCGTACCCCCAATCCACGGCGGTCCGCCCCAATTCCTCCGGGGTACCGGTCAGCACCTTGACCAGAAAGCCCAGGGACAGGAAATCCGGCGTGGAAGCGAAGAGGCACAGGCGAATCGGTGGCATGAGGGCTCCTTCCAGTGTGGGCGCGGAGGGGTTGACCTGGCTTCGGTCCGGCAACACTCGGCCCGCGGAGCGCCACTCCGGACGCCCCGCGGGCTTGCACGCTCCTGACAAGCTGCTGAAAACTCATTCGGCCCAGGCCGCTCAAAAAGACCCAGATGCCAGGCGGCACGTCGCAGCCCGAGCGAGGCGTACTGGAGGTACGTCGCAGCGAGTGGCGAGGCGGGCCAACGTCGCAGATGGGCCTTTTTCAGCGGCCGGCTAAGGATACCTACTTCATCTCTCGGATCTGCTTGACGATGCTCTCGCCGTTCGGGATCTGCTTCAGATACTTGTCGTACACCGGCTGGACCGCCTTCTGGAACCCGGCGATGTCGATCTGCCGCTCGATCTTGTTCTTGTACTGCGTCTCGGCGGTCTTGAGCGCGGCCTCGTCGTAGTAGTTGCTGAACCAGCGCATGTAGTCCCGCGACGTTTCGGCGGCCTTCTGGAACACCTGCCGATCAAAATCGCTCAGGCTCTTCCACCAGGCCAGGTTGGCGATCACCACCGCGGGATTGTAGAAGTGATTGGTGATCGACACATAGGGTGTGACCTCGACCGTCCGGTTGTTGAGGTGGTTGATGGCGGGGTTCTCCTGCCCGTCGATCACCCCTTGCTGCAGCGAGGTGAACACCTCGGGCCAGGCCATGGCCACGGCCTGCGCCCCCATGGCGTTCAGGCTGTCCACCATCACCGGGCTCTCCATCACGCGGATCTTCAGGCCCTTCAGGTCGCTGGGCGACTTCACCACTCGCTTGGAGTTGGTGAGCTGCCGGAATCCGTTTTCGTACCAAACCACGCCATAGAGACCCTGCTTCTCGAACTCGGCCAGGATCTGGCGGCCGATGGGGCCGTCCAGAGCCTTGTAGGCCTGCTGCGTGTTGGTGAACAGGTAGGGCAGGTCCACCAGTTTCATCAGCGGGTTGAAGGCCGACAGGGGGCCGGTCGAGGTCATGGTGAGCTTCATAGTGCCCAGCTTCACGCCTTCGACCAGATCGCGCTCGCCGCCGAGTTGGGAGCTGGGATACGCCTCGAACTTGAACCGCCCCTTGGTCATGTCCTCGACGATGGACGCCATGACCCGCATGCCGACCCAGTAGTGGGACTGAGGCGGTGCCGTCGACCCGACTTTCAACACCACTGGGCTTTTGTCGCCCCAGGCTTCCGTGGCCCCGGACTGCCCTGCTGCCGGCTGTCCTGCCTGGGCAACTCCCTGGAGGGCTGATACCGCCGCCAGGAGCATTACTGCGGCCACCATCGCTACCCACGTCGCCGTCCTCCGCGTTGCCATGACATTCCTCCTTGTGTGATGCGGTTCTCGGTCGATCGAACCGGCGATGCGCATACCGTTAGCGCATGAAGAGCCGGGGCACCAACAGCACCGTATCCGGAACAAACATGATCAGCACCAAGACCACCAGGATTGCCCCCAACAGAGGGAGGCTGGCCCGAAAAACCTGCATGATCGGCACCCCCCCGATTTGCGCGGCAACGATGGTACACACCGCAACCGGCGGCGTGATGAGACCGATGGCCAAGGCAACGATCGTGATCAATCCAAAGTGGGTCAGGTCCAAGCCGATGAATCGCACGACCGGGAGAAACATCGGGACGAGAATGATAATATTTGCGCCCAGGTCCATGACAAAACCCGCCAAGAGATACACCGCCACGATGAGACAGAGCAGGACCGTCTTGTTTGAGGTGATGGAGGTCATGATCTGAAAGACCTGGATATGCAACTGGAGAAACGTGAGGATCCAGGCGAACAGCCCTGCCGCCGCGATGATGTACATGATGATCGCCGTACTCTTTGCCGCCGCCGCCAGGACCTGGGGGACGTGGGAAACTTTCAGCTCACGGAACGCCAGCAAGGCCACGGCGAGGGCGTAGACGACCGCGACGACGGCGGCCTCGGTCGGCGTGAACACGCCAAAGAGGATGCCCCCCACGATGATCCCCGGCATGACCAGCGCCAGCACCCCGTCCCGCAACGAAGACAGAAATTCCCGGAACTGAAAAGACGTGCGATTCCCCCACGCGTACTTCCGGGCCTTGTAATAGTTCACCGCCATCAGGGCCAGCCCGATCAGGATCCCCGGGACCATCCCGCCCAGAAAGAGGCGGGTGATCGACTCGAGCGCCACCATCCCGTAGATCACCATGGGGATGCTTGGCGGAATGATGATGCCGATCACCGAGGCCACCGCGACGAGGGCCGTGGCGTAGTCCCGCGGAAAGCCGCCGTGAACCATCATGGGAATGCTGAGCGGACCGAGGGCGGCCGTGTCCGCCACTGCTGCCCCCGAGATGCCGGCAAAGAACATATTGGAGAGCACCGTGACGTGTCCCAGGCCCCCCGTGACGAATTTCGTGGACTCGTCGGCGACCCGGATGACGCGGCGCGCCACCCCGCCCTGCTCCATGATCTGCCCCGCCAAGATGAAGAAGGGCACCGCCAGGAGGATGAAGACGTCGGAGCCCGTGAAGAGCCGCTGCGTGATCAATCCCAGCGGCATATCGGGAATGATCACGATCGCGATCCCGCAGATGACCGTCAGGGCATAGGCGATCGGCATGTTGAACGTGACGAGAATGAGGAAACCGGCGATCAGCCAGAGGCCCATTTGTCGATCTCCTCCTTTTGCTGAGAGCCCGGCCGGGGGAAAAAGACATAGCACGCCAGATTGAGCAGCATGATGACGGCCGCCAGCGGAATCGCCGCATAGGGAATCCCCATGGGCAACTCCATGGCCGGGGACGGCTGGCTCATGTTGACCAACACCAGGCCAAACCCCGTGAACACCACGGTGAGCAGGGTCGCCACATACAGCAGGGCCATAGCAATCTCGGTCACGCGCTGCCAGCGCGGGGAAAAGCTCTTGGTCAGCAAGTCCATCCCCGGATGCCCGCCCTGCTTGACCACCACCGCCGCGCCGATCCAGATGATCCAGACGAAGACGTAGCGCGCGACCTCTTCGGACCAGGACAGCGGCTGCTGGATGAAAAACCGGAAGATCACCTGGGTGAAGACCACGACGACCATGACACCAAGAAGGATCTGGGTCAGGAGGTCCGCGGTCCGATTCACCACCTCCACCAATCGTCGCATACGTTGCTCACCTCCACGAGCAGCGGCCGGAGGATCGGTCAGCGCCGGTATCGGGCCAGCTTGGCCTGGAACCCGGCCCGCGCAACAACCTCGGTGTTCACGATATGCTTCGGGATCTCCCCCCGGAAGACCGCCAGACACGCCTCGCAGTCGGCGATGGCGTTGTCCCTCACGATCTCTTCGGTCCACGCGATGGCGTGGGGCGCCAGGATCACGTTGTCCAGTGAGAGGAGCGGATCGGCCGGGTCGATTGGTTCCTGGTCGAAGACATCCAGTGCGGCGCCGGCGACGCGCCACTCGGCCAACGCGGTGTGAAGCGCGTGCGGCTCGATGATTCCGCCCCGCGCGCAGTTCACGAGGAACGCCGTGGGCTTCATCAGCCCCAGTTCGCGCGCGCCCAGCAGGTGGCGGGTCTCCCGGTTCAGCAGGCAGTTGATCACGACGAAGTCGGACTGGCGCAGCAGGGTCGCAAGATCGACCAGCTCCACTCCAAGTGCGTCCGCAGCGGCACGGGACGCGTAGGGATCACTGGCCAGGATCCGGCCGGGGCCAAGCGGGCGGACCAGCCGGACGAACTCCGCTCCGATGTTGCCCAGGCCGACCGTGCCGACCACCCGCCCCTGGACGCACACACCGAGGCCCACACCATCTCCGCGCCACGTCCCGGCCCGAATCGCCCGGTCCTTCGCCCTGAGCCCCTTCGACAAGGCCAGCAGCATCGTGAGCTCCGCCTCGGCCACGGGGCGCCGCACGCCGTCCGGCGTAATGCAGAGCGCAACGTCGTTCGCCGTGCAGGCGTCCACGTCAATCATGTCGTACCCAACCCCCCACCGCGCGATGACCGTCAGCCGGTCGTGCCCGGTGAAGCTGTCCGGGCCGAACTTCAGGGCCATATTGATCACCGCATCCGCATCCTGGAGCTGTGCCGGTGTCGCCGTCGGCCCGGCTTCCGCAAGCCGTTCGTACACCAGCCCCGGCACCCCGTCAAATCGCTCCGCCAGCATCGGATCGATCAGTCCCTTGGCGTGGCGATCGAAGTCGGGGGTGATGCCCACCCGAAACATGTCGCTCATCGGCCCCTCCATCGCCGGCGTCGTCAGCGCGCGCGGCTGGTCAGCAGTCCCACCACCTTCTGCAGGACATGCTCCGAAGTCATCTCATAGTGGTCGAGCAGGTCGTTGACGTGGCCGGTGTGGATGAAGTCGTCGGGGTCGGTCCCGATGGCGCCGACCGGCACGCCACAGCCGGTGCCAGCCAGGGTCTCGGCGACCAGCGAGTACAGGCCGCCGCTCCGACAGTGGTTCTCCGCGGTCACGATGACGGGCACCTTCCCGGCCAGGTCGCGTACCAGATCCCGATCGAACGGTTTCAGCGACGGATGATGATCCACGCGGACCCGGATGCCTTTGTCCCTGAGCTTTCGCGCGGCCGCCTTGGCGGTCCGGATCATGTATCCGGTGCACACGATCCCGGCGTCTACGCCGTCATCCACCACCGTCACGCCTTTGCCAAGTCGGAAGCGGTAGCCGTCGGCGACCTCGTTCTGCGCCACCTCGCACCGGACGATCCGGAGATAGAACGGCCCGGGGGTTTCGACGGCCACGCGGAGCGCCTGCGCCATTTCGTCGTTGCAGCCCGGCTCGATGACGGTGAGGTTCGGTATGCGCAGGAGGATTCCGAGCTCCTTATCGCTCTGGTGGGTCGCCCCCGCCTTGCCGGTGAACAGGCCGGCGTACGCCCCCAGCACCTTCACGTTGAGATTCCCGTAAGCCACCGTGACATAGAGTTGATCCATGTACCGGCGGCAGAACGCATCGAAGGTGCACGGAAATGGGATATAGCCCTCTTGCGAAAGGCCGGCTGAAATAGCCATCAGGTTTTGCTCTGCAATGCCGACTTTTACGAGCTTGTCCGGATGGAAGTGCTCGAAGATGTGGAGTCCTGACGAGGTCCGCAGGTCGGCGTCCACGGCGACGATCCGTGGATGCTCGGCGGCCAGGTCGGCGAGCGCGTAGCCCATCTGGAATCGCATCTCGGTCGTCTTTTCCCGGGCGGGGATCGTGAACTGTGCCATGATCAGGCTCCTCAGGCCTGGCGATCGGTGATCTGATCGGGATTGCCGTGCAACGGGCCGACGATCTCGATGGCGGTGTGCAGCGCGGCGGGAAGCTCTGCGGGGATCCCCAGACGCTTGCCGTCCTGCTCCCACAACTCGCGCAGCCAGGCGCCGGCGGCAGCGGCGTCTCGCGGCGCCGAGGTGTGCCAGTTGGGATTGTACTGGCACTCGGACACCTTCTTCCCCTTGACCGTGTTGAGGATGATCGCGATGGGTCGTCCACGGCGCAGCTGCCGCAACTGGGTGAACAGGTTGACGAGCTCGGACACGTCATGGCCGTTTCGCACCTCATAGACATCCAGACCAAAGGCGCGCAGCTTGTCCGCGAACGGTTCGAGGCTCATGTCCTGGCTCAGAAACCCCTTCGCTTGGACCTTGTTGTAGTCCACCACGAAGACCATATTGTCCAACCGGTAGTGAGACGCCGCCATGAACGCCTCCCACACCGATCCTTCGTTGCACTCGCCGTCTCCGGTCAGCACGTAGACGGTCCGGTCGTTGTGATCGGGACCGTTCCGGCGCATTCCCAGCGCCCGGCCGACCGCGACGCCGGGAATCTGGCCCAAGGAGCCACCGCTGATCTCGATCCCGGGCGTCCGCAGCCAGTCGGGGTGAGATTCCAGGTGAGAGTCCCAGCACCCATAGCCCTTGAGATCCGTCAGCGGGAAGTACCCGAACAGCGCAAGGGCCGTGTAGTGCCCCGGGCAGGCATGGCACTTCGACAGATAGAAGACGTCTCGCATCGCCCACTTGGGATCGCGCGGATCATGGCGTAGGGCATAGTTGTACAGGACCGCCAGGAACTCCGCCTCGCTGAAACTCCCCCCGGGATGTCCCAGCCCGGCGCAGGTCATCTCGTGCACCGTGTAGCTTCGGATGAGATAGGCGAGCGTCTCGGTGTTTCGGAGCAGATCGGCGTACTCGCCGTGGAACGGCAGGCAGTCCACAGACGTGATTGGGCGCGCTCGCCATGGCTGCCAGAACTCACGAACGTCGAAAGGATCCATCGACTCTCTCCGCGTGACGGGTCATCTCCACCCGGTACGCACACCGGTGATTCCAGGCATGGCGAACGCGAACACGGTCGTCCCGACGAGCTGCCTTTCAGGGGCCAGGTACCGCATCGCGGAATATTCGCGCACCGCCTTCCTTTTGGTCTCTCGGGTAAGACACCCGAAGCGATCCTATTTAACTTCGCGCACGGCCGCGAGACCCTGCCGTAGCGCCTGCTGATAGATCCAGACGTCTGCGGTGTACACCAGGAACCGGAACCCTTGTTTGCGCCGCGCTTGAAGCTCCGCCACATCCAGGCTGCCGAAGCCGCCGGCCTTCCCGTGCCGCTGGCAGGCCTCCAGCACGCGGGCCACGGCGCGCTGGAAGTCGGGATGCGTGAACTGGCCGGGGATCCCCATGGAGTTGGTGAGGTCGAACTGCCCGATCCAGAGCACATCCACCCCGTCCACGGCGGCGATCTCGTCCGCCCGCTCGACCCCCTGGGCGGTCTCGATCAGCGCGACGAGCAGCCGCTCCTCGTTGGCGCTCCGCATCTTCGCCGCAACGTCGCCCGGCTGGTAGTCGTCGTGGGCCACGTTGAAAGCGGCGCCCCGGCAGCCCGCAGGGGGATAGCGGGTGAAGCGCACGGCCTCCTGAGCTTGCGACGCACTTTCCATCATAGGCAGAACGATGCCCATGGCGCCCACGTCAAGAAGGCGCGCCACGAAATGGTACTGCCCGGCCGGCGGCCGGACGATCGGAACCAGATCCGTTCCCCGCGAGGCGGCCATCAGACGCTTGATCGTCTCGATGCTCCAGCCGGTGTGCTCCATGTCGAACACGGCGAACTCGGCGCCGGCGGCAGCAGCGATCCGAGGGATGCCCGAGGTGTCGAACTCCAACATCATGGTGCCCACCGAGATGCCGCCGCCCTGCAATGCCCGCTTGACACGGTTCTCTCTCACGCTCGACTCCTTGTCTTGGGACGGGTCACTCAGGAATTACGATCGTCTCGCCCGGCTTCGGAGCGTACGGCTTCGGCCCTTCCAGGCTTTCCAGGATTGCGAAGAACTTCCGCACGTCCGCCGAGTCGGCAGGATCGAGGTAATGGCAGCAGATGGCGTGCTCGACCTTGAGCCATTGCGCCGCCAGCGCCCCTTCCTCGCCCGACATCTCGTTGCCGTAGAAGTCCATCATGCCGTTCTGCTCGTAGTATTCACGCGTCTGCATGGCGGCGCAGAACAACCCTACCGTGGGTTGATACAGCTCGCCGATCAGCTTCAGGTCGCTGAAGAGCGCCGTATCGCCGGAATGGTAGATCCGGCACCGATCGGACGCGTACAGGATGAAGCCCATCGGGGCACCCGAGAGCCATTTCCCGTCCGGCGCGAGACCGACCGAGGCGTGGAAGCTGGGCACCGCTCGCACCCGGATGCCGTTCGGATTCGTCTGCGCGTTCCAGGTCAGCATTCGGAACTGCTTCGGGTCCACACCCTGGCACGCGAGGAAGTACTTGACCTCCGGCCCACAGACCACCGGGCAGCGGAACCGCTTCGCGACGTCGGCCGCCTCCCCGAGGTGATCGCCCGCCAAGTGCGTGACGAGGAGCAAGTCCACCCGCTCCAGATCCATGACCCTGACCGGACTCACGGGATTGAGACGCTCGAGACAAGGATCGATCATCACAACGCGACCATCGGAAAGTGTGATCCGAAAGGCGCCGAGACCCAGGAATTGAATCTGCGTGTTCATGTCGTCTCCCGATTCGAGATCAACGCTCGTGTCGTCTTGCGCAGGATCGGTCCGCGGCCCGACGCCCGAATTCTTCCGGCCCGCAACGGCACGCCTTTCCCTTCCGGGGCATCGACACGCTGGGAATCCGTCTCCACGGCTTCCCCCGCCAGCACTCGCCGCATCGTCTGCTCGGCTTCGCGCAGATGGCCGGCCATCGCGGCCCGGGCCTTCTCGGGAGACCGGGCTCGAACGGCCTCGTAGACATTCCGGTGATGGTGCAACGCCTTCGCCTGGTAGTCGGGCAGTCGCACCCCGAGCAACCGCGCGCGCATGAGCACCTCGGAGATGGAGCGCAGCACAATGGGAAAGAGGGGATTCTTACTGGCGATCGCCACGCGATCGTGGAACTCGTAATCGATCTTCGCCCAGTCTCCTCGACTGCTTCCCGGCCGCGCCATCAGGGCGAGTAACCGCTCCAGCTCCGCCAGGTCGTCCGCCCCGCGACGTTCTGCCGCCAGCCCGGACATCTCGATCTCCAGAATGCGACGCATCTCGAGGATGTTCCCGGACGTTACGTCTCCTGTTTCCATGTGCGAGACGCAAATACCGAGCAACTCGGAAACCAGGTCGGTGGAGGGGGCCCGCACGTATGCCCCGGCGCCGTCCCGAACTTCCACGAGTCCCTTCGTCGAGAGTGCGCGTAGCGCCTCGCGGATCACGGTCCGGCTGACGCCCAAACGGTTGCCCAGTTCGCGCTCGGACGGAAGGCGGTCGCCTGGTTGGAATGTGCGGCGCGTGATGAGGGACTGCAATTGCTGGGTGGCGCGGTCCGCGAGTTTAGGTTCGCGCGCCAGCGGGGCGTAGGCATCGTCTCGACTGACCATGGCGGGCCCCTCAGATTTGATTGGTATGCTGGCATGCGGTATACCAGCTACCCGGAACAGATGTCAAGCGTAATGCTTTTTTCGTCCCTCCTTGGTTTCCGCGGACGGGCAGCCGACGGGTGCTGGTCCGCCGTCCGGGCTCAGGCGAGCCCCATCGCCTGCACTTCCTCAGTCAGGCATCGGTCGAGGATTACCACCGCTTCGTCGAGGTCCGCTTTGCCGATGATCAGCGGCGGGGCGAATTCCAGCGCCGTGTTCATGGCCTTGATGATCATCCCCTGCTCCCGCGCCCGGTCGACCAGGCGGGTGAGGCCCGCCGCCGGGAACGGCGCATGGGTGGCCTTGTCCGTCGTGAGCTCCAGGGCCGCCCACAGACCGATGCCCCGTGCTTCGCCGACGATGGGATGGCGCTCCAGCTCCTTGAGGCGGCCGAGGAAGTACTCGCCCTGCCGCCGCGAGTTCTCGACCAGCTGCTCGCGCTTGAGGATCGCGATGTTGGTGAGCGAGGCGGCGCACG
>Ga0316627_100000060_pt1 | contig 18920 bp, 20 predicted proteins | sample OWC_Aug_M2_C1_D1_FD_207653 | JGI IMG/M metagenome (GOLD analysis project Ga0316627, IMG submission 207653) | Wetland soil microbial communities from Old Woman Creek delta, Ohio, United States - OWC_Aug_M2_C1_D1_C | ecosystem: Environmental > Terrestrial > Soil > Wetlands | place: USA: Ohio...
CGCGCGCCAGCAGTTCGCGCAACTCATGCGCACCCTGGCGCTGGCGGAATGCGCCGAGCTGCACCCAGAAGCCGGGTTCGGCGCCGGCAGCGCTGCGGTTCGCGCCGGCGGCCGGTGCCGGCGTGGCGGTGTCCGCGGCTGGCGCCTCCGCGACGCTTTGCGGTGCCGATGCCGGTGCTGGTGCTGGTGCTGGTGCTGGTGCTGGTGCTGGTGCTGGTGCCGGCGGCTGCGGCCGGGCCTCGGCCTGCGCCCAGTTGCCATCGCCGCGCCAGCGGCCGCTGCGGATGTCCTCGTGCGTCAGCCGCCGCAGTTCCACCGTGGCGACGCCGCGCAGCACGCCCAGCTTGGCGGCAGCGGCGTAGCTGAGGTCGATGACGCGGTCGCTGTGGAAGGGCCCGCGGTCGTTGACGCGCACCACCACCTCGCGCCCGTTGGCCGGGTTGCGCACCAGCGCGTAGCTCGGGATCGGCATCGTGCGGTGCGCGGCGCTCGATGCGTACATGTCGTAGATCTCGCCGCTGGCCGTGGGCCGGCCGTGGAACTTGCGTCCGTACCACGAGGCCAGGCCGGTCTCGACCACCGGCGCATCGGCACCGAGCGGCGTGTAGCGCTGCCCCAGCACTTCGTAGGGCTTGTTCGGGCCGCCGCTGCGCACGGGCTCGACCTTCGGTTCCGGGTCGGGGCGGGAGATCAGGTCCGGCGGCGGGTTGGCGGGCGGACCGTCCTGCGCTGCCGATGAGGCCGGCTCGCTGCCCGGTGGCGCGCCCGGCCGCGGCGTGCTGCCGCAGGCCGCCAGCAGCGCCAGTGCCAGCGTGGGCAGCGCCGGTGGCCAGCGTCGAGCGCGGCCGCTGCGGCGGCGATCGGAGGCACGGGGGTGCATCCGGCCGCCCTTTGCCGTCAGACCAGGCCGTCCTTGGCCAGTGCGTCGACGATCAGCCTGCTGAACTGCTCGAACATCGACTGCACGCTGCCGCCGCTGGGCGTGGTGGTGGTCGAGGCGGACCACACCAGCGTGTAGTTGGCGGTCTCGAACAGGCGCGTGTCGGCCGCCACGTGCTGGGTCGTGTAGACGGTGGGCGGCACGACGTAGCTGGTGGCCCACATGCCGCCGTAGAAGCCGTAGAAGCCGCCGAAGCCATAGCCCATCGGCGGGCCCATCACCATGGCCGGCGAGACATTGACCTGCTCGGTGACGTTGACCACGCGCGTCAGCAGCACGCCGGTCACGCCGGCTTCCTTGACGGCTTGCTCGAGCTTGACCTGCTCGACCGCGCCGGCATCGGGCGCGAAGCGGTACGAGGGCACGGCCTTGACGCCGCGCGCGGCCAGCTGCGCCACCATCTGGTCTTCGAAGTTGCGCCGGTTGTTCGGATCCTTGGCGATGCCCAGCACCAGGATCGAGCGCATCGGCGGCTTGCCGCTGAACTGCGGGTTGGCCCACTGCGTGTTCAGCACGGTGGGCGCGGCGCAGGCTCCCAGCAGGGCCACCCCGGCAACGAGCGCGGCGCGGCGCGCGGTGGAGCGAAGGGACAGTGTCATGACAGTGCCTGCTGTTGGGGACGATGCGGGCGGCGCCGCACGGCGGTCGCCTGGCGCGGCTGGCGGGGATCGAACCCACGACCCTTGGCTTCGGAGGCCAATACTCTATCCACTGAGCTACAGCCGCGGTGCTGAAGGCGCCGCATTCTATCAGCGGGGGTGCTCCGCGCTGCCGGGGCGGGTGGCGGCCACGAGGGGCAACGCTATAATTTTCGGCTTTGGCCGACCGGCCCGCTGCCGTGCGCCCCGATCAAGGGCCGCTGCACGACAAGGCCTGCGGCGCAGCCCCCACCGAGGACTTCATGAGCGACCCCCAGGACCACGACGCCCCCCACGAGGGCCCGATCAAGACGCCCAAGCAGCTCATCTGGACGGTGGTCGCGTCTTTCGTCGTGCCGATCGCCATCATCGTGCTTCTGGTCAACTACGTGGCCATGGGCGACAAGTCCGGCGCCGGCACCGAAGGCATGAGCGAACAGGCCGTCGCCCTGCGCATCCAGCCGGTGGGTACGGTGGCCCTGAAGGACGCGTCGGCGGTGGCCGAACTGCGTACCGGCGAGCAGGTGTACGCCGCGCAATGCACGGCCTGTCACGCCGCCGGCCTGGCCGGTGCGCCCAAGTCGGGCGACGAGGCCGCCTGGGCGCCGCGCATCAAGACCGGCTACGCGGCCCTGTTGAATTCGGCGCTGAAGGGCAAGGGTGCGATGGCTGCGCAGGGTGGCGGCGAGTTCTCGGACTTCGAGATCGGCCGTGCCGTGGTCTTCATGGCCAACAAGGCCGGCGCCAAGTTCGACGAGCCCAAGGCGCCGGCTGCCGCGGCCTCGGCGGCCAGCGCGGCCAAGTAGGGGTCGCCCCGCTGCCCCACGGGCCGCCCCTGCGGGCGGCCTTTTTCATGGCTGCGGCCGCAGCACGTAGCCGAAGCAGCCGGGCATGCGCGCGAACTCCATCTCGCCGGGTTGCCAGTCGCCGGCCTCGACGGCCAGCGCCGCGACGTCGGTGTCCAGGCTGTGTACCAGGCCGAAACCCAGATCGCAGTCGAGGAACAGGCGCCCGTGCTCGTCCAGCCAGGCCGCGCGGAATGCGGCGCGGCGCTCGCCCGGCAGGCCGATGTGCCAGCGTTCGCGACCGCCGGCCTCGCCGCGGTGCAGCCGGAACACCCAGGGCGCGGCCTCCAGTTCCACGTACACGCGCTGCGGGCCGTTCTGGAAGAACCAGCAGCCGCGCGCGTCGGCGGCGTAGTTGCGCTGGATGAATTCGCGCAGGCCGACATGCTCGATGCGGCTGCCCTTGGGCTGCGGAAACGGCCCGGTCGCCTGCGTCGCTTCGTCGCGCAGGTACCAGTCGCCGCGCGCGTCCAGCGCCAGCCAGCCGTAGCAGTGCGGCACCGCCGGCCACTTGCGCATCGCGGCCTTGACGATTTCGTCCATCGCTCGATGCCCGGGCTGCCGCGGCGCTCGTCAGCCCGCGACGCCGCGCAGCCAGTCGGTCACCGCCTCGGGCAGGCTCTGCACATGACCGGGAAAACGTCCGCGCGCAAAGCCCACGTGGCCGCCCTGTGCCGGCTGCCACAGCGTGACGAAGCGCCCGACCTCGCGCGGCCCGGGCAGGCAATGCGCCGGTACGAAGGGGTCGTTGCGCGCGTTCAGCAGCAAGGTCGGGATGCGGATGCGCCGCAGGTGGGGCTTGGCCGAGGCGCGCGCCCAGTAGTCCTCGGTGTCGCGAAAGCCGTGCAGCGGCGCGGTGAAGACATTGTCGAATTCGTACAGCGTCCGCGCCGCGCGCAGGCGCTCGCGATCGAACAGGCCCGGGTGCTGCTGCCACTTGGCGCCGGCCTTGGCCTTCATGGTGCGCAGGAACATGCGCGTGTAGACCTGCCGGTTGAAGCCGCGGCCAATGGCGTGGCCGCCGGCGGCCAGGTCGATCGGCGAACACACCGCGGCCACCGCGCCGGCCGTGGCCGCGGCGCCGTCGCCGGCCTCTTCGGCCCAGCGCAGCAGGGCGTTGCCGCCGAGCGAGATGCCCACCGCCAGCAGCGGCGCGGCATGGCGCGCGCGCAACCGTGCCAGCACCCAGCCGATCTCCTCGTGGTCACCCGAGTGGTAGGCGCGCGGCGCCAGGTTCAGCACGCCCGAGCAGCCGCGGAAATGCGGCACCGCGTAGTGCCAGCCGAGCATCGCGGCACGGTGCGCGAAGGCCCGCGCGTAGTGGCTCGCCGACGAACCTTCGAGACCGTGGAACAGCACCAGCAGCGGCGCGGCGGTGTCGGCCGCATCGATGAAGTCGACGTCGACGAAGTCGCCGTCCGGCGTGTCCCAGCGCTCGCGCCGGTAGGTCGGCGGCTGCGGTGCCGCGCTGGAGAACAGCGCCGGCCAGATCGTCTGCAGGTTGCCGCCGGGCAGCCAGCGAGGGGCGCGGAAATGCTGCATCGGCACGGGCCCGGGGCCTCAGTGCAGCGTCGACGGGGTTTCGCCCGGCGCCGGCTCGGCCGACTCGCCGCCCGGGCTGGCATGGTGAGCCACCATGCGCCAGCCCTGCACGGTGTGGACATAGACGTTGGTGGCCAGCACCCAGGCGCTGCGGCTGCCCTGGGCATCGGTGATGCTGACGTGCTCGACCACGTGGTGCACGGCGCAGCCCAGCGTCTGCAGCCGGCGCAAGCCCTGCGGCCGCAGCGGGATCGCGCCGTTGGCGAAGATGGCCTCGAAGCTGGCGCGGATCGCGGCATGGCCGCTGACGCGCGGTCCGCCCGGGTGCACGCAGGCGATCTCGTCGTCGTCGGACCACACCGCCATCAGCTTGTCCAGGTCGGCCTGCTGCAGTGCTTCATAGAACTGGGCCTCGACATCGTTGGGCGAGGCCAACAGGGCGGCGGTGCGGGCTTTGGCGCGTGACATGGCGGCGCTTCAGCGGAAGATCACGCTCTTGTGGCCGTTCAACAGCACGCGCCGTTCGACGTGCCAGCGCACCGCGCGCGCCAGCACCACGCATTCGATGTCGCGACCGACGGCCGTGAAGTCCTCGGCCGACATCGCGTGGTCGACGCGCTGCACGTCCTGCTCGATGATCGGGCCCTCGTCCAGTTCGGCGGTGACGTAGTGCGCGGTGGCGCCGATCAGCTTGACGCCGCGCGCATGCGCCTGGAAGTATGGCCGGGCGCCCTTGAAGCTGGGCAGGAAGCTGTGGTGGATGTTGATCGCGCGGCCCTTCAGCGCCGCGCAGAACTCGGCGCTGAGGATCTGCATGTAGCGCGCCAGCACCAGCAGTTCGACCCGCTCGCGCTCGACCAGCAACTCGATCTCGCGCTCCTGCGCGCGCTTGGCGGCGGCGTCACCGCCCCGGGACAGCGGCAGGTGGTGGAAGGCCAGGCCGTAGCTTTGCGCCAGCGCGCCGAAGTCGGGGTGGTTGGAGACGATGCCGGCGATGTCGACCTCGAGCTGACCGCTGCGCCAGCGGAACAGCAGGTCGTTCAGGCAATGCCCGTGCTGGCTGACCAGCAGCAGCACGCGCGCGCGCTGCGCCACCGGGTACAGCTGCAGTTCCATGCCGTACTGCTGCTTCGTGTGCTCGAACAACGTCTGCAGCGCGGCGCGGCTGGCCAGGTGCGGCGGCGCCGCGAAGTGCACGCGCATGAAGAACAGGCCGGTCGCGTCCTCGCCCTGCAGGTCGCCGAACTGCTGCGAGTCGATGATGTTGCAGCCGCCCTGGTAGAGCAGGCCGGACACCGCGTAGACGATGCCGGTGGTGTCGCGGCAGGACAGCGTCAGGATGAATTCATGTTCACGCGGCATGGCCGCGCATTGTAGGTAGCGGCTCAGGCGCGCGGCAGCAGTACGTGGAAGGACGAGCCCACGCCGGGCTCGCTGCTGACCTCGATGCGCCCTTGCATCAGCGTGACCAGCGCGCGCGTCACGCTCAGCCCGATGCCGGTGCCTTCGATGCTGCCACGCGCCTGCGCCAGGCGGTTGAAGGGCTCGAACAGGTGCGGCAGGTCGGCCGCGTCGATGCCCACGCCGGTGTCCTGCACGGTGATCGACAGCATGGCCTTGCCATCGGCCGGCCGCGCCGCCGCGACCCGCATCTCGACGCTGCCGCCGGCTCGGTTGTACTTGACGGCGTTGGACAGCAGATTGAGCAGCACCTGGCGCAGCCGCACGCGGTCGGCGCGCGCGGCCAGCGCCTGGGCCTCGAGCTGCAACGCCATGCGCACCTGCGCCACCTCGGCCTGCGGGCGCAGCATGTCGATGGCTTCTTCGGCCAGCGCCTGCATCGGCACCGCGTCGAGCTGCACTTGCAGGCTGCCGCTCTCGATGCGCGTCAGGTCGAGCAGGTCGCCGATCATGCGCAGCAGGTGCTCGCCGGCCTCGCGGATCAGCCTGACGCGGCGGCGCTGCCCATCGCTGAGGCTGTCGGCGCGGTCGATCTCCAGCAGCTGCGAAAAGCCCAGCACCGCATTCAGCGGCGTGCGCAGCTCGTGGCTCATGCGCGACAGGAACTCGGTCTTCGCATGGTTGGCGGCCTCGGCCGCGGCCTTGTCCTGGCGCGCATGCTCGAGCTCGCGCAGCTCGGTAACGTCCTGCATGTAGCCATGCCAGACCGTGCTACCGTCGTCCAGCCGCGTCGGCGTTGCGGTGGCGCGGATCCAGCGCAAGGTGCCCGGCGCGGCATGCACGCGAAATTCCCACTGCCACAGCGACAGCCGGTGCGCCGACTCGATGATGCTGGCGGTGAGCGCCTCGCGGTCAGCCGGGTCGATGCGGTCCATCAGCTCCATCGCGCTGGTGGTGGCGCGCTGCGGGTCCATGCCCAGCAGCGGGCGTGCACGCTCGCTGACGTACGGGAAGCGCGGGTTGAGCTGCGCGTCCAGCTCGAACTGGTACAGGATGCCCGGCACGTGCATCGCGATGCGCTCCAGCCGCGCCGTCGCCAGCGCGCCGGCCTGCTCCCGCGCACGCTGCTCGGTGATGTCGATCTGCGTGCCCACCATGCGCCGCGGCCGGCCGTCCGGATGGCGCTCGACGATGCGGCCGCGTTCCTGGTACCAGAGCCATTGGCCGTCTTGCGCGCGCACGCGGTAGGCGTGCTCGTACTGCTCGGTTTCGCCGCGCGCGTGGCGCTCGTAGGCCTCGACGTTGGCCTCGACGTCGTCGGGGTGGATCAGCCGGTCCCAGTCGCGCTGCGTGCGCCCAGTGTGCTGCGCGTCGAAGCCGAGTTGCTGCATGCCCTCGTCGATGTCGCCGAGTGTGTCGTTGTCGATGTCCCATTCCCAGAGGTAGGTGCCGCCGCTGCGCAGCGCGCTGCGCACCACCTCCACGTAGCCCGACCGCAGCGCCGGAGCAGCGACGGCCTCGTCGTTGGCCAGCAGCGCGGCCAGCGCCTCGCAGGCCGGCTCGATCGCGTCCCCCGCGGCCGCGGCCGCGGCATCGGCCAGGCGAAGCAGCCCGACCCTGCGCCCCAGCCGGGCGAGCGGCCGCTCGCGTATCGCGGCCGCCGCGGCGGGCGGTGCGGCGGACAGGCCCGGCGCGGCGCCATCCTGCCAGCGCACGCGCCCGTCGCCGTGCAGGGCCACCAGTTCGCAGTGGGCGCCGAGGCGGCGTGCCAGCGCCGCCAGCAGCTGCCGCAGTGCATGGCGGGCGTCGCCGCGATGGACGTAGTCGAGCAGCGCGTCGTGGGTCAGCGCATGCCACGCTTCGGTGGCGTCGGCCAGCGCCTCGCGATTCATGGCGCGCCGCCGTCCGGGAGCGTCAGTGCGCGGCGTGCAGCTTCTCGCCGGCCTTCAGCCGGTAGACCGTGCCGCAATAGGGGCACTGGCCTTCGCCAGTGGTGGCCACGTCGATGTAGACGCGCGGGTGGGTGCTCCACAGCGCCATCTTCGGGTTCGGGCAGAAGACCACGCCTGGGCCCTGCAGGTCCTTGGCGGCCACCTCGACCACGGCAACAGGCTTGCTCATCGTTTCACACCTTGCTCAGCCATTCGGCGTACTTCGGATTGCGGCCGTTGACGATGTCGAAGAAGGCCGACTGGATCTTCTCGGTGACCGGGCCGCGCGCGCCGGCGCCGAGCGTCACCCGGTCGAGCTCGCGGATCGGCGTCACTTCCGCCGCGGTGCCGGTGAAAAAGGCCTCGTCGCTGATGTACACCTCGTCGCGGGTGATGCGCTTTTCCACCAGCTTCAGACCCAGGTCCTGGCAGATCGCGAAGATGGTGTCGCGGGTGATGCCATTGAGCGCGCCGGCCGACAGGTCGGGGGTGTAGACCACGCCCTTCTTGATGATGAACAGGTTCTCGCCGGCGCCTTCGGAGACGAAGCCCGAGGCGTCGAGCAGCAGTGCTTCGTCGTAGCCGTCGTCCAGCGCCTCCATGTTGGCCAGGATCGAGTTGGTGTAGTTGCTCACCGCCTTGGCCTGCGTCATCGTGATGTTGACGTGGTGGCGCGTGTAGCTGCTGGTCTTGACGCGGATGCCGCGCTTCATGCCCTCCTCACCCAGGTAGGCGCCCCAGGGCCAGGCGGCGACCATCAGGTGGATGGTGTTGCCCTTGGGGCTGACGCCGAGCTTCTCGGAGCCGATCCAGGTCAGCGGCCGCAGGTAGCAGCTTTCCAGCTGGTTGACGCGCACCACCTCGCGCTGCGCGTCCATCACCTGCTCCAGCGTGAACGGGATCTTCATGCGCAGGATCTTGGCGCTGTTGAACAGCCGCTCGGTGTGCTCGCGCAGGCGGAAGATGGCGGTGCCGCCCACGGTGTTGTAGGCGCGCACGCCCTCGAAGGCGCCGCAGCCGTAGTGCAGCGTGTGGGACAGCACGTGGATCTTGGCGTCGCGCCATTCGACCAGCTGGCCGTCCATCCAGATCTTGCCGTCGCGGTCGGACATGGACATGGTTCGTCCTCGGGAAATGGGGGTGGATTTCGATTCTAAGGGCCGTGTCCGGCGCGGCCCGGGGGCTGCGCGCTCAGGCCGGCGGCGGCAGCGCGGCGTCGTCGTCGCGGCTCAGCTGCCACGACGCGAGCTTGCCGCCATCGAACTCCAGGCTGACGCGCGCGCCGCCCGGGTCGGCCCAGCCCCAGCGCTCCGGCGTTTCCGACAGCCGGGTGCCCAGGCTGCGCGTCAGCACCAGCACCTGCAGCAGCGGCATGCCGGCCTTGAGCTTGCTGTGCAGCATCACCGCACTGTCCACGTGGCCCACCGGCGAGCCTGCGGCCTGCTTCAGCACGCGCAGCGAGCGGCTGAACTGCAGCAGCAGCCAGAACACCACCACCGTGACACCCAGCACCACCCCCGGCCAGCCCCAGCCGACGTAGCCGGCGGCGATGCCGACCACGGCGAGTCCCCAGCCGACGATCGGGTTCAATGGGTCAACACCTGCGGGCTGCGCCGCGCCGTGCGGGCCGGGCTCAAGCGGCGCGGCGCGCGAAGTCGGCGCGCAAGGCCGGCGGCAGCCGGCGCACGATGAAGGCCAGCGCCAACGGCAGCAGCAGCAGATCGTCGGCGAGGCCCAGCACCGGCACCACGTCGGGCAGCAGGTCGATCGGCGACAGCGCGTACAGCGCCGCCAGCGCGAGCGACGGTTTGAGCCAACGCGGTGCCAGCGGATGCCTGACGGCAAACCACAGCAGCCGGGCATCGCCACGGATCATCGACCACAACACCGACACCCGTTTCCACATGGCTGCTCCTGAAAGGGACCGCAGGCTGCAAGATGAGGCGCCCGCGGCTAAAGGCAAGACCGGTGAGACATCACAGGACCCGCACCGCCGCGATGGCTTCTTCGATGCGCTCGACCGCGTGGATCGTCAGCCCTTCGACGGCCTTCTTCGGCGCATTGGCCTTAGGCACCACGGCCACGCTGAAGCCCAGCTTGGCCGCCTCCTTCAGCCGCTCCTGGCCGCGAGGCGCGGGCCGCACCTCGCCGGCCAGACCGACTTCGCCGAAGGCGATGAAGCCGCGCGGCAGCGCCTTGCCGCGCAGGCTGCCCTGGATGGCCAGCAGCACCGCCAGGTCGGCCGCCGGCTCGCTGATGCGCACGCCGCCGACCGCGTTGACGAACACGTCCTGGTCCATGCAGGACACGCCGGCGTGGCGGTGCAGCACCGCCAGCAGCATGGCCAGGCGGTCGCGCTCCAGGCCCACCGACAGCCGCCGCGGGCTCGGCCCGCCGCTGTCCACCAGCGCCTGGATCTCCACCAGCAGCGGCCGCGTGCCTTCCAGCGTGACCAGCACGCAGCTGCCCGGCACCGGCTCGCCGTGGGTGGACAGGAAGATCGCGCTCGGGTTGGCCACGCCCTTCAGGCCCTTTTCGGTCATCGCGAACACGCCGATCTCGTTGACGGCGCCAAAGCGGTTCTTGATGGCGCGCACCAGGCGGAAGCTGCTGTGCGTGTCGCCCTCGAAATACAGCACCGTGTCGACGATGTGCTCCAGCACGCGCGGGCCGGCCAGCGTGCCGTCCTTGGTGACGTGACCGACCAGCACCAGGCTCAAGCCGGCCGACTTGGCGTGGCGCGTCAGCTGCGCCGCGCATTCGCGCACCTGCGCCACCGAGCCTGGCGCCGAGGTCAGCTGCTCGGAGTACAGCGTCTGGATCGAGTCGATGACGCAGAACTCCGGCTTTTCTTTCTGCAGCGCGAACAGGATCTTCTCCAGCCCGATCTCGGCCAGCACGCGCACGCGGCGGCCGTCCAGGCCGAGCCGGCGCGCGCGCAGCGCCACTTGCGCGCCGCTTTCCTCGCCGGTGATGTAGAGCACGCTCATGCTCCTGGACAGGCTGTCGGCCGCCTGCAGCAGCAGCGTGCTCTTGCCGATGCCGGGGTCGCCGCCGATCAGCACCACGCCGCCGCCGACGATGCCGCCGCCCAAAGCGCGGTCGAGTTCGTCCTGGCCGGTGGGCGTGCGCGGCACCTCGGCGACGACGATCTCGCTGAGCGTGGCCACCGGCTGCGTGCCGCCCAAGGACTGGAAGCGGTGCGCCGACGGGCTGTCAGCGCGGCTTTCCTGCAGCGTGTTCCAGGCGCCGCAATGCGGGCACTTGCCCAGCCACTTGGGGCTGCTGCCGCCGCACTCGCTGCAGTCGTACTGGGTCTTGTCCTTGGTCATGGCAGCGATTGTCGCCGCGCGTCATTCGCCGTTGAACTTGCCGAGCGTCTTGCCGCGCAGCGCCTTGACCTGCCCGCGCTGCACCTTGCCCTGCAGCCGGCGCAGCTGCGACGCGTGGGTCGGCTTCGTGGCGCGGCGTACGCGCGGCGGCAGCGCCACGGCGTCCACCATCTGCTGCAGCCGCTGCAGCGCCTCGGCGCGGTTCTTCTCCAGGCTGCGGTGCTGCTGGGCCTTGATGACGATCACGCCCTCGCGGCTCAGCCGCTGGTCGGCGCGCCCGAGCAGCCGCGCCTTGACGTCCGCGGGCAGCGACGAGGCCCGCACATCGAAGCGCAGGTGCACCGCGTTTGACACCTTGTTGACGTTCTGCCCGCCCGCGCCCTGCGCACGGATGGCGCTGAACTCGACCTCGGCCGGGTCGACGGGCAAGCGCCGCAGCATCGGCCGCGGCGCCTACTTGGCGGCAGACCCGCCGCGCAGCTTCTGCACGACGAACAGCAGCACCACCGCGCCCAGCACCGAGGCGATCCAGCTGGCGCCTTCTCCGGGCTGGTACCAGCCCAGCGCCTGGCCCGCCACGCCGGCCGCGGCCGAGCCGGCGATGCCAAGCACGATGGTCAGGATCCAGCCCATCTTCTGCTCGCCCGGCATGACGAAGCGTGCCAAGGCGCCGATCACCAAGCCGACGAGGAGCGTGCCGATGATGCCCATGGGGATGTCCTTTCGATGACGGAGCCTGTGCTCAACCGACCGCGCGCACCGGCACCCGCTGCGCCAGCGCACACATCAACTCGTAGCCGATCGTACCCGCGGCGTGCGCCACCGCGTCGATGGGCAGACAAGTCCCTCCCGGGCCCTCGCCCCACAGCGTGACCTCGCTGCCCGGCTGCGCCGCCGGCACCGGCTCCAGGTCGACGGTGATCATGTCCATCGACACGCGGCCGACGCTGCGCGTGCGCACGCCGTCCACCAGCACCGGCGTGCCGGTGGGGCACAGCCGCGGGTAACCGTCGGCATAACCGCAGGCCACCACGCCGATGCGCATCGGCGCGTCGGCCCTGAAGCTGCTGCCGTAGCCGACGCTGTCGCCGCGCTGCAGCTGCTGCGTGGCGATCAGCCGGGAGCGCAGTGTCATCGTCGGGCGCAGCTGCCAGTGCGCGACGTCGTGCTGCGGGTGGTCGGGCGCGCTGCCGTACAGCAGGATGCCGGCGCGCACCCAGTCCGCGGCCACGCCGGCGGTGCCGGCATGGCGCAGCGTGGCGGCGCTGTTGCTCAGCGTGCGCGCGCCCGGCAGGTCGCGGCTGGCGGCTTCGAAGGTGGCCATCTGCCAGGCAATGCCGCGCTCGCCGTCGGCATCGGCAAAGTGCGTCATCAGCGAGATCTCGTCCACCTGCGGCAGCGCATTCAGCCGCGCCCAGGCGGAGCGGAAAGCCTGCGGCGCGAAGCCCAGCCGGTTCATGCCGCTGTTCATCTTCAGGAACACGCGGTGCGGTGCCTGCGTCTTGTGCGCCGCCAGCCATTCGATCTGCGCGTCGCAGTGCACCGCATGCCACAGGCCCAGGCGCGAGCACAGCTCCAGGTCGCGCGCTTCGAATGCCCCTTCCAGCAGCAGGATCGGGCCGCGCCAGTCCAGCGCACGCAGCCGCTCGGCTTCGTCCAGGTCGAGCAGCGCAAAGCCGTCGGCCGCTCGCAGTCCGGCGAAGGCGCGTTCGATGCCATGGCCGTAGGCATTGGCCTTGACCACCGCCCAGACGCGCGAATCCGGCGCCGCCCGGCGGGCCCGGGCCAGGTTGTGCGCGAGGGCATCGGTGTGGATCAGCGCTTCGATCGGACGCGGCACCGGGACTCCTTTGCACCGTGCAAGCGGCAGGCGCGCGACCCATTCTGCCAGCGCGGCGCAGCGCCATCCGGGCCCTCGGCCGCGCCGGGGTCGCGTGCTATAAACCGCTGCCCCCACTGGAGACCAGCGTGCACCTCGGCCACTGGTGCTGCGCGACAACGATGCGTTGCGGATGAAAAAAGGCTTCTCCACCATCATGTCGGCGCAGTTCTTCAGCTCGCTGGCTGACAACGCGCTGCTGGTGGCCGCCATCGAACTGCTCAACGCGTCCCGCGCGCCGACCTGGCACGTGGCAGCGCTGCCGTCGATGTTCGCGCTGTTCTACGTGCTGCTGGCGCCCTTTGTCGGCGCCTTCGCCGACGCCCTCCCCAAGGGCAAGGTGATGTTCGTCTCGAACACCATCAAGGTGGTGGGCTGCCTGATGATGATGTTCGGCACGCACCCGCTGCTGTCCTATGCGATCGTCGGCCTGGGCGCGGCGGCCTATTCGCCGGCCAAGTACGGCATCCTCACAGAACTGCTGCCGCCGTCGCAGCTGGTCAAGGCCAATGGCTGGATCGAGGGCCTGACCATCCTGTCGGTCATATTGGGCATCGTGCTCGGCGGCCAGTTGGTCGGCCGACAAGTGTCGGGCTTCCTGCTCGGGCTGGATCTGCCGGTGATCGACACCGGCATCGACACGCCGGCCGAAGGCGCGATCGCCGCGATCATGCTGCTGTACCTGTTGGCCGCGCTGTTCAACCTGTACATCCCGCGCACCGAGGCGCCGCTGCAGCCGATGCCGGCGCGCCCGTTCAGCCTGGTGCGCGACTTCGCGCAATGCAACGCGCGGCTGTGGAACGACAAGCTGGGCCAGATCTCGTTGGCCACGACCACGCTGTTCTGGGGCATCGGCGGCAACATGCGCGTCATCGTTTTCCCCTGGGCCGCGGCGGCGCTGGGCTACAACGTGACGCAGGCCTCGACGCTGGGCGCGGTGGTGGCCATCGGCACCGCGGCCGGCGCCGTGTTGGCGGCCATGGTGACCCGGCTGGACAAGGCCACTGGCACGATCCCGATGGGCATCGCGATGGGCATCCTGATCGCCGGCCTCAACTTCGTCACCAACGTCTGGGTGGCGGTGCCCTTCCTGATCCTGCTCGGTGCGGTCAGCGGCTACCTGGTGGTGCCGATGAACGCGCTGCTGCAGCACCGCGGCCACAACCTGATGGGCGCCGGCCGCTCGATCGCCGTGCAGAACTTCAATGAGCAGGCCTGCATCCTGGGTCTGAGCGCGAGTTATGCGCTGATGACCAAGTTCGGCGCCACGCCCTTCGGCGTCATCACCGTGCTCGGGCTGGGCGTGGCCTCGATCATGTGGTTCATCCGCCGCTGGCACCGGCGCAACTGCGTGCTGCACTTCGACGAGGTCGAGCGCCTGCTGGCCATCGCCCGCACCGACAAGCACTGAATGGCCGCCACGCCGTCGATGCGCCTGGCGCTGCTGCCGGTGCTGGGCTTGCTGTTCAACGCCTTCACCTGGGGCGTGTCGTGGTGGCCGTTGCGCCAACTGCAGGCCGAAGGCCTGCATCCGCTGTGGGCCACTGCACTGATCTACCTGCTGGCGCTGCTGTTCATCAGCCTGTGGCGCCCGGCCAGCTGGGGCCAGCTGCTGCGCGCGCCCACGCTGTGGTGGCTGGTGCTGGCCTCGGGCACCACCAACGCCGCCTTCAACTGGGGCGTGACCATCGGCGACGTGGTGCGCGTGGTACTGCTGTTCTACCTGATGCCGCTGTGGGCCGTGCTGCTGGCGCGGCTGGTGCTGGGCGAGCGGCTCAGCGCCCTGGCCGGCGTGCGCGTGCTGCTGGCTCTGGGCGGCGCGGCCATCGTGTTGTGGCCGCAGGGGGCCGCGCTGCCGCTGCCGGCCACGCTGGCCGAGGGCCTGGGCGTGCTCGGCGGTTTTGCCTTTGCGCTGAACAACGTCATGCTGCGGCGCGAGGCGCAGCAGCCCGAACTGGCGCGGGCGCTGGCGATGTTCCTGGGCGGCGCGGTGGTCGCCGGGCTGCTGGCGCTGGGCCTGGGCGCGCAGGGCCTGGTGCCGGCGCCGCCGCCGCCGGCCTGGCCCTGGGTCGCCGGTGCGCTGGGGCTGGGCGCGCTGTTCCTGCTGAGCAACCTGGCGCTGCAGTACGGCGCGGCACGGCTCAGCGCCAACGCCACGGCGGTGGTCATGGTCACCGAGGTGCTGTTTGCCAGCGTGTCGGCGGTGCTGCTGGGCGCGGGCCAACTGAGCCTGTCGCTGCTGCTGGGCGGCGCGTTGATCGTCTCGGCCGCGCTGCTGTCGGTGCTGGAACGCTAGCGACCCGGCGCTGCGGCTAAGATCGAACGCACCCCATCCCCGAGCGGCCGGAGGCCCCATGAGCACCATCTACGACTTCGAAGCATTGTCCATCCACGGCCGGCCGGCGCACCTGAGCACGCAGCGCGGCAAGGTGCTGCTGATCGTCAACACCGCCAGCGAATGCGGCTTCACGCCGCAGTTCGCCGGGCTCGAGGCGCTGTGGAAGGAGTACGCGGACAAGGGCCTGGTGGTGGTGGGTTTCCCGAGCAACCAGTTCGGCGGCCAGGACCCGGGCGGCAACGAGCAGATCGAGTCGTTCTGCCAGCTGAACTACGGCGTCAGCTTTCCGATGATGGCCAAGGTGGACGTCAACGGTGACCGGGCCCACCCGCTGTGGAAGTGGCTCACTGCGCAGGCGCCGGGGCTGCTGGGCAGCAAGGCGGTGAAGTGGAACTTCACCAAGTTCTTGGTCGGCCGCGACGGCAAGGTCATCAAGCGCTATGCGCCGACCGACACGCCGGCGTCCATGAAGAAGGACATCGAAGCGGCCCTGGCCGCCAAAGCCTGAGGCACCCACCATGTTTTCGCATGTCGAGCCCTTTGCCGGCGACCCGATCCTGGCTCTCGTCGAGGTCTTCAACGCCGACCCGCGGCCGAACAAGGTCAACCTCGGCATTGGCATCTACTTCGACGAAGAGGGTCGCATTCCGGTGATGCGCTCGGTGCAGCTGGCCGAGGCGCGTGTCGTCGCTCAGGGCGGGCCCAAGCCGTACCTGCCGATCGAAGGTGCGGCCAATTTCCGCTCGGCCGTGCAGCCGCTGCTGTTCGGCGCCGGGCACGAAGTGCTGGCGTCGAAGCGCGTGGCCACGATCCAGTCGGTGGGCTCGTCGGGCGGGCTGAAGGTGGGCGCCGACTTCATCAAGCGCTGGTTCCCGCAAAGCGAAGCCTGGGTCAGCGACCCCACCTGGGATAACCACCGCTCGATGTTCGAAGGTGCGGGCATCGCCGTGCACAGCTACCCGTACTACGACGCGGCGGGCGGCGGCGTGCGCTTCGCCGAGATGATGGACACGCTCGGCAAGCTGCCGACGCGCAGCGTCGTGCTGCTGCACGCCTGCTGCCACAACCCGACCGGCGTGGACCTGAGTCGCGCGCAGTGGGACGAGCTGATCCCGCTGCTGATGCGGCGCGGCCTGATTCCGTACCTGGACCTGGCCTACCAGGGTTTCGGCGACGGCATCGAAGAAGACGCCTACGGGGTGCGCGCGCTGGCCGCCGCCGGCGCCAGCTTCTTCATCGCCAATTCCTTCAGCAAAAGCATGAGCGTCTACGGCGAGCGCTGCGGCGCGCTCAGCGTGGTCTGCCCCGACGCGAAGCAGGCCGAGTGCGTACTCGGGCAGATGAAGTTCGTGATCCGCCGCATCTATTCGAGCCCGGGCATCCACGGCGGCCAGATTGTCGCCCACGTGCTGGCCGACGCCGACCTGCGGCCGATGTGGGAAGCCGAGCTGGCGGCGATGCGCCGGCGCATTCTGGCGATGCGCAAGTCGCTGCACGAAGTCATCGGCGCCAAGCTGCCGGGCCGCAGCTTCGACTACTTCCTCACGCAGCGCGGCATGTTCAGCTACACCGGCCTGAGTGCGGCGCAGGTCGACCGGCTGCGCGAGCAGTACGCGGTGTACCTGGTGCGCAGCGGCCGCATCTGCGTGGCCGGGCTTAACAACGGCAACGTCGAGCGCACGGCGCAGGCCATGGCCGAGGTGATGGCCGGCTGAAGCGCCGGGCGCGGCCTGGCGACTGCGGGCCGTCGCCCGTCAGGCAGCGCGAGCCGGCGCCTGGCGACTGGTCAGGCGCGCTTGCAGCTTTGCCGCCGGCACCGGCCGGCCTGGAAGATAGCCCTGCACCTCGTCGCAGCCCAGGCGCCGCAGGAAGTCCAGTTGCGCCTGCGTCTCCACGCCTTCGGCCACGACTTCCAAGCCCAGGCTGTGAGCCATGGCGATCACCGCCTGCGTGATGGCGGCATCGTCGCGGTCGAGCGGCAGGCCCTTGACGAAGGAGCGGTCGATCTTCACCGTCTGCGCCGGGAAGCGTTTCAGGTAGGCCAGCGACGAATAGCCGGTGCCGAAGTCGTCGATCGCGATGCGCACGCCCAGCGCGTGCAGCCCCTGCAGCGTGTGGTTGGCGCGCTGCGGGTCGGACATCAGCACGCTTTCGGTGATCTCCACCTCCAGCGCGTCGGCCTGCAGCCCGTGCGCGGCCAGGGCCTGAGCCACCTCGTCGACCAGCGTGTCGGTAACGAACTGCCGCGCCGACAGGTTGATCGCGCAGCGCGGTACCTGCAGGCCGGCGTCGCGCCAGCCGCGGATCTGGCGGCAAGCGGCAGACAGCACCCACTGGCCGATCGGCAGGATCAGCCCGCTGTCCTCGGCCAGCGTGATGAAGGCGCCCGGCGCGAGCAGACCACGCTGCGGGTGCTGCCAGCGCAGCAGCGCCTCCATGCCGGCCAGCGCACCGTCGCCGGCCCGCACCTTGGGCTGGAAGTGCAGCAGTAGCTCGTCGCGCTGCAAGGCCGCACGCAGGTCCGACTCCAGCGCGAACTGCTGCGCCGATTGCGCCGCCAGCTGGGCCGTGTAGAACTGGAAGGTGTTCTTGCCGCTGTCCTTGGCCAGATACATGGCGGCGTCGGCATTCTTCAGCAGCGCCGCAGCGTCGGCACCATCGTCCGGATAGCGGCTGATGCCGACGCTGCCGGTGACCTGGTGGCTGCGCTGCTCGATCAGCACCGGCTCGGCGATCGCCGCCAGCGCCTTGCGCGCCACGTGCGCCAGCGCCGCGGCGTCGACCGTGCCGTCGAGCAGCACCACGAACTCGTCGCCGCCCAGCCGCGCCACCAGGTCGCTGTCGCGCAGCAGGCCGCGCAGCCGTGCGGCCATCACCGTCAGCAGCTGGTCGCCGGCGCCGTGGCCCAGGCTGTCGTTGATGTTCTTGAAGCGGTCCAGATCGATGAAGAACAGTGCGAAGGCGGTGCCGTGGCGCCGCGCCAGGGCCAGCGTGCGCTCCAGCTCGTCCATGAACATCGTGCGGTTGGGCAGGCCGGTCAGGCCGTCGTAGCGCGCCAGCTTCAGCACCTGCTGCTCGGCCAGGCGCTGGTGCGTGACGTCGCGGCCGACGCCGCGATAGCCCTTGAAGCTGCCGTCGGCCGCGAAGATCGGCTCGCCGCTGACGCTGATGTACGCGCCGCGGCTGCCGGGCGCGCCCAGGCAATACACCAGGTCGCGAAAGGGCAGCCGCGCGGTGACGCGGCGCTCGTGGTCGGCGGCCACGTCGGGCGGCACGTCGACGACGCTGTCGAGCAGCCGGCGCTTGCCCAGCAGCTGCGCCGGGTCGACGCCGGTGGCCTGCTTCAGGCCTTCGGAGAAGTAGGTGAAGCGCAGCGTGTCGTCCTGCTCCCAGATCCAGTCGGACGACAGCGACACCAGGCTGGACAGGCGCCCCTGGCTCAGCTGAAGCGCGTCGGTGCGCTCGCGCACGCGCGCTTCCAGCAGGTCGCGCTCGGCCTGCAGCGCCGCATACAGCTCGGCCATCTCGCCCGAGGCGATCTCCTGCGAGCGCTCGAGCAGGTAGCGGTCCTGCTCGGCCTCGGCATAGGCGCGCGCCACGCGCTGCAGCAGGCAGGCCCAGGCCTGGTCATCGGCGGGTGCCGCCGCCTCGTCCAGGCCCAGCCGGCGCAGCTGCCGCGCCAGCAGCGGATGCAGCGCCTCGCCCATCAGGCGGGCTGGCCTTCGTCGGCAGACTCGCTGAACACCGTGACCGTCATCGTCTGGTTGTGCAGGTCGCTGCTGCCGCCGGCCAGGGCCGGCGCGATCTCGCCGTACGAATAGAAGCCCACGTGCCCGGCGCCGCAGGGTGCGCCTTCGATCACCGTTTCGACCTCTTCCTCGGTGCGCTCGCCCAGCACCAGGCGCCGGCCGACGCAGCTGACCGAGACCACCAGCGCGGCCGAGGCCGCGTCGATGCCTTGCGTGGCGCGGGCCACGGCCAGGCCGGCGCTGTCGATCAGGTGGTCGTTGCGGGTGCGCATCAGCCGCGCGACGCTGCCTTGCGGCATGTCGCCGGCGAAGGTCAGCGAGCGGC
>Ga0316627_100000061_pt1 | contig 18917 bp, 17 predicted proteins | sample OWC_Aug_M2_C1_D1_FD_207653 | JGI IMG/M metagenome (GOLD analysis project Ga0316627, IMG submission 207653) | Wetland soil microbial communities from Old Woman Creek delta, Ohio, United States - OWC_Aug_M2_C1_D1_C | ecosystem: Environmental > Terrestrial > Soil > Wetlands | place: USA: Ohio...
TTGCTGGCAAGCAGCTTTGCCGCATATTCGCCTACATGGAGGATGCCGATGGCGAACAGGAAGCGGGCAAGCTTTGCCTGTTTCGACTTTTCAATGGCCACGATAAGGTTATTGGCGGATTTCTCAGCAAAACGCGGCAGTCCCAGAAGATTTTCCTTTTTCAGGCGGTAGATGTCTTCAAAATGCCTGATGAGTCCCTTCTCATACAGGAGCTCGACATTTTTTTCTCCGAGCCCTTCAATGTCCATGCCGCCGCGCGAGGCAAAGTGAATGATCTTTTCCTGCAGCTGGGCAGGGCAGTGGAGCGAGACGCATCGTGCTGCGACCTCGCCTTCTTCACGGACGATCAGAGAGCCGCAGGCAGGACACTTCACGGGAATGGGGGCTTGCCTTTCCCTGCCGGTCCTCTTTTCCGTCACGACCATCACAACATGGGGAATGACATCCCCTGCGCGCTCTACAACAACGGTATCACCGATGCGGATACCCTTCCGTTCGATCTCGTCCCAATTATGGAGCGTCGAGCGCGATACCGTGACGCCGCCGATCCTCACCGGCTCAAAGACTGCAAAAGGCGTTATGACCCCTGTCCTGCCGACGCTGCCGTGTATTTCCCTGATGACCGTCGTTCCTCTATGGGCCTGGAACTTGTAGGCAATAGCCCAGCGCGGTTCTCGCGTCTTTACGCCGAGTTTCTGCTGCAGGTCGAAGTCGTTTACCTTTACCACGGCACCGTCAGTTTCAAAGGGGAACGAATCCCTCTCATCTTCGAGTCTCCGGACTTCGTCAATGACGTTGTCGACGCCTTTTACCACGGCCATCTTTGCCGGCAACGGAAACCTTGATGTTTTTAGCCAGTTCATGAAATCAGACTGGCCTTTAAATACCATGCCCGATACCGAGCCTACGCCATAGCATGCGAGATGGAGTCTGCGAGAAGCGGTTATCCGGGAGTCAAGCTGCCGCACCGAACCTGCGGCCGCATTTCGCGGATTGGCGAATGCTGGCTCTCCCTGTTTTTCCCGATGTCTGTTCAGGGCTTCGAACTCGTCGGTGTCCATATACACTTCGCCGCGGATATCTATCTCACGAGGGACCAATGCCCCCTCCATCCGCAGGGGAACTTCACGAATGGTCTTGATATTCTGGGTCACATCCTCGCCCTCATAGCCGTTGCCGCGGGTCGATGCCCTCACTAGGAGACCGTCGCGGTAGGTCAGCTCCATGGCAAGCCCGTCATACTTTGGTTCGACCGTATATTCGATATTCTCATCGGAATTAAGAAGTTTCCTGAGTTTTTTGTCAAATTCCCGCATCTCATTGTGCGAGAAGGCATTGTCAAGTGAAAGCATAGGTTCTGAATGTCTTACCTTATCGAACCTTTCTGAAGGGGGTGCTCCTACCCTCTGCGTGGGTGAGTCAGGGAGAATGTAGCCATATCGCTCCTCAAGCTCTCTGAGATGGCGGTATTGGCGGTCATATGCAGCATCTGATATAACCGGCGCATCAAGCACATGGTAACGGTAGCTGTGGTCGTTGAGTTCTCTTACCAGCCGGGCGATTTCTTGCCTGATATGCGCAGGGATATTCTCAGTCATTGCCGACCACTTCTGCAAGAAAGGCAAGTGCTGTACGCACTGCCTGCTCTTTGACGTGTCCTCTTGAGCCTTTGAACATGCATTTCCGGATGACCGTCTCTTTCCGGGTGCTTATTGCAATATATACCAGCCCCTTTGGTTTTCCTTCGAGCACGTCAGGCCCGAGGTTGCCGGTTGTCGAAATAGCCACATCGGTTTTTGTCAGCAGGCGGACCTTCTTCGCCATATGGCGGGCTGTCTCCTCGCTTACCATGCCATGGGTGGCCAAAACGGTCTGGCTCATGCCAAGCAACTTCTTCTTCGCTGCAGCAGAATAGGTGACTACACCTGCCTCAAAAAAAAGGCTTGCGCCGGGCACGGCTGTCAGAAAATGACAGATCAGTCCTCCGGTGCATGACTCGGCAGCAGAGAGGGTAAGCCCTTTTGCAGTGAATATGCGGCTGATACGTTTTACCGTTTTCAGGTTCACAATTTCTCCCGGTCTATTTTGGAATCCAGAGTTTACCCTTGTCAATGATATGGCGGACCTCCCAACCCTGCTTCTGAAGCTCAAGGGATATCCATTTTCTGTGGCACTTCCAGGGAAACCTCTCGGCGCAGATGACGACAGACAATGCTTCACGGGCGATTGTCTCCAGCCCCCTGACGCCTTCCCTGAACTCTTCGGTAATAATATATGAGGAATATCCTCCCTTTCTCAGACCGCCCAGCTCTTTCCCGAGGAAGTGATAGGCGATTCCGTATGGTCTGATGAGGTCAGAGAGCGTCTGGCTGCTGAAATGGGAAAGTTTGCTCTTCGGGTAGCGCCTGACATCAATTACGTCCCTCAGCCCGTAAGCCAAAAGGATCTCAATGAAATCCTCGAAGCTTCTTAGCCCCGTCCCCATCGTATAGACTACCGGCCTTGGATCCATTATGGCTTAAGTCAATGAATTATAAGCATATTTTGAAAAAAGTTCATTTTGGCTTGACAAAGGACATCATTCAAAGGACAATAGAGCCGTAATGAAAAGGCTCAGTCTACCTCTTTTCCTGCTGGCTTTTTTAATCTCTATAAGTTTACCAGTTGCAGCACAGGAAGAAAAGCCCGGAATCTACGAAACAAAACCAGAATCTGCTCCGCAGGTCCTGACCCTGCAAACAGCGTCTCTTGTTGTCCCCGAACTGGAATATGAGACAGCCCCGAAAGCGGCAGAGCCGTCACCTTCGCTTGTTTCTCCTGTGATCACGCCGTACGAAGCAAAACCAGAATCTGCTCCGCAGGTCCTGGCCCTGCAAACAGCGCCTCTTGTTGTCCCCGAGCTGGAACATGAGACAGCCCCGAAAGCTGCAGAGCCGTCGCCTCCTGTTATTTCTCCTGTGATCGCACCGTATCTGGAGAATGCTGCAGCTTCTCAGGCAGTTGAGCGGAGCATCAGCCTTTTTTCAAACACGATCAGAGACCGTTTTGCCCTGTACCTGAGCAGATCTGGCAAGTACCTCGATATCATGAAGGAAGTCCTGAGGAAAAAGGATGTTCCTGAAGATATTGTTTTCCTCTCCCTCATCGAAAGCGGCTTTAATCCCCATGCCTATTCGATTGCTCATGCAGCGGGGCCATGGCAGTTCATTGCGTCAACCGCCAAGCGGTACGGACTTGAGATCAACTGGTGGAAGGATGAGCGTAGAGACCCGGTTAAATCAACGGAAGCAGCTGCAGATTACCTGAAGGATCTATACGGCATGTTCGGCTCGTGGAACCTTGCCATGGCTGCGTACAATGCAGGTGAAGGCAGGATCATGAAAGCGATGAGACGGAGCAAAGCAGACGACTACTGGGACCTGCTTGGTACAAAACATATCAGGAGCGAAACAAAGGAATATGTTCCCCGTTTTATTGCGGCAAGCATGATCGCAGCTAATCCGCAGGACTTCGGGTTTGATGAGATCGAGTATGGCGAGCCCTTGAGTTATGAAGAGGTTGAGATAAGCTCACCTGTCGATCTCACCGTTGCTGCGGAGTGCGCAGGGACAACGGTGGATGAGATCCAGCGGCTGAACCCCGAGCTGCGGAGGTGGTGCACCCCTCCGGATGTGCCGCAGTATACGCTGAGGGTTCCGGAAGGCGCCAAGGAGAAGTTTCTTGAAAAACTGGCATCGATCCCTGATGAAGAGCGGTTCACCATTGACCTTTACACTGTTAAGAAAGGTGATACTTTCAAGAGCATTGCGCGGAAGACCGGCATTCCCGTCCAGGTGATTCTTTCCTTAAACGCAACCGATAAAATCATGCCTCTCAGGGCAGGCAGCACAATTTATCTCCCGCCAAAGGAACTGTTCAGCCTTGACAAGGTCGACAGGGCTCTGATGAAAAAGGTTTCGTACCGGAACGTGCGTGCAAAGAAAAACACTGCGAAGAGTGCCAGGTCGGGCTCCAGGAAATCCAAGAAAATCTGAGTTTTTCCTTATCCTGCTTTCTTCTCTCCGACCTTTCCTTTTGCTTCTTCGCTGTACGGAGAGGAAGGATATTTTTCTGCAAGTTCCTTATACAGGGCAGTTGCTTCGTCCTTTTTGCCTTCCTGCTCAAGCAGCCGCGCCTTCTGGAGCAGGACTACATCCTTGAGCAGGTCGCCCGGTGCTGCAGCAATCCTGTCCAGCGTTTTCAGCGCTTCTGCCCTATTCCCTTTTCTGAGCTGAAGATCTGCCATCTTCTGCAAAGCAAGGGGAATAAGAGCTGCTTCCCGCGCAAACCTCTTGTTAAAATCCTCAAGTGTCGTCAGGGCTTCGTCATACCTGCCAAGTTCCGCGTACGTGTCAGCTATGGTGAGCAGCAACCGGGGTGACTTCCTCTTTGCATAGGCCTGCTGATACAGTTCGAGTGCCTTCTGAGCCCTTTCCTGCCCTGAGAGCGGAGTCTTCTGATAAAGATTGTAATAGGTCTTGTATGCTTCGTACTCAAGCTGTCGGGACTTGTCATGTGCGTTAAAGCGGTATAACGCAATGCCGCCAATTACGATAGCAGCGCTCAAAGTGACCAGACCATACGCTGCGATCGTTTTCTGCTTTTTCTCGAAGACCTTCTTGATGTCCTGTATCCGGTCCTGAACCTCTGTTTCAGTATCAAGCGATTTCTTACTGATTTTCTTTTTTATCGACTTGGGCATTACTCCTCCTGAGCACTTTATCTACAAGTAATCTCGAATTTTCAAATACTGAATCAACCCTGTTTTCCTCAATACCAGCCCCCAGAAGGATAGTGCGTGCATATTCTGCAGTGATAAGGTCAGAAGGACTGTGTGCATCGGTATTAATGCAGAGTGGCACGCCGAACCGGATGGCCTCTTTCGCGATATAGCCGTTCGTAAATGCATGGCCCCGTCGCGCCGTGATCTCCAGGAACACGTGCTTTTCTTTTGCGAGAAGGAGGTCTTCGATATTTATCATCCCGGGATGAGAGAGGATGTCGGCCCCAGCCTGAATGGCAGCCCTGTTCGTGCCCTTTTTCACCGGCTCTGCGACTGTTTCTCCGTGGACGACCACGATCTTTGCGCCGAGCTGACGGGCTTCCTTGACCAGGTCGACGATCATGTCCGGCGGCGCATGGGTAATTTCTGCACCCGGCAGGACATCGATCGATACATGGGGTTTCAGCGCTTCGACGGCCTTCACGATGCGTGGAATGATGAGGTCGAGATTGGAGGCATCCATGTGGTCGGTGATAGCGATGGCAGCATAACCGATAGCCTCAGCTCTTCGTACGAGTTCAAAGGGTATCAGTTCGCCGTCACTGAAAATGGTATGCGTATGCAGATCGATCACCTTAAAAAGATACAGGAATAACGGATGAAATGTAAAGGACAGGACTTCCGCTACCGGGAATGCAGCACCGTGCTTATTGCTGGTAGCATCGGCTGGCCGCTCTTCATGCTAAAGAAGGCTTGCCCGAGCAACCGTAAGGACGTTGATGCTTCGCGCACCGGATCGGCGGAGCTGCTGAGCGCAGGCATTGACCGTGGCACCGGTCGTCATGACGTCGTCGATCAGCAGGATGTTCATCCCTGATACCTTGCCGGTACAGACAAAGGCCTTTTTCACGTTGGCAGCGCGTTCTTTTGCCGAGAGCCCGACCTGCGGAGGAGTGTCAGCAACCTTTCGGAGCCCATCGATGATTAGCGGCAGCCTTTTTCCCCGTGAGAGAGCGGCGGCGAGAAGGAGAGCCTGATTGAATCCTCTGTCCTGGAGACCGCGAGGGCTGAGCGGAACAGAAATAAGCGCATCAATGCCTGTGGTGTCATAAAACATGAGCAGATCGGCTAGCGGTTTTGACAATCGCCGTATTCCCAGGAATTTGTAATGGTGGACCACTGAGGCGAGCGTTGCATCATAGAGCCCAAAAAACGATGCCCTGCGGAAGACAGGAGGGCTTTTCAGGCAAGTCCTGCACCGGTCAGCACAGGATGAGACAAGCGGTATGCCGCAGATGCTGCATGACGGACCTGCATAGTGCTCCATGCCCCTCCAGCACGCGGTGCAGAAGGGGGCAAAAGTTAGGTTATCTGTCGGGTTGCTGCATGAAGGGCATGCAGAGGGGTAGAGAAAATTAACAACACTTCCGATCAGAGAGGAGGAGAGAGCAGGGAGCCGCATTTTCCGCACTTGTGGTCATGGGACAGCCGTTCACGACGGACTTTGTTTTTGACCCCGCATTCTTTGCAGGCTACGATCACAAATTCCGGGGTGTCAGGATGATCAGGTCCCGGTGGATGCCCAGCCTGCGACGATTCAGGTGCAGCAGCCGGAGAGGGGTCGTCTGTCTCCGAAGGATCAAAATCTTTAATAAATCTGATATAGTTGCTGTCCCGGCTGATGAGTTCAATGCCCATGCCGTTTTTCTGCGAAATAGCGGGTGTCCTGATGGAGCATCGGACCAGGCCCTTTAATTGAGCGTTGGCGCCGTTCGGGAGATGAATGACAATATCAAGCTCGGTGCCGGGGACAAGGGCCCGGTTTGTCCTGGCGAAAAGACCATAGCGGGAGAAATTGCTCGCAATTGCACGGTAGCGCTTTTCATCGGCAACAAATTCGATTTCGAGCCTGCGGAGGAAGCGTTGATGCCTCCGGCGAGGTTTCAGAAGGACTCCTCGATCAGGATCAGTTCATCTCTCTTCTGTCCTGTCGAGACAATGGCGGCCTTTACGCCTATGAGCGCCTCAATGCGCCTGATGTACGCCTGTGCTTTTTTGGGGAGTTTCCCGAAATCTCTGATGCCGAGCGTGCTCTCCTTCCAACCGTTCACTTCTTCATAGACCGGAACACACTTTTCCAGCACGGAAAGCTCTTTCGGCATTTCTTTGAGTATTTTCCCCCGGTATGCATATGACGTACAAATCTTGAGGGTATCCATGCCATCAAGGATGTCAAGCTTGGTGAGCACAATGCCCGAAAGGCCGTTGACACGGCAGGAATGCTTAAGAATGACCGTGTCGAGCCAGCCGCATCTCCGTGCCCTCCCGGTTGTGGCGCCAAACTCGCCGCCTTTTTCCCGCATCATTTCGCCGGTCTTGTCATGGAGCTCGGTCGGAAAGGGACCGCTGCCGACGCGTGTTGTATATGCCTTTACGATACCGAGTACTGCGTTGATCTTCGTAGGTCCAATGCCGAGTCCGGTGCATGCACCACCTGCAGTGGCACTTGAAGAAGTGACAAAGGGATATGTCCCGTGGTCGATGTCGAGGAGTGTTCCCTGCGCACCTTCGAGAAGGACGTTCCTTTTTCTCGTCACTGCGTCATTGACGATGATATCCGTGTCCGCGATATGCCGGGCGAGAACCTTTGCATATCCCATATATTCCCTGAAGACATTCTCTGCCCCGAAGGTCGGGGCCTTGTAAAGGTTCTTTAATAGGAAGTTCACCTGCACCAGGTTGGTCTTAAGCTTTTCGCGAAACGCCTCCGGCGTAAGAAGGTCTCCGACACGTATGCCGGAACGGTTCATCTTGTCGACATAGGTTGGGCCGATACCCCTGCCGGTGGTGCCGATGTTCTTCTTGCCTTTGGCCTGTTCGCTCGCATGATCGAGGGCGGCATGGTAGGGCATGATAAGATGAGCATTCCTGCTGATCAGGAGGTTGTCACCAACCATAATGCCCCTTTTCTTGAGGCCGCGTATTTCGTTGATCAGTGCAGCAGGATCGACAACAACACCGTTGCCGATGATGCAGAGGGTGTTCTTATGGAGGATACCGGAAGGGATAAGGTGTAGTACGTACTTTTTATCCTTGATGACAACCGTATGGCCGGCATTGTGTCCGCCCTGGTATCGGGCAACAACTTCAGCCTTTCTCGTGAGATAGTCGACGATCTTACCCTTCCCTTCGTCTCCCCACTGTGCTCCGACGATCACGACAACTGACATGATGACTCCTCTCTTCTATTCCGTCAGGCCAAAAGGTATCAGAGGCTGATCTGCTTGATGGATAAGATGTTGGGCAATCCCTTAAGCTGGTTAATGACCCCAGGCCCCGGTTTTTCATCAAGGCTTACTACGGAGATGGCCAAGCCGCCTGCAGTTTCCCTGCCGAAGTGCATGCGTGCAATATTGATATTGTTCTTGCCGAGGGTATTGCCGATATTGCCGATCACCCCTGGCTTATCGTTGTTATAGATAAGCAGAAGTTCTCCCTCGGGAACGATCTCCACCGTGAAATGATCGATTTCTATGACGCGGGGATCTTTCTTGCTGTAAAGTGTGCCGGAAATATAGCTCTCCCTCTCCTTGGTCTTTATCCTCAGAACGATCTTGCTGAAGAAGTCTCCTGCGTCACTTCTCTTGCTCTCCTTTATGTCAATGCCCCGCTCCTTTGCGATAAAGGGCGCATTGACAAAATTGACGGTCTCGAGCAGGATCGGGCTAAGATATCCTTTTATTGCTGCGATGGTAACCGGAGCCGCATTGATGGTGGCTGCATCGCCCAGGTATTCGACCGTGATCTCCGATGCTCCGCCCTCAAATATCTGGCACGCGAAGCTGCCGAGCTTTTCAGCGAGGTTGATATAGGGCTGAAGCCTTGGCACCTGGTCGCTCGGGATTGAAGGAAAATTGACAGCGTGTCTGATGGTGCCACGCACCAGATAGTCGGCTATCTGCTCGGCGACCGCAAGTGCGACATTCTCCTGCGCTTCTTCGGTTGAAGCGCCGAGATGCGGAGAGCAGATAAAGTTGTCGAGGGTGAGCAGCGGATTATTATCCGGGGGCTCTTTTTCGAACACATCAAGTGCTGCTGCGGCAACCTTGCCGCTTTTCATTGCCTCGTAGAGATCGGGTTCGTTGATAATTCCACCGCGGGCGCAGTTGATGATCCTGACGCCGTTTTTCATCTTCGCGATAGTGGCAGCATTGATCAGGCCCTTGGTTTCGGGTGTCAATGGAGAATGGATCGTAATGAAGTCAGACTCAGCAAATATCTCGTCAAGGGAGGCTTTTCTGATGCCCGTAGCCTGAGCTTTTTCTTCGTTCAGGAACGGGTCATAGGCAACGACATTCATCTCAAGACCCTGAGCTTTTTTTGCGACCTGACTGCCGATCGCACCGAGTCCGATGATGCCGAGTGTCTTATTGAAGAGCTCAACGCCCATGAACTTCTTCTTCTCCCATTTGCCGGCCTTCATCGAGGCAGTAGCCTGCGGGATCATGCGCGCAACGGCGAAAAGCATTGCCATGCTGTGCTCGGCAGTTGTTATCGTATTACCGCCCGGCGTGTTCATCACCACGATGCCTTTTTTCGAAGCCGCGACCTTATCTACATTGTCAAGGCCGGAGCCTGCTCTGCCGATGACCTTTAAGCTTTTTGCGGCCTCAATGATCTCTGCGGTCACTTTTGTGGCAGAGCGAATGATCAGACCGCTGTATTCACCGATGCATGCCTTGAGCTCCTCAGGTTTCATCCCGGTCTTGACATCAACCTCAAGCCCTGACTTTTTGAGTATCTCGACGCCTTTAGGCGATATATTATCACTGACGAGAACTTTCATTATTGTATATTCCTCCTATACCATTAAGAGTTCCTGGGCGACGGCAACCCCGGTTCCCAGCTTGACGGGATATCCCATGCCCTTGAGCACCATCTCGACACCGGCGATCGCCGTGATCGTATCAAAGGTGCCGGCATAGCCGAGGTGGGCTATCCTGAAGATCTTGCCTTTTGCCTGCCCCTGGCCGCCAGCGGCGGTAATGCCGTATTTGACCCTGAGGTTCTTATAGATCTCCTGTCCATCGATGTCTTTCGGTGCACTGATGGCGGTCACCGAGTTGCTCGGAGACTCTTTGGTGTACATATCAAGCCCGATCGCCTTTACCGCTTCGCGGGTAGCGTGCGCAAGACGGGCATGTCGCCTGAACGCATTGTCAAGGCCTTCTGCCTGGAGCAGTCGCAGGCATTCATTGAGGCCGATGATGAGAGATACCGGCGATGTGAAGCTGGTCTGGTTTTTCGCAAGAGACTCACGTTCCTTCCTGAAATTGAAATAGAACTTGGGTGACTTTGAAGCCTCAGCGAACTTCCATGCCTTCTCGCTCACACCGACAAAGGCCAGGCCGGGTGGAAGCATGAGGCCCTTTTGTGATCCGCCGATGAGAACGTCGATACCCCATTCGTCCATTTTCAGGTCATGGGCTACGAGGGCAGATATGGCGTCTACCACCAGAATGGTGTTGTCGTATTTTCTCACAATGGAAGCGATTGCCTGGATGTCGTGATAAACGCCGGTGGAGGTCTCCGATGCCTGGACAAACACACCCTTGATAGACGGGTCTTTTTTCAGCGCACTTTCCACGTCCTCGGGCTTTACGCTGAGGCCCCAGTCTATCTTGATCTCCTCAACCGAAAGGTTGTAAGCTTTGCAGATCTTGACCCAGCGTTCGCCGAAGTTTCCTGCGTTGATGACAAGGGCCTTGTCTCCGGGGCTGAAAAAATTGTTGACAGACCCTACCATGCCACCCGTTCCGGTGGAGCAGATGATCAGCACATCATTCTTTGTCTGATACAGCCACTGAAGGCCCTTTTTTGCAGAATCGAGCACCGGCAGGAAATCCGGGGCACGATGGTGTATGATTGGCATAGCCATAGCCAGCAAGGCTTCCGGAGGAACCGGGGTAGGTCCAGGTGCCAATAGATATCGCTTCATCATAAGAAACCTCCTCTATTTCTGTGCAGGGATATATTTTTTGGACTGATGACGGCCGGAAAGGAAAATGGAGTGATCCCCAAACCGTGGATTCTCAGTCTTTCTAAACTTTGAAAATTAGCATTAGAACCGGGTATTTGTCAAGGACGGACACTTTACAACATACCGGAAGACTATTATAATGAAATGGCATGAAAAATAGAATAGGTATTATTATCCTCTTTCTTCTCATCGGCATCCTTATCGGAGGTGTCTCGTTCCATCTTCTGGAAAAGGCGACCCTTTCCCAGAAAGGATTCGCACCCTTCACCACCCCTCATGTCCAGCGACAGATCATTGAGACGAGCAAGGCGTTTTCGGAGATCGCTAGTGCAATCTCCCCCACCGTTGTGAACATATCAACGACCAAGGTCGTAAAGAGGGATGCCGGTCCTTTTTCTGATGATCCTCTGTTCGACCTGTTCAACCCGTTCCGGAACTTCAGGATGCCGAAGAAGTGGAAAGAGCAGAGTCTTGGGTCCGGCGTAATTGTGAGTGCTGACGGTTATATCATCACGAACAATCACGTCGTGGAACAGGCGGATGAAATCAGGGTGACGCTTGTTGACAAGCGTTCGTTCAAGGCAAAGATTATCGGCGCTGACACCAAGACCGATATCGCGGTCGTAAAGATAGATGCAGACAACCTGCGTGCTGCAAAGTGGGGAGACTCCGACGGCCTGCAGGTCGGCGAATTCGTGCTGGCGATCGGAAATCCGTATGGCCTGAGCCATACGGTCACTATGGGCATTATCAGCGCTGTCGGCAGGGCGAATGTCGGCATAGCGGACTATGAGGATTTTATCCAGACGGATGCCGCCATCAACCCCGGTAATTCCGGCGGTCCGCTAGTGAATATCAGGGGAGAGCTCATCGGGATCAATACCGCGATCTTCTCCCGTTCCGGGGGATATCAGGGCATTGGCTTTGCCGTCCCGAGCAATATGGCGCGTCTTGTGATGAACCAGCTGGTGCAGAAAGGCAAGGTGACCCGGGGCTGGCTCGGCGTTACCATTCAGGAGCTTACCCCCGAGCTTTCGCAGAAGTTCGGACTCAGGAATGAAAAGGGTGCACTTGTCGGAGATGTTGCCAAGGGAAGTCCGGCCGAAAAGGCCGGCCTCAAGAGGGGAGATATCATCCTTGAATATAACGGAAAGAAGATCACAGATGTCGGTGCCCTCAGGAACATGGTAGCCCAGAGCAAGGTGGGGAGTGAAGTCCCCCTTACGATCTCAAGGGGGGGGAAGGAATATGGCATAAAGGTCCTGATCATGGAACTGCCCAAGGATGTATCAGAGTCTGTTCCGGGAAGCACCCAGGAGGATTCCGACCTTGAGGGGCTTTCCGGGATAACGGTCATGGACCTTTCGCGGGAAATAGCCCGTCAGCTCGGTCTTAATAAGGATGAACGGGGAGTTGTCGTTGTAAGGGTTGAGACCGGGAGTTCGGCTGAAGAGGCTGGGATACGGAAGGGCGATGTGATCCAGGAAGTCGACAGGAAAAAGATAGAGGGACTGAACGAGTATACCAAGGCGATTGCAGGTGTTCAATCCGGGGATCCGGTCCTTCTCTTTGTCAACCGGGGTGGCAGGAAGTTTTACGTAACGGTCAGGGCTGACTGACCCTGCGCAATCCTGCACATCAGGATCATAACGGGGAGTGCTCCCAAAGGTCGTGACCGGTATTCAGGCCGGAACGTGCAGCATGAAAAAAAGATAACGAAGGGGAGCCGGCTCCCTTTTACGGGAGGTCTCGGGTATGCTTATGGTTGCAAAGGGCGCAGTCCTTGCCCTTTTTGCTCTTTCCGGTTTTCTGCTCGGCTACAGGCAGGGGCATGAACTCTACGGGCTTGCCCTCGGTGCAGCATTCGGCATTATAACAACATTTTCAGACCTGATACTCAGAAAAGTGGATTTCGGGACGCTCGTAGGGGGGCTCATAGGCCTTGCCTCCGGGCTTCTTTTCGCAGCGCTCTTCCTGGTGCCGCTCAATCTCCTCTTGCAGGACGAGGTCGGGACCCTGTCGACATTCGCAATCAGGGGGATCTTCGGATATGGGGGTCTTCTGGTTGGGCTGAGGCGCGGCAAGGGATTGACGCTCCCGGGACTTCTGGGAATTCTGCGCGGCAGGGGCTTTGAAGAAAATCTCAAGATACTTGATACGAGCGTCATCATCGACGGGCGTATCGCTGATGTCTGTGAGGCGGGGTTCATTGAAGGTGTTTTCATTGTCCCTCAGTTTATTCTTCAGGAACTTCAGCATATTGCTGACTCCCAGGACTCCATGAAACGGGCGAGGGGCAGGAGGGGACTTGATGTGCTTCAGCGCATTCAGAACATGTCCGCCATAACGGTCAGGATCATCGAAGAGGACTTTTCTAAGATCAAGGAAGTCGATGCAAAGCTTGTGGCCCTTGCACAGCTCATGAATGCAAAGGTCATCACCAATGACTTTAACCTCAATAAGGTTGCACAGCTGCAGGGTGTCACCGTACTCAATATCAACGAGCTTGCAAACTCACTGAAGCCGGTTGTTCTTCCCGGAGAGGCCATGAGGGTCTTTGTGCTCAAGGAAGGCAAGGAATATAATCAGGGAGTCGCCTATCTTGATGACGGGACCATGGTGGTCGTAGAGAACGGACGAAAACTTATCGGAAGGACCATTGAGGTAACGGTGACCAGTGTGCTCCAGACCACCGCAGGAAGGATGATATTCGCACGTGCAAGAGAGGATAATGAGAGGGACGATGCCCGGACGGGGAAATAATCTTCTGCGCAATCGGGTGTTCCGTGCAGCATAAGGTCGTTGCAATTGTACCTGCAGCAGGGCTCGGCAGAAGGTTCGGGGAAGACCGGAACAAACCGTTTGAAATGCTCGGCGGCAAGCCAGTCATCCTGTGGGCAATTGAAGTCCTTGAGAACATGGCAGAGATCCGCGAGATCATTCCCGTACTCAAAGAGTCTGACATGCATGCCGGGCTGGAGCTCTTCAGCCAGCACGCTATCACCAAGGTTCGACGCGTGGTACCGGGAGGAAGGGAACGGCAGGATTCCGTTTTCAACGCGCTCCATTTTATCAGGGAAAAGACATCGCTTGTACTGATTCATGACGGAGTACGGCCGCTGCTTGAGGCAGGAATGGTGCGGAGAGCTATGAAGGCGCTCAGCGGCTGCGACGGTGTGGTGATCGGATTGCCGCCAAAGGATACGATAAAGGAGGTGGCCGGCGACATTGTCAGACAGACGTTGAAACGGGATGCCCTCATTGCGGTGCAGACCCCCCAGGTCTTTCTTTATCAGCCCCTTCTTGATGCCTATGAACGGGCGATGAAAGAGGAGTTCTATGCCACAGATGATTCCTCCCTTGTTGAATGGAACGGGGGAAGAATCAGGGTGGTCCCGGGCTGCCATACCAATATCAAGGTTACGACCCCTGAAGACCTTGTTGTTGCTGAGGCTTTCCTGAAGATGCCGGGGGAGGGATTATGAGGGTCGGTATAGGATACGACTCACACCGGCTTGCCGAAGGGAGAAGGCTTGTCATTGGCGGCATTGTAATTCCATTCGAAAAGGGGCTCCTCGGCCATTCCGATGCCGATGTGCTCTGCCATGCGATCATGGACGCGGTCATTGGAGCGGTGGGGCTAGGGGATATCGGCAGACTTTTCCCGGATACTGACCCGAGATGGAAAGATGCCGTGAGCACAGAGCTCCTGAGATATGTCGTCGACCTGGCCAGGATGAACGGCTACGCAATAGCTTGGATCGATGCGACCATCATCGCGGAAAGACCAAAGATATCATCGTTTATCGAAGAAATGAAATCAGCCCTGTCCGGTGCAGGTATCCCCGCCGGCATGATCAACATCAAAGCGAAGACGAATGAAGGCATGGGCTTTATCGGGCGCGGCGAAGGCATAGCAGCTCAGGCCATCTGTTTATTGAGCAGAATCTGATTCTAACTCCTGTATTGCCTCTTGAGCAATAAGCCGCACGTTACCGTTCTCATCTTCCATAAGCTCTTTCAGGCGGGGGAGCGACGCACTGTTTCCGATGAGACCGACAAGATTTGCCGCATCACCGCGAACTACCGCATCAGCATGATGGAGGAGAGGAAGAAGGTTTTCCTGAGCAAGGATGACATGGTCCGCATCCATTTTTTTTAACTCCTCCATAAGAGCAGTGGCGCCAAGCCTGACCCTGACCCGTTCGTCCTGGATCAGTTCACCGATCAGATAGTAGAGCGTCGCGTCGTGTCTGTACATATCGATGATATTTTCGAGAAAACCGTTCTCCATGTAGTCTGATATCATCTGAAGAAGATCGGTCTGCTGGCCTCTCTGCATGAGAGAATAATACCACAGTTGCCGCGACTTTTTATGTATAATATCCTGCATATTATGGGTTTCTGGAGGTATATACAGCAAGACTACAAGGCCGTCTTTGAAAGAGATCCTGCAGCCAGGAGCGGCTTTGAAGTCATCTTTGCTTATCCCGGGTTCCATGCGATCTTCCTGCACCGTATCAACCATGTCCTCTGGAATGCAGGGGTGCCGGTTATTCCCCGTTTCCTTTCACATCTGGCCCGCTTTCTCACCGGCATCGAGATCCACCCGGCAGCCCGTATAGGGGCGGGATTCTTCATTGATCATGGCATGGGGGTGGTGATCGGTGAAACCGCGGAAGTGGGGAAGAACTGCCTGCTTTACCAGGGCGTAACCCTGGGCGGCACGGGCAAAGAAAAGGGCAAGCGCCATCCGACACTTGGCGACAATGTAACGGTAGGCGCAGGTGCCAAGATCCTTGGCGCTATCATGATTGGCAACAGCGCAGTCATCGGCGCCAATTCGGTCATCCTGAAACCGGTCCCTGACAATGCAATATGTGTCGGCGTGCCGGGCAGGATCACGCGGAAAAAGATCATTCGGATGACCACGGAAGACGGGCTTGTGGAGGTCATGGATTATTTTCCAGATCCGACGAGCGAAAAGATACGAGAACTGGAGGCGCGGCTGGCAGAGATCTCCAGAAAAATAGAGGCCTCAGAGAGCACCATGCACAAAGGAGGAAGAATGAAGCTTTACAATACCCTGAGCGGCAAGAAGGAAGATTTTGTTCCTGTCATGCCGGGGCAGGTGAGGATGTATGTATGCGGCATAACCGTCTATGACCACTGCCATATCGGGCATGCACGGAGCGCAATCGTCTTCGATATCATCAGGAGATATCTGGTCTACCGGGGATATAAGGTCACGTTTGTGAAGAACTTCACGGATATCGATGACAAGATCATCAACCGGGCAAAGCAGGAGGGCATATCCTGGGATGAGATTTCGAAAAAATATATAGAGGAATATTATCATGATATGGAGCAGCTGGGTGTTGGCAGGGCTGATATTGAGCCGAAGGCAACGGAGCATATCCAGGAGATCCTTGGTATTACGCAGGGACTGGTTGACAAGGGCTATGCATATGCAGTGGACGGAGATGTCTACTTCCAGGTGGAGAAATTCGCTGACTATGGGAAACTTTCTAAGCGCGATATCGATGATATGATCGCAGGGGCCCGCGTGGACGTGAATGAAAAAAAGAGGAATCCCATGGACTTCGCGCTCTGGAAGGCATCGAAAGAGGGCGAACCCGCATGGGACAGTCCGTGGGGCCCGGGGAGGCCGGGTTGGCACATAGAGTGTTCTGCAATGTCCCAGAAGCATCTCGGTGATACCTTTGATATCCACGGAGGCGGCGCTGACCTTGCATTTCCCCATCATGAAAACGAGATAGCACAGTCAGAGGCATATACCGGGAAACCCTTTGCGCGGTACTGGGTGCATAATGGATTCATTACGGTCGACAAGGAAAAGATGTCAAAGTCGCTCGGCAACTTCTTTACAATCAAGGATATCCTCGGCAAGTTCGATGCTGAGGTCGTCAGGTTTTTCCTCCTTTCGACGCACTATCGCAGTCCCATTGAGTTTTCTGACGAACAGCTCAGAGATGCAGAGATTTCGATAGACCGCTACTATGCAACATCCTTGCGGATACGTGATTTCGTCGCTCAGGACCACACAAAGGAAAAGACCGCTACCGATGAACAGGTTTTTGAGGAATTCCTCGCAAGATTCATTGAGCGACTGACAGGGGCCATGGACGACGACGTTAATACCGCCCTTGCTATCGGCAATATATTCGAGCTTATCCGCGCGCTGAACAAGTATCTTGATGGCAAGCCCTCGGGATCAAAGGCGGTGGCCTTGGCCAAGAAAGCCGAAACGGTTCTGAAGGAAGCAGGCAGCATCCTGAATATATTCACCCGCACTCCGGAAGAGTGGAACAGGTCATTGATGCGCTTTAAATGCCCGGATGTGACCGAGGGGCTTATCCTCACGAAAATACAGGAACGGCAGAAGGCCAGGGAGCTGAAGGACTGGGCGATGGCTGATGCCATCAGGAAGGAGCTCGATGAGAAGGGAGTGGTCCTCGAAGACAAGAAAGAAGGAACTTCCTGGAAGGTCAAGATCTCCTGAGGAGTGGGTTTACGGTCTTAACCCCGTGCTCGAGACGCTCAGGGGGGGGAGAACGATATCCGCTGTCTATCTGTCCTCATCCCGAAGGCAGAAGGTCACCGAGATCGTGGAAGCTCTCGCGAAGCGGGGAATGCAGGCACAGAAGGTTGATGAATCCTTTTTCGAAGAGCGTTTTGTAAAGGGTCATCAGGGTATTGCTGCCCGTGTAATGTCACGGGAGTATGCAGATCTTGGAGACCTGCTCCGTATCCCCGAACAGAAGCGGCAAATGCCTCTCTTTCTGCTCCTTGACGGCATCGAGGACCCAAGGAATTTCGGCTCCATTCTCAGGGTTGCTGACGCGGGAGGGGTGCATGGCGTGGTTATACAGTCGCACCGCTCGGCTTTGCTTACTCCTGAAGCGGTCAAGGCATCTGCCGGGGCATCAGAGTATGTTCAGATATCGATGGTCCCGAACATAAAGCATGCAATGCGGGCAATGAAGGACTCCGGTGTTGCTGTTCTTGGAGCGGAGGCTGCAGGGGATGTGACCGTTTGGGAAACCGATCTCACCGGTCCTGTCGCACTGGTGATAGGATCTGAAGCTGAGGGCATGCGGAGGACCGTGAAAGAGCACTGTGACCGCATTGTAAGGTTGCCGATGCAGGGCAGGGTCAATTCTTTGAACGTTTCTGTTGCAACCGGAATAATTATATTTGAGATAATGCGCCAAAGATCGAGCAAGTTATAGATATTTTTAGAAAACCATTATAATTAGTTGTTCTTCTGTTGCTTTTAGTAGTTGACTGTATTATAATTAGACCTTTATATTAACTATTTCTGAAAGACCGAAGGATTACTATTGCCTTTTTCCGGCATAGGTGGTTTTTCCGGTATTGCCGACGTAGCTCAGCTGGTAGAGCAGTTGATTTGTAATCATCAGGTCGGGGGTTCGAATCCCTTCGTCGGCTCCAGCAGAGCGATAGTGTCGGAGACAAGTGTCCGGCAAGGGCGCTCCAGCCGACACAAGAGCGTGGAGAGGTACCCGAGTGGCCAAAGGGGACGGGCTGTAAACCCGTTGGCTTTCGCCTACGGAGGTTCGAATCCTCCCCTCTCCACCAGATACCGTGGTAGAGGCAGCATGCGCCATACGTTCATCACTGTTCTTTGGAGATTGCGCATGTCGAGAATGCGGGAGTAGCTCAGTGGTAGAGCGTCAGCCTTCCAAGCTGAGGGTCGCGGGTTCGAATCCCGTTTCCCGCTCCATAAATTCAGAATACTGAAGGGTGACGGGTAGCTGAATCGGATTTGTACGTTTAGATGACGGGCTTTGTCGCGCGTTACCCGGGACTTGCAGCATTGGTATTATGCCCATGTAGCTCAGTCGGCAGAGCACATCCTTGGTAAGGATGAGGTCACCGGTTCGATTCCGGTCATGGGCTCCAGTTTAGATCATTAAGAACTATGCAGGTTATGGCGAGGCCGGCCGGCAGAACAAGGAGGCGAAATGGCAAAGGCAAAATTTGAAAGGACGAAGCCGCATTGCAACGTGGGGACGATCGGTCACGTTGACCACGGCAAGACGACGCTGACGGCAGCGATCACGAAAGTGC
>Ga0316627_100000062_pt1 | contig 18814 bp, 17 predicted proteins | sample OWC_Aug_M2_C1_D1_FD_207653 | JGI IMG/M metagenome (GOLD analysis project Ga0316627, IMG submission 207653) | Wetland soil microbial communities from Old Woman Creek delta, Ohio, United States - OWC_Aug_M2_C1_D1_C | ecosystem: Environmental > Terrestrial > Soil > Wetlands | place: USA: Ohio...
GACACATGACGTCCACTTGGCAGGCCTTTCCGACAATCGTGTATCGCGCGACTCTCGCAGCCGGCCTGCTCGCGGTGTGCGTGGCTGGTGCATCCGTTCCGGCGGCTCGCGGCCTGCTCGCGGGTGAGGTCGTCATCGAGGAGCCTGCACCGGCAGCGCAGCCGCAGACCCAGCCGGTCGAAGAGCAGACGCCGCAGCAAAGCGACCAGCCCAGGGAACGCAAGCGAACCCACGACGGCCCGCCCAAGGACGAACTGCTGCCGAACGGTCGGAGACTGCCGGCCTGACCTGTCCCTCAGCTGCGGCGTCCGCCCGGCCAAGCCCGGCGGACGCCTTCAGGGAGGCGGAACGGCCACCGCCGTGACCGGCATCGCATCCACTTCGGCCTCGGCGAGCTTGGCGCGCATCGCCTCGAGTTCCTCGACCGTCGCGATCGGGCCGATGCGAACGCGGTAGTAGGTCTCGTCCTCCAGCGACAGGCGCTGGATCTTGGCGTCGATCCCGTACTGGGCGAGCTTGGCCTGCAGCTTTTCAGCCTCTGCCACCTGCTTGAAGGCGCCCGCCTGCAGCGTGATGCTGCCCTCGGCCAGCGTCGCGCGTGCCGAGTGGGCCTGCAACGAGCTCTCGGGCACCTCGAGTTCCTGGTTCGGCAGGATGTCGTAGAAGTCGTAGCGGGTCGGCTCCTCGCTTTCCACCAGTGGCGCCGGCTCCTCGGGCGCCTGCGCGGAAGCGGGCGGCGCATCCACCGCGGGCTGTGGCACGGCCGGCTCGAGGTTCTTGTAGTGCAGGTGCACGCCGAACGCGACCGCGAGTCCGATGGCCAGCCCGGCCGCGAGCCCGATCCAGCCGTTGAAGTCGTGTGCGCCCGGGGTGTGGCGCTTGACGTGCTTGTAGTCGCGGCTGAGCGTCTTGCCGGTCGCCACGCTCACATCGCCTCCGGAGCCGACACGCCGAGCAGGCCGAGCCCGTTGCGCACCACCTGCCGCAGGCCGCGGATCAGCGTGACCCGCGCGTCGCGCAGTGCCGGATCCTCCACCAGGAACTGGTGGGCGTTGTAGTAGGTGTGGAAGTCGTTGGCGAGCTCGCGCAGGTAGTGCACCAGCGCGTGCGGCGCGCGCAGCAGCGCCGCCGACTCCACGACCTCGGGGAAGCGACTCAGCGAGGCGAGCAGCGCCTGCTCGTGCGGCTCCACCAGCCGCGCCAGCGAGGCGCGGCCGCGGGCGGCGTCGTGCTCGAGGTGCTTCTCGCGCATCTGCCGCAGCACGCTGCACACGCGGGCGTGGGCGTACTGGATGTAATAGACCGGGTTCTCGTTCGAGTGCGAGGTGGCGAGCTGCAGGTCGAAGTCGAGGTGCTGGTCGTTGCTGCGCATCACGTAGAAGAAGCGCGCCGCGTCGTTGCCCACCTCGCGCCTGAGCTCGCGCAGCGTGATGAACTCGCCCGAGCGCGTGGACATCTGCACCTTCTCGCCGCCGCGGTACAGCGTGACGAACTGCACGAGCCGCACCTCGAGGCTGTCGCCCGGCTCGCCCATGGCCACGAGGCCGGCGCGCACGCGAGCGACGTAGCCGTGGTGGTCGGCCCCGAGCACGTCCAGCAGCGTGTCGAAGCCGCGCTCGCGCTTCTGCAGGTGGTAGGCGATGTCGGAGGCGAAGTAGGTCTTGATCCCGTTCTCGCGCACGACCACGCGGTCCTTCTCGTCGCCGAAGTCGGTGGCGCGGAACCACTCGGCGCCGTCCTTCTCGTACACGACGCCGTTCGCGCGCAACCGCTCCAGGGCGCGGTCGATGGCACCGCCGGTCGAGAGGCTGCGCTCGGAGAACCACTCGTCGTAGCGGACCCCGAACTCCTCGAGGTCCTGGCGGATGTCGGCGAGGATGTCGTCGAGCGCGACCCGGAAGGCCTGCTCGAAGCCGTCCGCGCCGAGCAGTTCGCGGGCGCGAGCGATCAGCGCGTCTATGTACAGGTCCTTGTCGCCGGCGGGCGCGTCGGGCGGCAGGTCGCGGAAGATCTCGGCCGCGGGCCGGACCAGCGTGCGCCCGGTCTTCTCGACCAGCTTGTCGGCGATCGGGTGCAGGTAGTCGCCGCGGTAGCCGTTCGACGGGAACGGGAACTGCTCGCCGAAGCACTCGAGGTAGCGCAGCCACACGCTCACCGCGAGGATCTCCATCTGCCGGCCGGCATCGTTGATGTAGTACTCGCGGTGCACCTTGAAGCCCGCCGCGTCGAGCAGGTTCGCGAGCGTGGCACCGAAGGCGGCGTGGCGGCCGTGGCCCACGTGCAGCGGCCCCGTGGGGTTAGCCGAGACGAACTCGACGATGACGCGCCGCCCCGCGCCGAGCGTGCTGCGTCCGTAAGCCGAGCCTTCGTCGAGCACGCGCTCGAGCTCGCGGTGGTAGCCCGAGGGCGCGATGAAGAAGTTGATGAAGCCGGGCCCGGCGATCTCGACCTTCGACACGAGCTCGCTCGCCGGCAGCGCGTCGATGATGGCCTGGGCGAGGTCGCGCGGCTTGCGCTTCGCCGCCTTGGCGAGCTGCATCGCGGCGTTGGTCGCGAAGTCGCCGTGGGTCGGGTCGCGGGTGCGTTCGACCGTGGGCGCGGCCTGCGTGGCGGCGACCGCACGCAGGTCTTCCGGCAGGGCGGCGAGCGCGTCCTGCACGAGCTTTTCTATCAGGTATTTCAAGGCTTTGCCGTGAGGGAGAGGGTCGGCGAGGCCGATCAGTCTAGGGAATCCGGACCGCGGATGCGAGTCGGATCTGTGAACCAGTGCCGCCGTGATTTCGCCAGGATTCGTAGCCTGCACGGTGAACCGGCGCCCGGGCGTCAAAGCGGAGGACTGGCCATGAACTCGTTTACCCGTCATGCCTCGCGGATCCTGGCAGTCGCGGCGGCCGCGACCCTGCTCGCGGCCTGCGGCGGCGAGGACGACGGCGGCGCCACGCAGAAGACCGGCACGCTGAAGGTCGGCATCACGGACGCGCCGGTGGACTTCGCCGACCAGGTGGTCGTGCAGTTCTCGGGCGTCGAGCTCAAGCCCAGGGACGGCGAAGCCTTTTCGATCGACTTCCCGGCGAAGCGGCTCGACCTGCTCGAACTGCAGGGGTCCCGTCGCGCGCTGCTGCTCGACGGCGAGATTGTCCCGGCGGGCAACTACGAGTGGCTGCGCCTCAAGGTCGATGCCGACCCGAATGTGGGCGGCGATTCCTACGTGCGTCTCGAGACGGGCGGCGAGGAGTGCGAGATGCGCATCCCGAGCGGCGACCAGACGGGCCTCAAGCTGGTGCGCGGCTTTACCGTGGGCGCCGGAGCGACCACCGATTTCACGATCGACTTCGACCTGCGCAAGTCGGTCGTCGCTCCGCCGGGCCAGCGCACCCCGGTGAACACCTGCAACGGGCAGGCGTACCTGCTCAAGCCGGCACTGCGCATGGTGGACAACCTGCAGGTCGGCGCCATCGGCGGCGTGGTGGACTCGTCGCTGGTCACCTCGCAGTGCGCGTCCTCGACCGAGGTGCCGTACCCCGGCAACGTGTACCTGTTCGGGCCGGTGCCGGCGAACGGCGCGGTGGTGCCGGACGACTACGACGGTCTCGAGGTGGACGCGAACGGGGCCGATGCGATTGCGAGCGCAAAGGTGAGCCCGGACGACTTCAGCTACACGATCGGCTTCGTGCCCGTCGGCAACTACGTGGTCGCCTACACCTGCGACCTCGACGAGCCGGCGCTCGATGCCGACGCCCTTCCGACGCCTCCGGAGACCGTGCGGCTCACGCCCACCGAGGGAACCGCCGTGACGGTGACCGTCAACCAGACGGCCGTGGTGAACTTCACCGCTCCAGCATCCTGAGGACCGGCGGGCCCGATCCGCGACGCCCCGGCGGCGCGTCCGGTGGTCTGCGGATCACTGTGTCAACCCGCGCGCCACTGATTCGTTGTAGGTTCTCAGTACCCGAGGAGAACCCCACCATGCGCTGGATCCCTGTCGTCGCCTCTTTGCTCGTCGCTTCCGCCGCCACCGCGCAGTCCGGCGGCTGGCAGTCCGGCGCCAATCCGGGGCGCGCCCCTGCGGATGCCGACAACGATGGCGTCGTCACGCGCCAGGAGGCCCAGGCGTTCCCGCGGCTGTCGGCAGACTTCGACGCGGCCGACACCAACAAGGACGGCAAGCTCGACGTCGCCGAGATGAACGCGCACCGCGAACGCATGAAGGTCGAGATGCGCGCCAAGGCCGATGAGCGCTGGAAGGCGGCCGACAAGGACGGCGACGGCGCCCTCTCGCTCGCCGAGGCTGAGGCCTCGATGCCGAACATGGCCCAGCGCTTCAAGACCTTCGATGCCGACGCCGACGGCAAGGTCTCGCGCGACGAGATGCACAACTTCCGCATGAAGAAGAAGCACCGCGACTGACCAGGCTCAGAACAGCTCGAGCGGGTCCACGTCGAGCGACCAGCGCACGCGGCGGGCCTCGGGAAGTTCCTCGACGGCCGGCATGAAGCCGGCGAGCAGCCGCTGCAGCGGGGCGTGCGTCGGTGCGTGCAGCAGCAATTGCGCGCGATACATGCCGGCGCGGCGCTCCATCGGTGCGGTGGCCGGTCCGAGCACCTCGAGTCCGGGCGGTGCGAGCGAGGCCGCGATGTCGCGTGCGCGCTCCAGGAACTCGAGGGGCAACTCGCGCCGTGGCGCCTCGGCACGTACCACGGCGATGCGGGCGAACGGCGGCCAGCGCGCATTGCGGCGTTCCTCGAGCGCGGCGGCGGCGAACGCGTCGTAGCCGCCCGCGATCAGCTGCGCGAGCAGCGGGTGCTCGGGGTACTCGGTCTGGATCAGCACCTCGCCCGACCGTTCGGCACGTCCTGCGCGACCGGCCACCTGCACGATGGTCTGCGCGAGCCGCTCGCTGGCGCGGAAGTCGGTCCCGAAGAGACCCTGGTCGGCATTGAGCACCACCACGAGGCTCACGTCCGGGAAGTGGTGCCCCTTGGTCAGCATCTGCGTGCCCACCAGCAACCGAACGGCACCGCTCGTCACCCGGTCGAGCGCGGCCTCGAGCGCGCCGCGCCGGCGCACGGCGTCGCGGTCGATGCGCTCGAGCGGCGCGTCCGGGAACAGCTTGGCCAGCGTCTCCTCGATGCGTTCGGTGCCTTGTCCCACGGGCTTCGCAGGCTCGCCGCAGGTGGGGCACAGTTCGGGGATGCGTTGCTCGCTGCCGCAGTGGTGGCAATGCAGGCGCCCCTCGCGCTGGTGCACCGTGAGGCGCGCGTCGCAGCGCGGGCAGGGCGCGGCCCAGCCGCAGGCCGGGCAGAACAGTGTCGGCGCGTAGCCGCGCCGGTTGAGATACAGCAGCACCTGGCCGCCTGCGTCGAGGTGCCGCTTGATCGTGAGCACGACGGGTGTGGCGATTCCCTGCGTCGCGGCGTGGCGACGCAGGTCGATCAGGTGGATCGACGGCGCGCTTGCGCCGCCGGTGCGTGCCGGCAGCTCGAGCAGCGTCGCGCGACCGGCCTGCACCCGCTCGAGGCTCTCGAGCGAAGGCGTGGCCGAGCCGAGCACCACGGGCACCGACAGTCGCTGCGCCCGCGCCAGCGCGAGGTCGCGCGCCGAGTAGCGGAATCCTTCCTGCTGCTTGTAGGACGGGTCGTGCTCCTCGTCCACCACGATGAGTCCGGGCCCTGCCAGCGGCGCGAAGATCGCCGAGCGCGTGCCGATCACCACGGGCGCTTCGCCGCTGCGGGCGGCGCGCCACGCGCGCAGGCGCTCCTGGTCGGGCAGGGAGGAGTGCAGCACGGCGAGCGGCGCGTCGAAGCGCTCGGCGAAGCGCGCCACGAGTTGCGGCGTGAGCGAGATCTCCGGCACCAGCACCAGCGCCTGCTGGCCGCGGGCCACGACCTCGGCGATGGCACGCAAGTACACCTCGGTCTTGCCGCTGCCGGTCACGCCGTGCAGCAGGAAGGGTGCGAAGCGACCGGCTGCCGCTGCAATCGCCTCGATGGCGCGGGCCTGCTCCGGCGTCGGTTCAGGCCCGGTGCCCACGTTCACCGGTCGGCGCGGCGCCGGGGCCGGTGCCACCTGCAGGCGCACAGCCCAGCCGCGCTTCTCGAGCTCGCGCAGGTGTTCGCGCCAGCGGGGTGACAGTGCGGTCAGCGCCGCCGCGTCGGCGGATGCATGGGCGCCGAGCGCATCGACCAGCTCGCGCAGCCGCCCGGCACGGGCCGACAGCGGCGGCAGCTCTCCGGCGCGCGCCGCCGCGGTCAGCGCCCACCGTTCCTCGGTGCCGAGCGCGGTCGCGCCGGCACGCAGCGGGGCCGGCAGGGCCGCGGCGATCACCTCGCCCGGCGCGTGGTGGTAGTAGTCGGCGGACCAGCGCAGCAGGTCGAGCAGCGTCGGGTCGATCACCGGCGTCTCGTCGATGAGCGCAACGGCCGAGCGCAGCTTGGCAGCCGGAACCTCTGAAGTTGCGCCCCGTTCGACCAGGACGCCGACCACCCGCCGGCGTCCGAATGGGACCCACAACCGCGCCCCCGGGACGAGGCGTTCAACGTCCGCGCCGGGCGGCGCCCGGTAGTCGAACAGGCGACGTAGCGGCACGTCCACAGCGAGTCGAAGGATGTCGCTCAATGTCGTGCGGGCTTATGTGAAGTTGTCCACAGAGCCTGTGGACAACTCTGTGGATGGAGGTCGGGTATGCGAGCCAAGTGCCGGTTCGGCGGGCCAGTTCAGCGAACTGCCGATAAATTGACCAGCAGATATTAAAGTCAGCCTATTCATCGACTTGCGATTTCAGACCCGATCCGGTGGTGCGCCGGGTCGTGCTTCCGGCATTGAGCAGCGGGCGCCGCGCAATCGCTGCCGCGGTGCAGTGCACATCTTCGCTCACGGAATCTGCGTCAACCAATTGGCGGGACTGGCGTTTTACCGACTGCAGCGGCCTCGATGCTGCGTCCCGACCGCCGAGTCTAACCGCATGATGGGCCCTGCTACGCTTGAAGTCGTGATCACCGAGCTGCCGGAAGGCGGCGAATGCTCGCGCCGCGAGGAGGCCTGCCTGGACGCTGCCGAGACGCTCGACCGCTTCCTCGCCTGCGTCGAGCGGCGGGCGTTTCGCATCGCGCAGATGGCGCTGCGCGACCGCGACGACGCGCTCGACGTCGTGCAGGACGCCATGCTGCACCTGGCACGCAGTTACGGCGCCCGGCCGAGCGGGGAATGGCGGCCGCTCTTCTACCGGATTCTCTACAACGGCATCCGCGACAGGCAGCGGCGACGCAGCGTGCGCTCGCGGCTGTTCGGGTTCCTGCCGGGCTCGCGCGCGGACGAGGACGGGCCGCGGGAGGATCCACTCGAGCGCATCGCGGACGGCGCGCCCGGACCCGACCGCCAGCTCATGGCCGACGAGGCGATGCAGCGCCTCGAGACGGCGATCGCCGCGCTGCCGGTGCGTCAACGGGAAGCCTTTGCGTTGCGTTGTCTTGAGGGCCTGGACGTGGCAGAGACGGCGATCGCGATGGGCTGTTCCGAGGGAAGCGTGAAGACGCATTATTTCCGCGCGCTGCAATCGCTGCGCGCGGCACTGGGCGAGGTGTTCTGATGAGCGAGCACGACGTGGAGCGGCGGGACGAGGCGCTGGAGCGGCGTGCCCGCGAGGTGTTCGAGGCGAGCGTCGAGCAGCTCGACGTCGGGACCCGGGCCAGGCTGCGGGCAGCCCGCCAGGCAGCGACCGCCGAGATCGAGTCCCGCCAGCGACCCGCGTGGCAGGGATGGTTGCCCGTGGCCGTCGCGGCATCCGCGGCGCTGGTCGCCGTGCTGCTGTGGCGTGCGCCCGCGGAGTCGCCGGTGCCGGTCGCAAGCTCCGGCGCCACGGTGGCGATCGATGCGCTCGAGATCGTCGCCGCGGGTGACGACCTCGACCTCGTGGCCGAGGACCTGGAGTTCTATGTGTGGCTCGAACAGGCCGGACTCGACGGTCCCGACGCACACGACGGCGGGCAGGGCTGAGGACATGGGCCGATCCCGAGCGACGTGGCTGGTGCTCGCGGTTGCCACGCTGCACGCGACCGCGGCGGAGCCCGTTGGGCCGTCAGCGGCGGGCGGACCGGCGCCGAGTGCCGAGCTGCTCGAATACCTCGGCACGTGGAACGGCGATGAGGAATGGCTGCACACGGAAGAGTTGCTGCCGGCGCCGACGAGAAAGCCGGGCGTGGACAGCGGCAGGGCCCAACTTGAACGGGCGAATCGCGCAGACGCGATCGTACCGACGGAGCAATGAACATGAAGCGTCAGATGTGGATCGCGATTGCCTGCCTGCTGCTCGGAAGCGCCAGTGCCTTCGCCCAGGGCGGGTCGGGGCAGGGCGGATCGGGCGTCGCCTGGCACGAACTCTCCCCGGAACAGCAGCAGGCGCTCGCGCCGCTGCGCGAGCGCTGGGACGCGCTCCCGCCCGGCCGGCAGCAAGCCATGTCACGCGGCGCCGAGCGCTGGCAGCAGATGACGCCCGAGCAGCGGGCGCGCGCCGAGGAGCGCCTCGAGCGCTGGCGCGACCTGTCGCCGGAGCAGCAGCAGCAGTTCCGGACGCGCTACGAACGGTTGAAATCTCTGCCGCCCGAGGAGCAGCAGCGGCTGCGCGAGAACTTCCGCCGCTTCCGCGATCTGCCGCCGGAGGAGCGCGAGCGTCTGCGCCACCGCTGGCAGGACCTCGATCCGGAGGAGCGGGAGAAGATGCGCCAGAAGTGGGAGCAGATGACTCCGGATGAACGCGAAGCCGCGCGCAGCAGGATGCGCGAGCGACACGAGACGAGACAGCAGCCGCGCCCGCAGGAGCGCGGCCAGTAGTCAGCGTCCCGGGCAGCGGCCGCCGACGGCTTCGACCTCACCTTGCTGCAGTTGCGGCAGCCTGCCCTCGAGGGCGAGCGTGTAGTTCTCCTGGCCCTTCGGGCAGGCGGCCGTGTCGCAGCGGACGTTCCGCAGCAGCATGACCGGTCGCTTGCTCAGTCCCGCCACGCGGTACCACTTCGCCGTGGACAGCTGGTACACCTTGCCGCAGCGCGCGAGCTGAACGTCGTAGCCCTGTTGCTGCAGCACCTTGAGCACGTCGCCGCGGTTCGACTGTGTCTGCTGGTCCTCGAAGTGCACGTGGCGCACGTGGTCCCGCGTGCCCTTCGCAGTGAAATACTGCACCCGCCCGCCGAGGTCGCCCTGGCTGCTGCGGTAGAAGCGATCCGTGGGGTCCTCCCACGCCTGCGGCTCCATCTCGAGCGGCGGCATTGGCGCCCACTTCACCGCCGACGCCTGCTCGACCGCCGTCCAGGGCACGGCGCCGGCCGGATCCGACGGGATCAGGCTGACCAGCAGCGCGGCCAGTTGCGCGTCCCATGCGGCGGAGGCCGACGCTGGCGCGACAGCGCCGGCCGCAGCGCCTGCGCAGCGATCGGTATAGAGGCGCTGCTGCTCGGGTGTCAGCGTGGGCAGCGTCTCGGCGAGCAGCAGGGCGTAGCCCTCGCACTTCTTGCCGTTGCAGTTGGTCTGCGAGTTGAAGACCGCGGGTCGCTTGCCCGGCGCTTCGATCAGCCACCACTGGTCGCCGGCGCCTGCCGAGCCCTTGATCGGGCAGCGTGCGAGGCCGAGCGAGAAGCCCGCACGTTGCAGGGCGCCGAGCACGTTCGGTTCACCGACGGGTGCCTGTCCCACGTTGCGCAGGTAGAAGTTAATCGCCATCGTCCGCGCGCCGGTCGCCACCACCCCGAACGGCTGCCCGCCGAGGTTGGCGAGACCGCGGCGCGTGAAGTACGAGCCGTCGGGCAGCGCGTCGTCGAGCATGTTCGGTGGCAGCGGTTCCCAGCGGATCTGCTTCGCCGCTTCGATCTGCAGCCAGTCGCCGTACGAGGCTTCCGAACCGGCCGGTTGCATGAGTGCGGCCACGACTTGCGCCAGTTGGTCTTCGGCAGTCTGGCCTTGAGCCACTGAGCATCCCATCGCCAGAGCTGTGGCGAGGCATGCAGTGCGAATCGTGTGCATGGCTCCCCAGCCTTCCACGCCCGTCACGACGGGCCTGCAATGTAGGGGCCGGAATTCGAGTGCGGCCGCGCGGCGGCTCGCGCCGGAGCAAACATCAACCCTTCAAAGTGACCAGTACCTCGTCGAGCATCTTCGTCGTGTTGCCGAACAGCATCCGGTTGTTCTCCTTTTAGAACAGCGGATTGTCGGCGCCGCGATCGTTCGCACCGGTTTCCTGCCGCCGGCCGATGCGCTGCTCGAGCTGCTGATCGTCACGATCACCTCGCTGTTGCTCATCGCGCCCCGACGCGTCAGGAATCCCGCAGTACGACGCCTAGGGGCGGCTCCAATAGTTCTGTCGCAGGAAGACGTCGTTGGTCGTGGGGTAGAGCAACTTGACGATACCCCTGCCGAACAGGCCGCCGACCACGGCGCCGGCCACCACGCCCCCGGGGCCCGCCACCTTTCCTGCAAGGGCGGCTACGACCGCACCGGCAATAGTCACGCCGAACAGGGTTTCCGCAGGAGTCGCTGCGACCGGACGCCGCTTCGTGGTCCCTCCGGGGTCGAGCCCCGAGCTGGTGTTCGTCATCGGCGTCTCCAATCAAAGGTTTGATCAGTGAGTGAGTTGCGGATCGCAAATCCGCGCCCGGATACCTGGCGACCTGGCGAGTGTCGGCGACCGACTTCCGCCGTTCTGTGCGGTAGGGCACACAGGTCGGTAGGCACGGGCACCGTTGGCGACGAGGAAGCGTCAGGGGCTCGCGCTCGCGCCGGCGTTCAGGCCTTGCCCCGCCTGGCCTCGAGCTGCATGCGCACCTCGTGCGCCTTTCCCTCGGTGATGCGGTAGGTGGCAATGACCCAGATCGCGATGCCCGAGGTCAGGAAGGGGATGAAGGCATCGCACATGCGCATGAGATGGATCGCCCGGTCCGTCTGGTTTCCCTGCAGCGCGACATCGAAACCGGTGGCGTTCAGGAGGTAGCCGCTCGCCGCGAGCGCCGCGGCCATGCCGAGCTTCACCACCCACCAGAAGATGGAGCCGTACATCCCCTCGCGGCGTTGGTGGGTCTCCAGCTCGTCCATGTCGACGACGTCGCAGATCATGGACGGCATCAGCGTGAACAGGGCGCCGAGGCCGAAAGCCATCAAGGGGGCCGGCACGAGGAGCAGCCACGGGACGTCGGGGTCGTAGCAGAACCACTTCAGGCCATAACCCACCATCGAGACGCCGATCGCGAGGAAGAATGCCTTTCGCTTGCCGATCCGGGTGGCCAGCCAGGTCACGAACACGATGACCACGAACGTGGAGATCGCGCCGAGAGTCCCGGAGTAGCCCGCGTACTTGGCTCCCAGCGCCGTGTCGCCGCCGAACACGTAGTAGATGATGACGTAGCTCTGGAAGGCAGCGATCAGCATGAAGCCGTTGAAGACGAGGAAGGTCGCGACGCAGAGCTTGAGGAACGGCGCGAATTTCAGCGTGAGCGCGAAGGCGCGGAAGAACTCGCGCATGTTGCGTAGCAGTGCACTGCCGGCGACGTCGACCTTGGGCACTGCCCCGGCGACCGCCACCTCCTTGAAGCGCTCGCGCAGGAAGATAGCGGGGAGTACGCCGACCGCGGCGACGAACAGGGCGATCCCGATGGCGAGGCTCGCCGCGCCTTGCCGCATGTCGACCCACCAGGCCTCGTTCTGCATGATCCACAGGAACCAGGGCGCGACCACGTAGGCCAGCTGGCCGATGAAGTTCTGCACGCCCATGAGCCGCGTGCGCTCGTGGTAGTCCGGCGTCAGCTCGTATCCGAGCGCGACCCAGGGGGTCGCGTAGGCGGTGTAGGCGAGGTAGAAGACGATCGAGCCGCTGAGGAAATACCAGAAATAGAACGTCTCGCTCTTGTCGGCCGGCAACTGCCACAGCAGCGCGTAGATGATCGCCGCGGTGATGGCGCCGACGAAGATGTACGGACGCCGGCGTCCCCAGCGCGACCGCGTGTGGTCCGAGATGTAACCCATGATCGGGTCGGTGAAGGCGTCCGTCAGCCGGGGCAGGGCGCCCAGCAGGCCGACCAGGGCCGGGTTCATGCCGAGGCCGAGGTTCAGCACGATGGACATGCCGCCGATCGCGGCCGCCAGCAGGTTGTTGACGAACGCGCCGAGTCCGTAGATCAGCTTCTGGCCGAACGGAATCCGGTCTTCCGGCGCGGTCGTGTAGTGCGCGGATTCGCTCATGATCTTGGTGTCTGTTGGCCGCAGCTCCCCGACCGGATCGTGAGTCAGATTGACAGCGCTGTCAAACACTGCGAATAATTTCCGCCCATTGCCCGGGCCAGGGCGAGAGCAGCATCGTGGTGGAAGAAGCGCGCCGTGCGGAGGACATCGATCGGCGCGTGGCAGCGTTGCTCGACCGGATGAGCCTCGAGGAAAAGATCGGCCAGATGAGCCTGGCCAATGCGGGCGACAGCTATATCCACGACTACCTGGCCGAAGGGTTGCGCGCGGGCCGCGTGGGGGGTGTGCTCAACGAGGTCGACTCCGGGACCGTCAACGAACTGCAGCGCATCGCCGTCGAAGAAAGCCGCCTCGGCATCCCGCTCCTGATCGGCCGGGACGTCATCCACGGCTTCAAGACGGTGATGCCGATTCCGCTGGGGCAGGCGGCGACCTGGAATCCCGATCTCGTCACGCAAGCCGCCCGGGTGGCCGCGTGCGAGGCGGCATCCCACGGGGTGAACTGGACCTTCGCGCCGATGATCGACGTGTGCCGGGATCCGCGCTGGGGCCGCATCGCGGAATGCCTCGGTGAGGATCCTCACCTGGCCAGCGTGCTGGGTGTTGCGATGCTGCGCGGGTTCCAGGGGCCGGACCTCGGTCGGCCGGATGCGATCGCCGCCTGCGCCAAGCATTTCGCGGGATATGGGGCTGTCGAGAGCGGCCGCGACTATGCCGCCGCCAACGTGCCGGAGAATGAGCTTCGAAACGTGCACCTGCGGCCATTCAGGGCCGCGGTCGATGCCGGCGTCGCCACGATCATGACGTCGTTCAGTGAGGTCGACGGCGTGCCGGCAACGGCCAACGAACGCCTGGTCCGCCGGATCCTGAAGGACGAATGGGCTTTCGGCGGCTTCGTCGTGAGTGACTGGGACTCCGTGCGCCAACTGCGCATCCACGGCCTGACGGCCGACGACCGCGAGTCCGCCCGGGAAGCGCTGACGGCCGGTGTCGACATGGAAATGCACGGCGATGCATACACCGTGCACCTGCCCCCGCTCGTCCGGGGCGATGGGCTCGACGAAGAGCTGATCGATGCCGCCGTGCGCAGGATTCTTCGCGTGAAGTTCCAGCTCGGGCTGTTCGAACGCCCCTATACGGACCCGGCCGCTCTCCCTCCAATCGCCAGCGAAGCATCCCTTGCGACGGCACGGCAGGCCGCGCTGCAGAGCGTCGTGCTGCTGAGGAACGAACACCGCGTGCTGCCGATGTCGCCGGAAGCGCTCCGATCCCTCGCGGTCATCGGCCCGCTTGCAGACGCCGGGGATGAGCAACTCGGGACCTGGGTGTTCGACGGTGACCCGGGGCTCAGCGTCACGCCCTTGCAGGCCATTCGCGACCTTGCCGCCGGGCGGTTCGATGTGCGTCACCTGCGCACCATGGAGACCTCGCGCAGCCGCGACACCCGTGCATTCGACGAAGCCGCGACGCTGGCCGCGCAGTGCGACGCAACCGTGATCTTCCTCGGCGAGGAGGCGATCCTTTCGGGCGAGGCCCACTGCCGCGCCGACATCAACCTTCCGGGGGCGCAGGCCGAACTCGTGACGCGCGTCCGCGAGGCGGGAAAGCCCGTGATCGCCGTCATCCTGGCGGGACGGCCCCTGACGCTCGCAAACATCGTGGACAAGGCGGATGCGATCCTCTACGCCTGGCACCCAGGCACGATGGGCGGGCCCGCGATCGCGGATCTGCTCTTCGGGATCGAGTCGCCGTCGGGAAAACTGCCGGTCAGCTTTCCGCGCATGGTCGGCCAGATACCGATCTATTACAGCCACAAGAACACCGGCAAGCCGCCGACGCCGGACAGCGTGGTCCACATCGACGACATCGACCCGAAGGCACGGCAGCTCTCGCTCGGCATGACCTCCTTTCATCTCGACGCCGGCCATACCCCCTTGTTCGCGTTCGGCCACGGCTTGTCCTACACCAGCTTCGAGTACTCCAGCATCCGCGTCAGTCGCGACCAGATCCGGCTCGGAGAGTCGTTCCACGTCCACGCCGACCTGCGCAACACGGGAGCGATCGGGGCCGAGGAAGTGGTGCAGCTCTATGTGCGCGATCTCGTCGGCAACGTGACGCGCCCGGTGCGGGAACTCAAGGGTTTTCGCCGCGTGCGTCTCGAGCCGGAACAGCAGGTGGTGGTCGATTTCGAGCTGCACACCGACGACCTCGCATTCCATGGCCGCGACATGCGGCTCATGGTCGAGCCTGGCGAATTCCAGGTATGGATCGGTGGCAGTTCCGAGGCAGGGCTCCGTGCTGAGTTCCGCGTCGTTCCGCCGGCTTAGCGCGTCCATCCAGCCGGTACGGAGATACTGAATGAATCGACTCACCTTGCTGGTGCTTGCCGCGGTTCTACTGGCCGGCTGTTCAGCGGACGGTGGCAAGGGCGAAGTGGTCGCCGCCCGATCCGCGCTGCGACAGGCGCCGGATGCGCTGCTCGCTGGCGAAGTGATGGCGGTGGCCTACTCCGGGTACCGAGAGGGCCAGCATCCTGACCTTGGCGAGGGCGCGATGAACCCGTCGAGTGACCAGATCCTGGAGGATCTCCAGATACTCGTGGCGCACGGGTTCCGATTGATCCGGCTTTACGACGTGGGCGAGAACACCGTCACGACGCTGGAACTGATCCGGGAGCACGAGCTGCCGATCAAGGTCCTGCTCGGCATGTGGCTGCGTGCCGAGATCAGCAATCACGAAGGGTGCCCCTGGCTCGACGAACCGATCCCGGACGAGGAACTGGCGGCCAACACGCTGGCCAATGCCGCGGAGATCGAGAGAGGCATCGAACTCGCGCAACAGTACGGCGATATCGTCGTCGCCGTGAACGTCGGCAACGAGGCCCTGGTCGACTGGAATGACCACATGGTGCCGCTCGAGAAGGTCATCGCCTATGTGGAACGGGTGAAGGCGGCGATCGACCAGCCGGTCACGGTCGCCGACAACTACGCCTGGTGGATAAAGGATGGCGCGCCGCTGGCCGCGGCGGTGGACTTCCTGGGAATCCACACCTATCCGGCCTGGGAGGAGAAAACCATCGACGAGGCCCTGGCCTACACCCTCGAGAATCTCGAGGGCGTTCGTGCCGCTCTGCCGGACAAGCCCATCGCGATTCTCGAGGCCGGCTGGGCCACCACGGCGAGCGAATTCGGCGATCGAGCCAACGAGCCGAACCAGGCGCGCTACTACCGCGAGATCCAGGCCTGGGCGCAGCAGAACAACGTCACCGTGTTCTTCTTCGAGGCCTTCGACGAGCCGTGGAAAGGCGACCCGGGCGACCCACTGGGCGCCGAGAAGCACTGGGGCCTGTTCTTCGTGGATCGCAGCCCCAAGCTGGTAATGCGGAGGTAGGCCGGTGGTCCAGAGGGCAAATGTCGGCCTGCGCGCACTGCGGACATTCTGTGTCGCGGCCCGGCACGAGAGCTTCCGGACCGCTGGCGAGGAGTTGTTCATCACGGCATCCGCCGTCAGCCACCAGATCAAGAGCCTGGAGCAGGAGCTTGGCGAGCCGTTGTTCGATCGCAACAGTCGCGACCTGCGCCTGACCGAGGTCGGACGCTCGCTGCTCGAGGAGGCGGGTCCCCTGATCGATCAGCTCGACACGGTGGTCGTGCGCTACAAGAGGGGCTCAAGGCCAAGGTCCGTCCGCATATCGGTGCAGCCCTTCTTTGCGAGCGAGTACTTCGTGCCGAGGCTCAGCGATTTCACGGCCGCGCATCCGGAGATCGACATCAAGGTCGGGACCAGCGATGAGACGGCTGAGAACCACCCGGCCGACGCAGACCTGTCGATCCGGCTGTTTCGTGCGCCGCCGCCTGGCCTGCCGTCCGACCTGCTGTTCCCGTTGACCCTGGCGCCGGCGGGGTCGCCCGATTTCAAGAAAGGACTGGAGGTCCGCGACGACTGCATCGTCAGCGAATTCCCAATGATCATCCACGAGACCTACCCGATGGCGTGGAAGCAGTGGTCGAAGTCCGCCGGCATCGCGCTTCCCGCCAGCAGCAAGGCGACGCGCCTGGACTCCATGATTGCGGTCGTGAGGGCCTGCGAGCGCGGGCTCGGTGCGGCACTGGTGCCGGTGCCCCTCGCGGACCTGTGGTTCAAGCAAGGCAGCATCGTGCGGCTGTTCAGCCAGCAACTCGTTACCGAGGTCAGCTACTACCTGGTGGTTCGGGAGGACCGGGCCGACGACCCGGCCGTCACGCTGCTCAGGGACTGGATACTGCGGAACTTCCGCGAACCCGGTTGAAGTTCCTGTAAAAGCTGCCAAAAACCGACCTGAGCTTTCCTCATTCGAGGGCTGAGCTTTCTTCGCTTGAGGATGGGTGAGGTCGTCCCTATCTTGTGGCCTGTCAAACGCCGCAGGCGGCACGAATGCGCAAGCACTGTCACCAACACGTTTGCCAGGGAAACCAGATCATGAAATCGAACATCCAGCACAACCGCGACCCGTTAACGTTCAGCCTGCGTGGGGCCCGATGGGTCAATTCGCATGCCATGCTTCCGGTCATTGCGGACGATGGCATCAACAGGGCATGGGATGCCCGGTTGAGGCGGCGGCCCGCCCCTGCGCCTTGCTGCGCGGAGTCGGCACCGACACGCCAGATCGAGGCCCTGCTCGCCCGCTACTTCGCTCACGGCTGCTGCAGCGCGGCCTGATCCCTTCCCGCCCCGGATTTGTCACGACGGTCGTCGTCCGGCCTGAGGGCCGGCTGCCGGCCCGACGCGTTGTTGCGATACTGCAACGGCCGCGGCTCAGCTGCTGGCTGCGTTTGACAACGCTGTCATATCTTGCTATCGGTACACGACCAAGGCGCCCCGATGACGGGGCGCGCGGGCAAATTGGGGCGGGGAGGGGTTCATGAGTCAGGGGCGAGCCGTATCGCAGATTCGTGGTCTCGCGCTGTGCGCGGTGATGCTGCTCGGCGCGTGCGCCGACAGCGATCGACCGACGCCGCTCAGCCAGATCGAGACTATCCCGGCGGCCGATACCGAGACCCGCACCAACTTCAATATCAATAATCCCTCGCTCGTCCTCGCCGACAACGACAAGGTCGGGCCGGGCGGGGCGAAAACGCTCGTCTGGAGCGACGAGTTCAACGCCAGCAAGCTGGATCCCAAGGTCTGGTTTTTCGAGACCGGGGACGGTTCCCAGTACGGGGCGGACCTCATCGGTTGGGGCAATGACGAGTTGCAGTGGTACCTGCCCGACAACGCGCAGCTCAGCGACGGCAAGCTCAAGATCACGGTCCGGCGGGAGACCGCGGGCGGATACAACTACACGTCGGCCCGCATCAACACGCGCGACCGCTTCGCGTTCCGCTACGGCCGCATCGAGGCCAGTATCAAGCTGCCGCCCGGGCAGGGCATCTGGCCGGCGTTCTGGCTGCTGGCGCAGGACAGCCCCTACGGACGATGGGCGGCCAGCGGCGAAATCGACATCGTGGAAGCCGTGAATCTCGATGGAACCGGCGGCAACCAGATCTTCGGGACCATTCACTACGGCGGCGAGTTCCCGGCGAATCTCAGCACCGAAGCCCGCTACCGGCCGTCTACCGACGTGACGGCGGAGTTCCACACGTATGCGCTCGAGTGGGACCCCACGGAGATCCGCTGGTACGTCAACGACACGCTGTACGCGGTGCAGAACTTGTGGTCGTCGACCGCGGCCCCATTCCCGGCGCCATTCGACCAGTACTTCCACATCATCCTCAACGTTGCGGTCGGCGGCCGGTTTCCCGGGCCGCCGAGTGGCGCCACGCAGCTGCCAGTGACGATGGAAGTGGACTGGGTCCGCGTGTACTCGGGCGCGCCCTGACGGATCGCGCCGCGGGAGACAGTCCAGGGGATCGAGCGCCTCGGGGCTGCTCCGCAGGCGCGCAGAAAGAGAAAGTTGGACCGGGAAGACAGGCCAGTCATTCAGAGAACCAGACCATGCAAGCCAATGCCTCGATGCGTCCTTCGGCTCTGATTGCGACTCTGCTGCCGTTCATCCTGATCGCGGGCTGCGGCACCGGAGAAGGTCCGACGCGCATTCCCGGCACGCCGGCTCCGCCGCCCCCGCCCGTCACCTGCGACAACATCAACTTCGAGGACGGATGCGGTCCGTTCACCTTCGTGGACTTCGCGGGCGGCGTCGCGTCCGTCGTTGCGAACCCCGGGTCTGCGGGCATCAACACGAGCGCCAAGGTGGCGCGCATGCAGAAGTTCGCCGGCGAGGTGTTCGGCGGCAGCGCGCTGCAGCTTCAAGAACAAATCGACTTCGGTCGGGGCCAGGCCTTCAAGATGAAGGTGCGGGCCGGTCGCGCGGTGCCGGTGTTGTTCAAGCTGGAGGGCTCCAATTCGTCGTCGCAGGCCGACGACCGGGAACGAACCGTCAGCTACGGCGGCAGCGGCGCCTGGGAACAGCTCTGCTTCGACTTCACGGGCGATACGAGCGGTGTGTCGTCACGCGCGATCACCTTCATCTTCGACCTCGGCGTCAACGGCAACGCGGCCAACGACCCAAGCAACTGGACCTTCTTTTTCGACGAGATCGAGCAGGTCGCCAGCTGCGGCG
>Ga0316627_100000063_pt1 | contig 18742 bp, 17 predicted proteins | sample OWC_Aug_M2_C1_D1_FD_207653 | JGI IMG/M metagenome (GOLD analysis project Ga0316627, IMG submission 207653) | Wetland soil microbial communities from Old Woman Creek delta, Ohio, United States - OWC_Aug_M2_C1_D1_C | ecosystem: Environmental > Terrestrial > Soil > Wetlands | place: USA: Ohio...
GAATGCCTTGGTGCCGTTGTGGCACTCGCCGCAATTCTTGCCTGCGTTCATGTCAGCCATGGTGTAGGTGCCACCCTTCTTCATCGGGAAGATCTTGGTGTGGCAGTCATTACACTTCAGACCTTTGTCTGCATGAGCCTTGCCGTCAAATACAACCTTGCCTGCGCTGCCGCCCGCATACTCTACCGTCTTTCCGGGAGGCACTGCCAGAGCGCTGCCTACGAATGCTACGATAACAAGCAGAGCAATAAATAATGCTGTCTTCTTCATCTTTTCACCCCCTTTCTTTTTCTGAGATTCTGCTGAACAAGGAAAAAAAATACCTTTTTGTTGCCGGCGTCATTATAGCAATAACCGGGGATTTCTGCAAAGCCCATTTTCCTGCCTGTAATGCCTCCCGTTGCCCGAGAGACAACGACGTAAAAGTATATCTCATTGGCAATTAGGGAAGTCAAGAGAATTCTTCGGTGTTTGCTTTCTCAAATCTTAGCATGGTAAAATTTCGGAAAATATCCAGGAGAACTCCATGTCTGATAGGATCAAATCCGGTCTTACCTTTGATGATGTACTGCTTCTTCCGGCAAAATCTGAAGTGCAGCCGAAAGATGTTGATATTCATACCAACCTCACCAGAAAGATTCGTTTAAACGTGCCGCTTCTCACCTCAGCAATGGATACGGTCACCGAAGCCTCAATGGCGATCGCTATCGCCCGTGAAGGCGGCATCGGTATTGTTCACCGCGCCATGACGCCGGAAAGACAAGCCCTGGAGATCGACAAGGTGAAGAAATCGGAAAGTGGCATGATCATAGACCCGATCACGGTCGGTCCGGACGCACCAGTGTCTGATGCAACTGCGCTCATGGAACATTATAAGATCTCCGGCGTTCCGGTAACGGTAAACGGCAAACTCGTCGGGATCCTGACAAACAGGGATCTTAGGTTCGAGAAAAAACAGCACAAGAAAGTCTCTGAAATCATGACAAAGGAACGGCTTATTACCGCTAGCATTGGCACAACACTGGAAGAGGCAAAAGACCTTCTGAACAAGTACAAAATCGAAAAGCTTCCGATTGTTGATAAGGAATACCGTCTCAAGGGCCTGATCACGATCAAGGATATCGAGAAGCGTAAAAAGTATCCGAACTCTTGCAAGGACAGGCTCGGCAGGCTCATGGTCGGTGCGGCCGTTGGTACCGGGGAAGATACCAGGGAAAGGGCAGAGCTTCTGATCAGTGCAGGCGTCGATGTCCTTGTTATTGACACGGCGCATGGTCATTCAAAAGGGGTTTTGTCGACGCTGAAGATGATAAAAAAGAAATACGACATTGAGGTAATTGCCGGCAATGTTGCCACCGCAGAGGGAACGGCTGACCTCATCAAGGCCGGTGCAGACGCCATCAAGATCGGCATTGGCCCCGGTTCGATCTGTACCACCCGGATTGTTGCCGGCGCAGGAGTTCCGCAGCTCACGGCGATCATGGACTGCTATGCAGTTGCAGGCGGGCTTAATATACCGCTTATTGCCGACGGTGGCATAAAATATTCCGGAGATATTGCAAAAGCACTCGCTGCAGGTGCGAGTTCCGTCATGATCGGCAGTCTTTTCGCTGGTACGGATGAATCACCCGGTGAGATCGTCCTCTTCCAGGGAAGAAGTTACAAGGTCTACCGCGGCATGGGGTCCATCGGTGCCATGGCACAGGGAGCAAAGGACCGTTACCAGCAGGAAGGCGTTGATACCCAAAAGCTTGTGCCTGAGGGTGTGGAAGGCAGGGTTCCGCACAAGGGCTCTCTTGCCCAAACAGCTCACCAGCTTCTCGGCGGTCTCCGTTCAGGCATGGGATACTGCGGCGCTAAGGACCTTGTTTCTTTCCGTAAAAAGGCGCGTTTCGTCCAGATCACGAATGCCGGCCTCAGGGAAAGTCATGTCCATGATGTCATTATCACAAAGGAGGCCCCCAACTACAGGCCTGAGTGGTAACAGCCTGATCAGTTCGAGGTGCACAGATCAGCAATGCATAACGATAAAATATTGGTCCTTGATTTCGGATCGCAATACACGCAGCTTATCGCGCGGAGGATTCGCGAAGGCAAGGTCTATTCAGAGATATTCCCTTTCAATGCTCCCATGGCAAAGATCAGGGCATTCAACCCGAAAGGCGTAGTCCTTTCAGGCGGTCCTTCGAGCGTCTGTGACAAGGGGGCCCCTGCTCCCGACATGGCGGTATTCAAACTTGGGATACCGGTACTCGGTATCTGTTACGGTATGCAGCTGATGGCACATCATCTTGCCGGTAAAGTTGCCCGCTCAAGCAAGCGAGAATACGGCAGCGCTGAACTGATCGTTGATGATGACGCGGACTTCCTCTGGGGCATATCCCAGAAGTCCAAGGTCTGGATGAGTCACGGTGACAGGATAGAAAAGCTCCCGAAAGGTTTCTCCGTCATCGCCCATACGGCTAATTCACCCGTCGCAGCAATGGCTGATGCCGAAAGACATTTTTACGCTCTTCAGTTTCATCCTGAAGTTGTGCACACCGATGAAGGTACCCGCATCCTGCACAATTTCGTCTATACTGTCTGCGGGTGCAAGCCGACATGGGAGATGTCATCGTTCATTGAATGGTCTACCGCAGCCGTTCGTGACATGGTAGGCAGGAAAAAGGTCGTTTGCGCACTGAGCGGTGGCGTTGACTCCTCAGTGGTTGCGCTTCTGGTGCACAAGGCAATCGGCGATAAACTTACCTGCATATTCGTAGACAATGGCCTGCTGCGCAAAGGCGAGGCCGATAAAGTAAAGAAGACCTTCAAAGGTCATTTTCATTTGAAGCTTATCCACGTCGATGCCCAGAAACGTTTTCTGAAAAAGCTGAAGGGAATCACGGACCCGGAGAAGAAACGAAAGATGATCGGCAATGAGTTCATAGCGGTATTTGAAGAGGAGGCAAAGAAAATACAGGGCGCAGAATTTCTTGCCCAGGGAACGCTCTATCCTGATGTCATCGAGAGTGTTTCGTTCAAGGGCCCCTCTGCGGTGATCAAGAGCCATCACAATGTCGGGGGGCTCCCGGAGGTGATGCAGCTCCAGCTGATTGAGCCCCTGAGAGAGCTCTTCAAGGATGAGGTCAGGGTTCTCGGAGAAGAACTCGGTCTTTCCGAGGAGATCTGCTGGCGTCATCCATTTCCCGGTCCTGGGCTTGCAATCCGCTGCATCGGTGATATAACAGAGGACAAGCTTAATATTCTCAGGGAAGCTGATGCGATCGTGCTGGAGGAGATAAAGGTGGCTGGCCTGTATCGGGAGATATGGCAGGCCTTTGCCGTCATCCTGCCGATCAAGAGTGTCGGGGTCATGGGTGACGAACGCACCTATGAGAATGTTATCGCTGTCAGAGCGGTAACAAGCCTTGACGGCATGACCGCCGACTGGGCGAAGCTGCCCTACGAGGTAATGGGTACGATCTCAAACAGGATCATCAATGAAGTCAAAGGCGTAAACAGGGTCGTCTTCGACATAACCTCAAAACCTCCCGGAACGATCGAATGGGAATGAACAAGAGCTTATCAGTAACACGCAGCTAGTATTTTTTTGACCGGACTCGTATCAGAAACATTATGGACATCAAGAAATATCTTCACGAAAAGCGGGACCTTGTAGACACATTCTTCAAAGAATACTACAGAAGGCCGCACACGCCGTCTGTCCTGCAGGAGGCCATGATCTATTCTCTTTTTGCAGGCGGCAAGCGCGTCCGGCCCGTTCTCGCCCTTGCCGCCTATGAGACGTGCGGTGGCGATCCGGCAGATATTGTGCCGTACGCATCGACACTCGAGCTGATCCATACCTATTCGCTCATCCATGATGACCTGCCCTCCATGGATAATGATGATCTGCGGCGCGGCAAGCCCACAAATCACAAGGTGTATGGAGAGGCAATCGCTATCCTCGCGGGAGATGCACTGCTTACCGATGCTTTCGCCATCCTGTCAGATCCCTCCCACTCGTCCAGGATCTCATCATCCAGCCTGTTGCGAGCACTGAAAGAGGTCGCCCTTGCATCGGGGCTTGACGGCATGGTAGCTGGACAGGTTCAGGATATTCTTTCCGAAAAAAAGGATCCCGATACGGAAACCCTGCATTTCATCCATACCCATAAGACAGGGGCCCTGCTCAGGGCATCTGTTCGCATGGGTCCCATCCTTTTCGGCAGCGATCAGAAGGTCCTCGATGCGCTGAGCGTTTACGGTGAGCATGTTGGCCTTGCCTTCCAGGTGATCGATGATATCCTGGATATCGAAGGCAGCACCGAGGAACTCGGGAAAACTGTAGGGGGTGACGAAAAGATCAAGAAAATGACATATCCGCGTCTGTACGGCCTGCGCAAGTCAAAGGAGATAGCGAAAAATCTGATCGCCGAAGCACATGCAGCGCTTTCGCTCTTCTCTTCCGAGGCTGACACGCTCAGAAAGATAGCAGATTACATTCTTGCAAGGAGGAGCTGATGGTCCTTGACAGAATTTCTTCACCTGATGACCTGAAAACCCTTTCTGCCGATGAACTCACCGCGCTTGCCCAGGAACTCAGGACCTTGATCATACAGACTGTTTCTGCTAATGGCGGACACCTTGCTTCGAACCTCGGCATTGTCGAACTGACCATCGCGCTTCATTATGTTTTTCATTCCCCTGAAGACAAGATCGTCTGGGATGTTGGCCATCAGTCATACGCCCATAAGGTCCTCACCGGAAGAAAAAGCCGCTTTTCATCCATCAGGAAATATCAAGGGATCTCGGGATTTCCGAAAATTTCAGAATCACTTCATGATCCCTTCGGGACCGGCCACAGCTCGACTTCCATTTCTGCAGCTCTCGGCATCCTTGAGGCCCGGGACAGAAACCGTAAAGATTTCAAGGTGATCGCCGTGATTGGTGACGGGGCGCTTTCTGGCGGCCTAGCCTTTGAAGGTCTGAATAACGCAGGACATCTGAAAAAAGACCTCATTGTCATTCTGAATGACAACGAAATGTCCATATCGCCAAACGTGGGTGCGCTATCATCATACATGAACAGGATACTAACCGACGAGCGGTACCGGAGATTCAAAAAAGAGACGAAATCGTTCCTTGAAGGCATTCCTCGGCTTGGCGGTCAGGTTGCGAAAATAGCTCAGAAGGCAGAGGAGACCCTGAAAGGCATACTGCTTCCTGGCATGCTCTTTGAGGAACTCGGGTTCGACTATATCGGCCCTATTGACGGCCACAACATCGAACAGCTCATCGAGACCCTGAAGAGGATAAGAACTTCCACCTCGCCTACCCTGATCCATGTCATTTCAAAAAAAGGCAAGGGATACGAGTTCTCCGAAAAAGACCCATGCGTGTTCCATGGTGTCGGACCTTTTGAGGTGGAAACAGGATCCCCGATAAGCACTGGAGCCGTCAGCTACAGTGCAGCCTTTGGCAGGTGTCTGTCCTCACTTGCCGCAAAAGACCCCCGCATCATCGCCATTACTGCAGCAATGAAAGAAGGGACCGGTCTTGATAGTTTTGCTGAGCAGTTTCCCGACCGGATCTATGATGTCGGCATCGCAGAACAGCATGCTGTCACATTTGCCGCCGGACTTGCGGCAGGAGGCCTCAGGCCTGTTGTTGCTGTCTACTCGACGTTCCTTCAGCGCGCGTATGATCAGGTCGTCCATGATGTCTGCCTGCAGAAGCTCCCGGTTGTCTTTGCCATTGACCGCTGCGGCTTCGTCGGGGAGGATGGGCCGACGCACCATGGGGTATTTGACATATCCTTTCTGCGACACATCCCAAACCTCGCTGTTCTTGCGCCGAAGGACACGGATGAACTAATGCTCATGCTTGCATGGGCCCTAGACCATGATGGCCCTTCAGCCATCAGATACCCGCGGGGAATGGCTCCCCATGTTGCCTCGCCAAGCCCCCCCCTTTCTCTGGGTAGAGCTGAAATGCTGAGAGACGGCTCTGATGTTGTTTTCATGGCTGCAGGAAACACGGTACTGGCAGCGATCAGGGCTGCAGAACGCCTTGAGACTGCGGACATTCACGCTGCCGTCGTCAATGCGCGCTTTATAAAACCGCTCGACCGTGACCTCGTTCTGAACATCACTTCGCGCGTCCCCAGGATCATCACAATAGAGGAAAATGTACTGCAGGGAGGTTTTGGCAGTGCTGTCGTGGAATGCCTTGCCGATGCCGGAAAGTTCTCGGTTATGGTAAAAAGGGTCGGGATCCCCGATTGCTTCGTTGAACAGGGTGGCATGGAACGCTTGAGGGCCATGTACGGACTTGACGAAGACGGTCTTTACGAGACAGCACTTGCCTTTGCAAAAGAACCTTTTCTGATATCATAATTCCCTGCCCTGAGAGGGTCTTTCTCTGTGATATTCTTTCTAAAAGCTTTTTTTTCATTATAATAGATGTGAGCGGGGTCTGATTGTTCATTAGGATACATGAAAGCAAAAGAAAGGCTTGATAAGATAATTGTTGACAGAGGAATCGTAAAGAGCAGGGAGCGGGCGAAAGCGCTCATTATGGCCGGACATATCCTTGTCGACAGCCAGAAAGTCACCAAGGCCGGAGCGCTTATTCATATTGATGCAGACGTTGCCCTGCAGGAAAACGATATCCCGTATGTCAGCCGGGGCGGCCTAAAGCTCGCTGCGGCACTGGAAATTTTTAATGTAGACCCTTTTGGGAAAACCGTTATGGACATCGGGTGTTCTACCGGCGGCTTCACTGATTGCGTGCTTGAGCGGGGCGCGGTAAAAGTATACGCGGTTGATGTGGGATATGGACAACTGGACTGGTCATTGAGAAACGACTCCCGGGTCATCCTCTACGAAAAAACAAATATCCGTTACCTTGAAAAAGAACGCATCCCGGAAGCAATCGATCTCATCGTGATTGACGTATCCTTTATCTCCCTCACCAAGGTGCTTCCCCGGGTGCTCGATTTTCTGCATGACAGCGGTAATGTCATTGCACTTGTCAAGCCTCAGTTCGAAGTGGGCAGGGAGATGGTAGAAAAAGGGGGTATCGTCAGGGATGAGACAAGGCGGCTCTCTGCTGTGAACAAGATATGTGAATTCTCAGAGACTGCGGGGCTTTCCGTCATCGGGATCTGTGACTCTCCAGTCCCCGGACAGAAAGGCAACAGGGAATATTTTATTCACCTAAGGAGAAAAGACCATGGAAGAGTCTAGGATCCTGATCGGCCTTGATTTCTCCGTCGCATCCAAAGAGGTCATAGAGATACTGATCGACGATGCTGCAGATCCGAATCTTTATCAGGAGATCGCGAGGGCTAACACCAACCGGCCGGAGATACTCCAGCTGCTTCATACACACCCTGATACTCCCGAAGATGTGAGAAGCTCGGTCTCGACCCTGCTTCATCTTCCCTCGCCCGCATCCTCGTCCACTGTGCCAAGGCCGGGACGTTCGAGGGAGATACGCACGCAGAGCATCCTGCAGAAGATCCAGACATTATCCGTTTCCGAGAGGCTGCAGCTCGCGATGAAGGGAAGCAGGGAGATCCGGGGCATCCTGATCAAGGATACGAACAAGGAAGTCATGCTCGGCGTGCTCGATAATCAGAAGATTACCGATACAGAGATCGAGATGATTGCGCGGTCCCGTTCCATAAGCGACGAAGCATTGAGAAGGATCGCCAAGAACAGGGAATGGCTGAAAAATTATGCCATTGTATTTGCCCTGGTGACAAACCCTAAGACTCCTCCCGGCATTTCGGTCGGCCTTGTGGGTAATCTCAAGACGAAGGACCTTGTCATCCTCGAGAAGAATAAAAACGTACCTGACGTGGTCAGAAGCGCAGGGAAACGTCTGCTCTCGGTGAGGAAGCCCAAATGACCAATTGTGGTAGGGAAACGTGGTTACCCTCTTCTGCCATCCCATTCCTCCCGGTATTTTTTTATTCTGATCCTCGTAGAACACCGGTAACGGCTCGAGCCTTATACCGCATTAATTTACCGGTGCGGCCTTCCGCTCCGTATCGGACATTTGATCATTTGCTGATCAGGAGATGCAGACCCGGAAATGCGATTTTGCGTTGATGGCTGCACATCGGACAAGAAACTGTTATTTATGATACCCCAGTCAAAAAAAACCTGCGCCGACAAACATGCGTGCAAAACCATCATTATCGCAAGGGATGTCTTTACGGTGACGGCAAGGAACGTACCAACCTGATACTGCGCCGGTCCAGGAACCCATACTATCATGATCCGTAGTTGACTCCGGATGAACAGAGGCCGTAAGATCCTCGTCACATTCCGGTCAGGTCGCCGCGGACTCGTCAGCGTTAAGCCATGAACAAGATCCAACACACCTACCTCCAGAAGCCTTTCAATAATTCATGACATCAGCACGAGTATCAAGTCCCTGCTTTCCTTCAGGACCATATAAGACAGTGGCGAACTTTTTATTGAATTTTTCCGGGAAATACCGTTAAATAATTGGTCACCGAGGATAACAAAAGATGAAACACCGTTTCAGAATCGAAAAATCACATATAAAAATAACCGCGAAGTCCACGATCCGGAAAACGATCGATTTCGTCAGGAGCACGGACCTTGAGCCACCATACCTCCTGATGGACAAGGCAAAAGTACGCCAGAAAGTCCATGACATCGGGAAGCATATCAGACATGCCGAGGTCTTCTATGCCGTCAAGGCAAATCCGGACATCGAGGTGCTGAAGCTCATCAACAGCCTCGGCATTGGTTTTGAAATAGCGTCTGAAGGGGAACTGAACATCCTTGCTTCCATAGGGGTTTCCAGTGCAAGGATGATTACCAGCAATCCTGTCAAATCCTTCAGATTTCTCAGGATGGCAGCTGAGGCTGGCATTAAATATTTTTCCTTTGATTCGGAAGCTGAGGTCCTGAAACTTCGAGAATATGTACCGGGGGCTAATGTTTACGTCAGACTTTCAGTCCCGAACGAGGGAAGTGAATGGCCCCTGAGCAAGAAGTTTGCTGTTGAAGTCGACGTAGCGGAGGATCTGCTCGTACTTGCAAAGAAAAAAGGCCTGAACCCTGTCGGCATAACCTTTCACGTGGGATCGCAGTGCACAAACATCTATAACTGGAACTCAGCGCTGAATAAGGCAAAAGACCTTTGGGACAGAGCTGACAAGGCCGGGATCAAGCTCTCGCTCCTGAATATCGGAGGCGGATATCCGATTCGGTATACCAAGGAGGTTGTCGGCATTTCTGCAATCGATAAAAACATCAATGAACTGATCTATGAGAAGTTCCCGAAAAAAATACGGGTGTTTATTGAGCCTGGCAGGGCAGTCGTCGGCGATGCAGGCATTTTTGTCACGCGTGTCATCGGAAAAGCCTCCCGGGGTGATGAGGAATGGCTCTCCCTGGATGTAGGCGTATTCAACGGGCTCATGGAGAGCATTGGCGGCATTAAATACAGCTACATAGGAGAAGGCTCCGGTGAAGCCAGGAAATGGACGCTTGCCGGCCCGAGCTGCGACAGCTTTGATGTCATAGAAAAAGACGTTATGCTCCCTGAACCTTCTGTCGGCAGCTATGTGCTCGTTCTGTCCAGTGGAGCATATACGATTTCATATGCGTCCGAATTTAATGGTTTTTCCATACCGAAAACTATCCTGATTTGAGAGGTGGTCCCATGATCAGATTCTTCGAAAAAGACCCGTATGCGCCTATCCAGTATACCTATGAGGTGAGCAAGGTCCTCTATCATAAACGCAGTAAGTTTCAGGATATCATGGTATTTGAAAATCCGCACTTCGGAAAAATCCTCGTACTGGACGGGGTAGTTCAGATCACGGAAAAGGACGAATTCTTTTATCATGAGATGCTGACGCATGTGGTAATGAGCAGTCACCCCGAACCGAAGAAGGTAATTGTGATCGGCGGCGGCGACGGGGGTACCGTCCGCGAAGTCCTTAAGCACAAATCTGTCGAGAAGGTCTATTTTATTGAGATCGATGAAGATGTCATTAACGTATCGCAAAAGTTCTTTCCCCGTGTGGCGTACGGCATCACCGATAAACGGGTCGAGATCAAATGCATGGACGGCGCGGAGTTCGTAAAGAACAGGACAGCGGATATTGATCTTGTTATCGTCGATTCTACGGACATCATAGGCTTTGCAAAAAGCCTCTTTACAAAGAAATTCTTCCATTCTGTAAAAAACTGCCTGACCCCGAACGGCATGTACGTCTCTCTCTCGGAATCTCTTCATTTCCATAAAGATATTGTGATCGGGGTGCAGGAGACACTGCGAACCGTTTTCCCGATTGTCGACCTCTATACCGCTCCCATAGCAACATATGCCGGTAATTGGTGGACCTTTTCGATCGGCTCCAAGCAGTTGGACCCAAGAGAGATCCGGACAACGCAGAAGATCAGGTGCAGATACTACTCTGACGAGATCCATATCAATGCATTTCTTCCAGGATCTCTGTATCAGAGGCTTATGGCAAGAAAACTTGACTGGTAATTTCGTATAACATATTGATTTCTAAACATATTTGTTTACACTTGACACGTCTTGAGTCAACCTGTTAAATTATTAGCACTCGAACAAGGAGAGTGCTAGTCGTGCTTGATGAGCGCAGCAAACAGATACTTCATGCAGTTATACAGCTTTACATAAGCTCGCCGGGACCGGTAGGATCGAGGGCTGTCACAAAGAAGTTTCCCATCGGCCTTTCACCTGCCACCATCCGGAATATCATGTCTGACCTTGAAGATATGGGATTCCTTCGTCAGCCGCATACATCGGCTGGCCGGGTACCAACCGACAGCGGTTATCGTTTTTATGTGGATGCTTTGACAGCAGAAAAATCGGATACTGATAGAGAGCTGGCATCTGAACTCATACGAAAGCTCGAACTTATGAGAACTGATGTGAATTCATTCCTTGACAATGCATCGCGCATGCTGTCAGAGCTCTCGCACTATATCGGGATCTCTGTATCTCCGAATACCCATCAAACAACACTGAGCAGGATTGAGCTGATACCCTACCGAAAAAACCAGATAGCAGTCATGCTGATTACTGACGAAGACGTCATCAGGAACAAGATCATTTCGATAGAACAGGAAATACCGCGTGAGGACCTTAACAGGCTCGCCGGGTACATAAATGAGCGCTATGCGGGGCAGACCCTGGAAAATATCAGAAAAACGATTGTAACAGAAATGGCGAATGACCGCTTACTTTGTGACAGCCTTATAAGCGAAGCAATGGCGATCTGCAAGAATGTCTTCTCCGTATCCGAGTGTAATGTGTTCATATCGGGGTTGTCTGAGGTGCTCACCCTTCCCGATTTCTACGATATCGAAAGGATCCGTGGTCTGCTCAGAACCATCGAGGACAAGCATGTTATCCTCAACCTTCTGGAAAAGATTTCTGCCACGGAAGGCCCGCAGGTGTTCATCGGGTCGGAAAACCCGCTTGATGAGCTGAAGCAGTTCAGTTTTGTCGCTGCGCCCTACTGTGAAGGACACCGCCCCATCGGCGCAATAGCCATCATCGGCCCAACCAGGATGAACTATGGACAGGCTATCACGCTGGTAGATATAACAGCAAAATTCATCACGGATATTTTTTCATACTCACGATAGGAAGGTGCATGTTGGAAGATAATGACCTGAACAGTAAAGAAGAAGATTTCGGCGAAGATGATCTCGAACTGGTGGACGTTGAATCCGGGGACGAAGAACAGCCGGCTGCTGCAACAAAGACCGCAGAGGCCGACGAGCTGAACAATAAGTATTTGCGTTTGTACGCAGATTTTGAAAATTATCGGAAGCGAGTCAATAGGGACAAGGAAGACCTCATTCGCTACGGCAATGAGTCATTGCTCTATGAACTTCTTCCCGCTATCGACAACCTTGAACTGGCAATGAAACATGCCTCCGGTGATGTCAAAAGCGGTCTGGTCCAGGGCGTTGAGGTAACGCTGAAAGAACTTCAGCGCACGCTTGAGAAGTTCGGTCTTACGCGCATTGCAGCAACAGGCATGCCTTTTGATCCGACTGTCCATCATGCCATGTCTCAGGAAGAACGTCAGGACATGCCGGAAAAAATGGTCGCAGAAGAGTTTAGAGCAGGATATCGGTACCGGGACAAGGTGCTGAGGCCTTCACTTGTTTCGGTCTCAGTTAAGCCTCAAAACAGCGAAAAGCAGGATGCGGATTCGGTTAAAATAAACTTTCAGAATACCATAGAGGAGGAAGAATAATATGGGAAAGGCAATCGGTATTGACCTTGGAACCACAAACTCATGCGTGGCAGTAGTTCAGGGCGGAGAGCCCGTTGTTATACCAAACCAGGAAGGAACCAGGACGACACCTTCGGTCGTCGCCATCACGGACAAGGGGGAGCGCCTCGTCGGACAGATTGCAAAACGCCAGGCGATCACCAACCCGGAAAACACCATCTTCTCGATAAAGAGGCTTATGGGAAGAAAATATGTGTCCTCTGAGGTCGATCATGCAAAAAAAAGACTGCCGTACAAGATTGTTGAAGCGTCTAACGGAGATGCTCATGTAGAGATCGCAGGCAAGAAATACTCGCCGCCTGAAGTCTCGGCCATGATTCTTCAAAAACTCAAACAAGCAGCCGAAGACTATCTCGGCGAAAAAGTGACCGAGGCGGTTATCACCGTGCCTGCCTATTTCAATGACAGTCAGCGTCAGGCAACCAAGGACGCCGGCAGGATAGCAGGCCTCAATGTACTCAGGATCATCAATGAACCGACTGCGGCCGCGCTCGCTTACGGTATGGATAAGAAAAAGGAAGAAAAGGTCGCTGTGTATGACCTTGGTGGAGGAACCTTCGACATCTCGATCCTTGAGATCGGAGAAGGCGTCATAGAGGTGAAGTCGACAAACGGTGACACGTTTCTCGGCGGTGACGACTTTGACCTCAGGATCATCGACTGGATGGTAGAGGAATTCAAGAAGGACCAGGGCATCGACCTCAAAAATGACAAGATGGCCCTCCAGAGGCTGAAAGAAGCTGCCGAGAGGGCCAAGATCGAACTCTCGACCGCCACGGAAACAGAGATCAACCTGCCGTTTGTCACTGCAGATGCTACCGGTCCCAAGCATCTGCTCATGAAGATATCTCGGTCAAAGTTTGAACAGCTCACCGCAGACCTATTTGAGAGCACTACAGGACCGTGCAAGAATGCACTTGCTGATGCCGGCCTATCTACCGGCAATATTGATGAAGTGCTGCTCGTCGGAGGCCAGACCAGGACTCCGAAGGTACAACAGACGGTACAAGCGTTCTTTGGTAAGGAGCCGAACAGGACTGTTAACCCCGACGAAGTGGTAGCGGTCGGCGCAGCGATCCAGGCGGCGGTGCTCAAGGGTGATGTAAAGGAAGTGCTGCTTCTGGATGTAACTCCACTATCTCTCGGCATTGAGACCCTGGGTGGCATCTTCACAAAGATCATTGAAAGGAACACGACCATACCGACAAAAAAGAGCCAGGTATTCTCGACGGCTACGGACAACCAGCCTGCGGTCACGATCAAGATCTGCCAGGGAGAGCGCGAGATGGCAGCTGACAACAAACTCCTTGGCAATTTTGAACTGATCGGCATCCCCCCCGCCCCTCGCGGTGTACCGCAAATCGAGGTCTCTTTTGACATTGATGCCAACGGCATACTCCACGTCTCGGCCAAAGACCTCGGCACAAACAAAGAGCAGTCGATTCGGATAACGGCTTCGAGCGGCCTTACCGAGGAAGAAATCAAGAAAATGGTACGCGATGCGGATGAGCACGGGCAGGAGGATCATAAAAAGAAGCAGCTTGCTGAGGCGAGGAACAATGCAGACACGCTTATGTACACGGTCGAGAAGTCACTCGCTGATTATTCTGACAAAATCTCTCCTGACGAAAAACGCGATATTGAAGAAGCGCTTGAAAACTGCAAGAAGCTGAAAGAGTCGAGCTCTGACCCTACGGAAATTAAGACTGCGACTGACAAACTGATGCAGGTGTCCCACAAACTGGCCGAACATCTCTATAAGTCCACCGGTGCACAGACACAGCAGGGAGGTCCCACAGACGGACCGGGTCAAAGCGCCAAGCCTGCCGAGGAAGAGGTCGTCGAGGCAGAGTTTGAGGACGTTGACAAGGATAAGAAGTAACTGTAGGATTCAGCACAAGAGGGGTTCAGGGGTCTGTGAGCTGCAGCACGTGTACCCCTGAACCCTTTTTCATGTATACTTCCATACTACACTGACAAGGACCTATTGATGTGAAAGATTATTACGGAACGCTCGGCGTATCCCGGGATGCCTCTCAGGAAGAATTGAAGAAGGCGTTCAGACAGCTGGCACTGAAACACCATCCTGACCGTAATGCAGGAGACAAGACATCCGAGGACAAGTTCAAAGAGATCAACGAGGCCTATTCTTGCCTGAGTGACCCGGAAAAACGTTCGCACTATGACCGCTTCGGAACGGCAGACGGGTTTGGCGCCGGACAAGGTCCCTTCTCCAGTGGAGCCGGATTCGGGGACATCTTCGAGGATATATTCGGGGATCTGTTTGGCGCCGGATTCGGCGGCCAGCGCCGGCAGCGGCCAACAAAGGGCAATGACCTCAGATATGATCTTGACCTGACACTCGAAGAGGCGGTCTTTGGCACGGAGAAGGTGATCACGTTCCCGAGGCTTCAGAAATGCAATACATGCAGCGGGACCGGATCAGAACCCGGCAAGCAGTCCGAAGTCTGCAGCTCATGCAGGGGCTCGGGGCAGATCAGATATCAGCAGGGCTTTTTCAGTGTCTCGAAGACCTGTGGTAAATGCTCTGGCAGTGGCAAGATCATCACACATCCCTGCAAGCAGTGCAGGGGTCATGGTTCCATACGAGAACAGAAGACCGTCAACCTCAAGATTCCGCCCGGCGTAGACTCAGGCTCAAGACTGAAGATCTCGGGAGAAGGTGAGCCAGGCCATTACAATGGTCCTCCCGGCGATCTGTATGTCATACTCAATGTCGAGGAACATCCTTTCTTCAAGAGAGAAGGCACAGAGCTTTTCTGCGACTTCCCGATCTCATTCACGAGTGCAACACTGGGAGCCGAGATAGAGGTACCCACCCTCGATGGTTCAGCAAAACTGAAAATTCCGGCAGGAACACCTTCCGGCAAGATATTTACGCTGAAAGGCAAAGGTGTGCCCCGTGTCGGCAGCGTTCACAGGGGCAATCAGCTTATCAGGGTTTATATCGACGTCCCTAAGAAGCTGACGCAACGACAGAAGGAACTTCTGGAGGAATTTGCATCAATCAGCACTGATGAAACAGGAAAAAGTTTCAAGGACCGTCTGAAAGACCTCTTCACCGGGGTTGAGAACTGACGTCGTCCTTGCCCGCCATTCGCCGCGCATGACCAGGATATTTATCGAAACTACCGTCAGGGAGATGAGCTCGCTCGAGCTAACCGGAGAAAAGGCTCGCTATCTCTCAACAGTTCTCAGGCTCAGCCCCGGCAACAAGCTTAGCGTTATCGACAGCTCAGGTTCGGCGTATCTGGCGTACATTGTATCAGTTTCAAAAAAAAACGCTGTTCTCCACATAGAGGAAATATCCGCTCCGGCGCCTGAATCTCCCCTGGATATTACCCTTATGCAAGGTCTGCTGAAAGGCGAAAAAATGGAATTCATCGTCCAGAAGGCGTCTGAACTGGGGGTAAGGCAGTTGTTTCCGGTCATCGCCGAGCGGAGTCAGATACAGGAGACGCGTAAGCTCCAGCGCTGGAAAAAAATTGCGGAAGAAGCCTCGCGCCAGTGTGGCAGGGCTGTGGTCACCAGGGTCCTTGAGCCCCTTGCCCTCATAGATGCTATACACTCCTTTGATAATTCCAGCAGTGCGGGGATTATCTTCTGGGAGCATGCTGATCTGCCCTTCTCTTCTTCTCTGGAAAAGTGCAAAGGAAAAAAACAGATAATTCTTCTCACTGGCCCGGAGGGAGGATTCTCTGAAAAAGAGGTCGGCAGAGCTGCAAATAAAGGTTTTCATGTCACCTGTATGGGAAAGCGGATACTTCGCGCAGAGACAGCGGCCATAGCTGCCATCTCTGTCACCCAGTATGTGCTCGGAGATCTATCCGGCCGTTCTTAGCCATGCATATCATGACTCCCTATGAATAAAGCTCCTATCCTGGACCGTTGGTCGTTCCGTCTTCAGGATGCGCGACTCGCAGCAGCATGTCACGGACGTTGACGGTCGGTCCCATAGATCACGAGCAGCCAGAGACCCATTCAGCTGGAGCGGTCGTCAGCCTAAGCAGTGAGGAGATACATCTCGAGGCCTATACAAAAGATGGTCAGTTTCACAACAAGCGTAGCTGCCGGCGATGACCCGAGGCATATGCCGACCGCGTTTTGAGCAGCCAGTGGCTCGCAACAGCAAGGCCCATGACGAGAGAACCGCTGGGCCTTGTTCAGCACAAAGTGGAGGGCAACAAAAAGAACAAAACCAGGAGATGACTAAGGGAGACTATGTGAGAACAGGTAGTTCGTAAATTACTATACAGCTGCGAAACACCACCTTACATTTTATAGCCGCTTTACTCCTGCTTGCATCCATTCTTGCTATTTGGCGTTTGCCACCAGGACAAAACCTGCAAACATCAGAAGCGCTCCCAAGAACCGTCCCCTGATATTTTCTTCCTGAAATAAATAATATCCATAGAGAACGCTTATAAGCAAGCTGGTCCTTTTGGCCGAAATCATATAGGCGACTTTCGTCAGCTTCATGGCCTCCATGTGCGTAATAATCATCAGTGCATAGAACAGTCCGGGGAAAATGAGTGACATAAATTTACCCCTTTCAACAAAATCCCTTAAGACACTTCTCCCCTTCCAGACTGCTATGGGAATAAATGCGATGTTGAGCGCGATGAAGTAGGTTGCACCGAAAAAAAGCGATGATGAATGTGTTATCGCCATCTTTCCCATAGACGAGGTGATACTGTAGAGAAGAGCCACGCCGATCATCAGCAGAGCCCCCTTCTCGCGGACAATGGACCGGAAAGGTTCCCAGAGCCCCTTTCCGAGGGTATGAATGTTCAGGATATATCCTCCGGCCGCGATAAGCAGGATACCTGCTGCACCGGCCGGTGATACCTCTTCCCCCAGAAGAACGTACGAGACAGAGACCAGGAAAACAGGTGTCAGAGCAAGGAATGGGACCGTAAGACTGAGAGGCGAAAGTTTAAGAGCCTTGACATACAGGACGATCGTTATAAGCTCAACCGGTAGGGCAATAATAAACGCCGTGTAGAAGTCCTTGTCAAGCTCAGGCCATGGGGTAAGTACAAGCGTTATGATGAGTACCGGCAAAGTAAAAAGCAGCCTGAACCATGCAACAAGGTACTCGTTCTCGCCCTGCACAGCCCGTTTGGCAAGCGCATCGCTCGTAGCAAGAAAGAACGCTGATGCTAAAGAAAGGAGCACCCAGTCCATACCATGTATTCTAAAGAAAAATAAATATTTTATGATATAATCAGCCATGAAAAGAGCATGCATCATCATGGCAGTTTCTTGTCTGGCGCTGTCTGCTGCATGTGATGAGAAGCCAAAAAATCCCGTCGCTGGACATGGCAACGCCATGATCGATGCGTATCAAAAATCAAAGATTCTCAGGGACACGGCCAGTCTGAGTTCTGTCAAAACCGCAATACAGACCTTTCATGCGGAAAATGGAAGATATCCCAACGACCTTTCTGAAATTAGGGATCTGCTCGGAGCGGAGTACGACCTTTCCGTGTATTCCTACAATCCCTCGGACGGCTCGGTAGCCCTCAAGCGGCAATAATTCTGCAGTAAGTTGTATATGTGCCATAATCTGATAATGTTCTGCGGAGACAAAATCCTTGACAAGCAAATAAGTAAATAAGTAATATATTTTTTGCTGTAGTGCTGCATGCCATGGGCGGATAGCTCAGCTGGGAGAGCGCAGCCCTTACAAGGCTGATGTCACAGGTTCGATCCCTGTTCCGCCTACCATATTTCTGAATGCGCCGTTGGTGTCATCAGAGATGTCATTGTGTTGCTTTTTTCTCTTGGCCGTTATCTGTCTTTACGCGGGGGCGGTAGTTCAGCTGGTTAGAACGCCTGCCTGTCACGCAGGAGGTCGCGGGTTCGAGTCCCGTCCGCCCCGCCATTCTTCACCTTTATTTTTCCGTAACTTATCATTCACCGACCCCTTTTTTTTTGGTGCAAATTTCCTCCGATGTAGCCGCGTAGGATCTTTGAGAAGATTTATAATAATCCAAAGGCCGGGGCTTATCCCAGGCTATTTTCAAGCAATCTTCTTTGCCCCTTGGTTCTTTCGCAGTCATGCTTTATCAGACCCTCAGTGATTCCATATAGGCATTGTCATAGCAATTTGCGGTCAGCAGGTCAATGAGCAGCTTCTGGAGCATATCTGGGATGCTCACCAGAGGAGTAGACGGCTGTATGGGAGCCCAAGAATCACGGCTGAAGTCAACTACCACCGCCAGAGGCGGTGGCTTGAAATATAGTCCTGAAAGGTACCATCATTTTTAGCGTTCCCTTACTTGAACAAGCCTTTTTGCTGTTCTTCCATCTGCTTGTCTGCCTTCTCCTGATGTTTTAAGTATCGTCTTATCAGATCCTCATTCAATCCCACCGTACTGACGCAGTATCCTCGTGACC
>Ga0316627_100000064_pt1 | contig 18697 bp, 20 predicted proteins | sample OWC_Aug_M2_C1_D1_FD_207653 | JGI IMG/M metagenome (GOLD analysis project Ga0316627, IMG submission 207653) | Wetland soil microbial communities from Old Woman Creek delta, Ohio, United States - OWC_Aug_M2_C1_D1_C | ecosystem: Environmental > Terrestrial > Soil > Wetlands | place: USA: Ohio...
GGTGCGGGTGTTCTGGGGGCCGCCGGAAGCGCCGCGCGGACAGGTGCACGAAGTGTCCTGGCGCATGTTCGTGCCGCCGCTGGCGATCGTGCTGCTGGGCATCGAGTTCGATTTCTTCCCGGCGCTGGCCGATCCCCTGCTGCTCGCTGCAGCGCGCAGCATCTCGCCGCAACTCGGCATGGTGGAACTGAGTGCCGCCTTGGACCTCGACGTGCTGCTGTCGGCCACCGGCATCACGGCCGTGATCGGCCTGCTGTTCTTCCTGGCCTGGGACCGCCTGCACCAGGCCCTGCACCGGCTGTACTGGCTCGACCGCTTCGGTCCGGCAGCCTTGTACGAGCATCTGCTGCAGGGCCTGTCGCGCGTGGCCGCCTGGCATACGCGGCGCCTGCAGGACGGCCGGCTGTCGTCCTATCTGCGCCTGACCCTGGCGGCGCTGCTGCTGATGGGGGCGTTTGCCTGGTGGGCGGGCGACAGCCGCCCGCTGATCCGCTGGGACTGGCCCGCGCAGGCCTGGGCCTGGGCGGTCGCCGCGCTGTTGATCGTGGCCGGCGCCGCTGCGGCGCTGCTGCTGCGTGACCGTCTGGCGGTGCTGATGGCGAGCGGCCTGGTCGGTTACGGCTCGGCCGTCTGGTTCCTGTTCGCCGGCGCACCCGATCTGGCGTTCACCCAGTTCATGGTGGAGACGGCGCTGGTGGTGGTGGCGGCAAGCGTGCTGCCGCGCTACGGGCCGGCGCCGTCCGGACCGCAGCCGTGGCGCTGGGCGAATGTCGCGCTGGCCGCCGCCGCCGGCATCGGCACCTTTCTGCTGCTGGCGCATCTGCAGGGCCTGCCGCCGAACGCCGAGCTGGCCGAATGGTTCGGCCGCACCAGCCTGCCCGAGGCGCATGGCCGCAACGTGGTCAACGTGATCATCGTCGATTTCCGCGCCCTCGATACCCTCGGCGAGATCGCGGTGGTGGCGCTCTCGCTGCTGGCGGCCTTGCCGCTGCTGGCCGGACTGAAAAGGCGGCGGGCAGCATGACGCCGCGTTCCTCGCTGCTGACGCAATCCGCGCGTCCGCTCTACTGGTTCCTGCTGGCGGCCGCGGTGTGGGTCCTGCTGCGCGGCCATAACGAACCCGGCGGCGGATTCATCGGCGGGCTGCTGGCGGTGGCAGGCAGCAGCCTGGTCGCCATCACCCTCGACGTCCGCGCCGCACGTCGCCTGCAGCCGCTGGCACCGCTGCCGCTGGCGATGAGCGGTGTCGCCCTGGCCTTGCTCGCCGGTCTTTTCGGCACCGCCGCCGGCCTGCCTTTCCTCACCCATCTATGGACGGAAGTCGGCGTGTCGACGGTGATGCTGTTCGACATCGGCGTGTTCTGCGCGGTGTGGGGGGCGCTGACCGGTTATATCTACGCCCTGCTCGACGATGGGGAGACGTCGCCGTGAGCCTGATCATGATGCTCGCCATCAGCCTGGTCGTAGCGGCCGGGGTGATGCTCGCGCTGTCGCGCGACCTGTTCCGCGTGATCGTCGGGCTGGCCGTGCTCGGCAGCGCGGCGAACCTGATCGTCTTCATGGCAGCCCGCCCCGGCACGCTCGTTCCGCCGCTGGTCGAAGCCGGCGCCGCGCAGCTGGCAGCCACTGCGGCCGACCCGCTGCCGCAGGCGCTGGTGCTGACGGCGATCGTCATCGGCTTCGCGCTGCTGTGCTTCGCGCTGGTCCTCGGCGCCTCGCTGGTGCGGCATAACGGCCACGACGACAGTGATCGACTGCAGGCTTCCGAGCCGGTCGCGAGCGATCCGTTGAAGCCGCCGCTGATGGAGGAATGATGCTGGTCCTCAGCCCGCTGCTGGTGCCCTTGCTCACCGCCCTGCTCACCGCCCTGCTGGCGCGCCAGCCTGTGTTGCGCCGGGGCGTGAGCCTGCTCGGCGCCGCGGCGCTGCTGGCGAGCGCCATCCTGCTGCTGCTCGAGGTCGCGCAGGGCGGGCGGCAGTCGGTGGCGCTCGGCAACTGGCCGCTGCCCTACGCGATCGAATTTGCCGCCGATGCCCTGAGCGCCGCGCTGGTGCTGCTTACCGCGATCGTCGGCGCGGGCGCGCTGCTGGCCACCCTGCGCTGGGGCGAGACGGCCGAAGCGGAAGCCGGCCTGCATCCGCTGCTGCACGGGCTGCTGGCGGCGACCGGGGCGGTGTTCCTCGCCGCGGACCTGTTCAATCTCTACGTCTGGTTCGAGCTGATGCCGATCAGCGTGCTCGGCTTGCTGGTGCTGGGGGGCAAGCGCCATCATGGCGAGGCGGCGTTCAAGTATTTCGCCGTCAGCATGCTCGGCACGCTGCTGATGCTGGGCGGCGTCGGCATGATCTACGGCGCCACCGGTCATCTTAACTTCGGCGCCCTGCGCGTTGCGAGCGCGCAGCCGGAGCTGGCGGGTGCCCTGCCAGCCTACCTGGGCCTGCTGGTGCTGGCGTTCCTGCTCAAGGCGGGCGCATTCCCGCTGTTCGCCTGGCTGCCGGCCAGCTACCACACCCTGCCGGCGCCGGTCCTGGCGCTGGTCGGCGGCCTGCTGACCAAGGTCGCCGCCTATGTCCTGCTGCGCCTGCTGGGCGACGTGTTCGTCGCCACGCCGGGCATCATGCTCGAGGCGCTCGGCTGGCTGGCGCTGGTGACCATGCTCAGCGGGGTACTCGGTGCCGCCTATCACTGGGATGTGCGGCGCATCCTCGCCTTCCACATCGTCAGCCAGATCGGCTACCTGCTGCTCGGCATCGCGCTGGCGACGCCGGCGGCGGCGGCAGCGACCGTCTATTTCCTGTTCCACAACATCCTGGTCAAGGCCAACCTGTTCCTCATCGCCGGCCTCATGTTCGCCGCCGCCGGTCACTACGACCTGCGCCGCATCGGCGGCCTGTATCCGGCGCGACCGCTGCTGGCGCTGCTGTTCCTGGTCAGCGCGTTCTCCCTGGTCGGGGTGCCGCCCACCACCGGTTTCTGGGGCAAGTTCATGCTGTTGCGCGAGGCCTTCGAGCAGGGTCGCTATGTCTGGGGGGGAACGGCCCTGGCGGTCGGACTGCTGACGCTGTACTCGATGAGCAAGATCTGGCTCGAGGGTTTCTGGAAGCCGCAACCGCACGACGGGCCGGCCGGGTCGACGCCTGCCGCACGCCCGTTGGCCGCGTATGCCGCAGTGATGCTGCTCTCGATGCTGATCCTGGCCATGGGTTTGTTCCCCGAACCCGTCATCCGTCATGTCGAGCACGCCACGGCGGGTTTCTGGAGCGGAGTCCTGAAATGAACCGATTGTCCGCGCTGATCCGGCTGGCTTTCAATTTCATGAAGGAAGCCTTCGTCTCCGGCGGCATCACCGCCCTGATCATCCTGCGCGGCGGCACGAGGCTTCAGCCGGGCTTCGTGCGCATGTCCTACGGTGACCTGGGCGAGACGGCGGCCGACTTCCTCGGCGCGCTGGTGAGCCTGACGCCCGGCACCACCACCGTCGATATCGACCTCGAGCGCCGTGAACTGCTGCTGCACGTGCTCGACGTCACGCGCGCGGAACAGACGCTGGCCTCGATCCGGCGCGATTTCGTGCTGCCCGTCCGCGCCCTGTTCGGAGGCAAGCCATGAGCCTGCTGACGCTGTTCGTGCTGATGGCGGGCGCCAGCGCACTGATGGGGTTCTACCGGCTGCTCGCCGGTCCCACCCATACCGACCGTGTCGTCGGCCTCGACATCCTGTTCTGCGTTGCCATCGTGCTGAGCCTGCTCGCAGCCTGGACCAGCGGACGCACCGTCTACCTCGACGTGGCCATCGGACTCGCCCTGGCAGGCTTCGTCGCGACGCTGGCCTGGGCCCGGCTGATCCAGCGGCAGGCAGCTCGCGAGCGGGAGACAGAGCCGTGACGGTGCTGCTCGGATGGGGAGTCTGCAGCCTGGCGATGCTGGTTCTGCTCATCGCCGCAGTCGGCATCCTGCGCCTGCCGGATGCCCTGTCGCGCCAGCATGCGGCAACCAAGGCAGGCACGCTCGCGGTATCGCTGTTCGCGGTTGGCCTCGCGCTGGCAGTGGGGGAGAGCGCCTGGATCTGGCGTCTGCTGGCGTTGGTCGCGATCCTGCTGACGACATTGCCGTTGGCCTCGCACGCCTTGGCACGCGCCGGGGTCGTCGAGCGGGAACGCTCGGAGAAGGCGGCGTCGCGCCTTCCCGGGGACTGACTCAACTGCGCAGGAAACCTTGGTGCGCAGCCTGGGTGACCGTGAGGGTCGCCGGGCGCATGGGCCGCTCGTCGGCGCCGGATGCTACTTTCCGCTCAACCCCAGTTTCTTCAGCTTGCGCCACAGCGAGACGCGGTCGATGCCGAGGATTCTCGCCGCTTCGGTGCGATTTCCCCGCGCCACCTGCAGCGCGTGCAGGATGTGCTCGCGCTCCTGGGCTTCCAGCGTGGTCGGCGTGGCGGTGCCCGCGGGCGCGAACACGCGCACGGTCAGGCGGCCCAGATGCTGTGGGAGGAAGTCGAGCGTCAGGGTGTCGCCCTCGGCCAGCGCGACGCCGCGCTCGATGAAGTTGGAAAGCTCGCGCACGTTGCCCGGATAGTCATACTCCATCAGGCGTTCCAGCGCGTCGGGCGCGATGTCTCGCACCGGGCGGTCCATGGTCGCCGCGAACTTGCGCAGCAGGTAGTACGCGAGCAGCGGAATGTCGCCGCGCCGCTCGCGCAGCGGCGGCAGCGAGACGGTGACGACGTTGAGCCGGTAATAGAGATCGACGCGCATCTGCCCGGCATCCACCGCCGCCTGCAGGTCGCGGTTGCTCGCCGCGATGACGCGCACGTCGACCTTGACTGGCTCGATGGCACCGACCCGCAGCACTTCGCGCTCCTGCAGCACGCGCAGCAGCTTGACCTGCACCGAGGGCGGCAGTTCGGCGACCTCGTCGAGAAACACGGTGCCGCCGTTCGCCGCTTCGATGAGGCCGACCTTTCTGGCCTGGGCGCCGGTGAACGCGCCTTTTTCGTGGCCGAAGAGTTCGCTCGCGGCGAGCTCTTCCGACAGCGCGCCGCAGTTGAACGCGATGAAGGGGCCGCCGGCGCGGCGGCTGCTGTGGTGGACGTAGCGGGCGAGCAACTCCTTGCCGGTGCCGGATTCGCCGTGGATGACCACGTTGCTATCGGTGCTGGCGAGCTTGCGCGCAGTCTCCAGCAGGCGCTGCATGCCCAGGTCCTGCGTGACGATGGTGTGCGGCTGCTGCAGGAGTTCGACCTGCATGCGTAGCTCGCTGTTCTCGCGCTTGACCTGGCGCAACTCGAGCGCGCTCTTCACCACTTCGCGCGCCTCAGCGAGGCGGAACGGCTTGGCGAGGTAGTGGAAGGCGCCCGCCTTCATGGCCTCCACCGCGGAGTCGAGGGTGGCGTGGCCGGTGATCACCACGACGGGAACGTCGGGATGTTTCTCGCGGACCTGGCGCAGCACGTCCATACCGTCGACTTTGGGCATCTTGAGATCGGTGAGCACGAGGTCGAACGGCTCCCGCGCCAGTGCGGCGAGTCCCTCGGCGCCGTCCAGGCAGGCGGTGACGCGATGGCCCGCGCGCTTCAGCACGTGGCTGAGATTGGCGAGCGCGATGGCCTCGTCGTCGATCAGCAGGATGTGGGCGTCGCTCATTCGGCCTCCTCGGCAATCGGCAGCCAGATTGAGAAGCGCGCGCCGGCGCCAAGTGCGGACTCGACGACGGCGCAGCCTTGATGCTCGCCGACGATTTCCTCGACCAGATAAAGGCCGAGCCCGGTGCCTTCGCCGCCGCTCTTGGTCGTCACGAAGGGATCGAAAAGATGCTCGCGCACCGCCTCGGCGATGCCCGGGCCGTCGTCGGTGACCTCGATCAGCAGCGCGCGCGGGCTCTGGGCGAGGATGGTCGGGTCGCCGACGACCATGCCGGCGCGCGGCGCGTCGGCATCCCAGCGGTCGATGCGCGCCGTCAGGTCGATGCGGTGCGCGCCGGCGTCGGCGGCGTTCTTGATCAGGTTGATGAACACCTGCTGCATGCGCTCGCGGTCGAGCGCGACGGCGAGCCCTTCGGGCGCGTCGACGCACACCGACACTGCGGCGGGCAGCTGCCGGTTGACCAGATCCAGCGAGGATTCGATGAGTTCGCCGACGTCCACCTGCGGCAGGCGGCGACGCGGCTGGCGCACGGTGTCGAGCAGGCGCCGCACGATGCGGCGGGCGCGTTCCGTTTCATTGTCAATCTGCGCCAGCCACTGGTTGCGCACATCGGGCTCGGCGTCGCAGCCTTCTTCGATCAGCAGCTGAGCCGAGGTCGAGATGTTGGACAGCGGATTGTTCAGCTCGTGCGCGACGCCGGACACCAGCACGCCCAGCGCCGCGGCCTTCTCGTTGCGCCGGATCAGGTCCTGCTGGGCGCGCAGGCGCTTGAACATGCGGTTGAACGCGGCGACGAAGGAGCGGATTTCGCGGTCCTGGGAGGGCAGCGGCAGTTCGCGTGCGCGGCCCTCGTCGATGGCGTTGAGGCCGCGCTCCAGTTCGCGCAGGGGGCGCAGTACGCTGCGCAGCAGATACAAGCCGCCGGCGAGTTCGAACAGGATCACCACCACCAGCGCGAGCAGCATCAGGTTGCGGGTGTCGTCGGTCGCCTCGGTCAGCAGCGAGCGCTCGGTGAGCAGCAGTTCGCGCGTGGTCTCGTAGAGCACGTGGCCCTCGCGGCGGATGGCTTCGCGCGCGGCGGCCTGGCGCGCCGGCGCCAGCCCCGGGTAGGCCAGCACCGCGGCCTCGTATTCGTCGAGGCGGCGCTCGAGTTCGGCCACACCATCGCGGCCGGCGATGTCGACGAAGATCGGACGGTGCTCGGCCAGCAGCCTGCGCGCCTCGTCGGCCTCGAGCCGGAAGTGTTCGAGGCCGTCGATGGCCTGGTAGAGGAACAGATTCTTCTCGTCCTGGCGCATTTCCAGCGCAGCGCGCCGCAGGTCAGCCACCGCCCGCCCGGCATCGATCTGGGTGTTAAGCGAGTCGAGGTCGGAGAAGACGACTGCGGCAAAGCCAAGCAGCGTGAGCTTGGAGAAGCCGTAGGCGCGGAGAATTTTCTTGCGCACGGGACGGGAGCCTCACTGGGTGGTGCGTTGCATGTTACAACGTGTTGCACGATCCCGTGCAACACAACGCAACGAATAGTGTTGCACAGACAGGCAACAGTTGTATAAGTAATTGAATAAAAATGAACAAAGTTTGATGGAACGAATGCTGCTTGAGGACGCGCACCCTCACGCAAACGGAGTTCATGATGAAACTGTCCGCCAACATCCAGCGCATCCTCAACGCCCTCGCCTACGCTCACGCCGGGGACTATCTAAACCGCACCCAGAAGGATGCCGTGCTCGGCAGCCGGCCGCGGGTGGCGAGCGCCCATGAGTTCGTCGCGCCGGCCGCGACGCCGGACCGCACGCACGTGGCGCTCTATCTGGGCAGCGAGCTGCCTGAAGAACTGATGCAGTACGTCCTGCGGACCTGTGCGCGCATGCAGTACGGCCTCACCGTGCTGGCCCTGCAGGGACAGAAAGAGGCCGAGGCGCTGCTCGACGGCCACCGCGATGCCCTGGCCGAGGCCGGCATCTCGCCGCGCCTGGTGCGGCTGGCTGGCGAGCCGACCCGCGCGCTGACCCAGGCGCTGCGCCGCCGCCCGGAAATCGCCTTCCTGGTCTGCAACGAAGCGGGCTACCTCGGCCGTGGCCTGCTGAACGGCACCCACCACGGCCTGCCGGTGCCGGTGGTGCTGGTCAGCCGGAACGGTGCGGCGGCCGAGGCCGCCAGTGCTGACCGCGTGCGCGGCGTCGCCTGAGGAGGCGCATCATGTCGTCCGCCCATCTGTCCGCCATGGAGGCCGGGGTCCCGCGCAGCGCCCTGACCCGGTTCTTCCCCTTCCTGCGCTGGTTTCCGCTGCGCGGCGATGCCCTGCGCGGCGACGTCGTCGCCGGCGTCAGCGTCGCGCTGATCCTGATTCCCCAAAGCATGGCCTACGCCACGCTCGCCGGTCTGCCGGTCGTGTACGGGCTGTATGCCTCGTTCCTGCCGGTGATGGTCGCCTCGATGTGGGGAGCGTCGCGCTTCCTCCACACCGGTCCGGTCGCGCTGCTTTCGCTGATGTCCGCCGCGGCGATCGAACCCCTGGCCACGCGCGGCAGCGAGGAGTTCATCGCGCTGTCAATGACGCTTGCGCTGATGGTCGGCGTGCTGCGCTTGGCGCTTGGCGCGTTCCGCATGGGCGTGCTCATCAATCTCGCCTCGCATCCGGTCATCAACGGCTTTACCAACGCCGCTGCGCTCATCATCGGACTGTCGCTGCTGAACACCTTCATCAACGTGCCGATGCCGCGTTCCGACATGTTCCTGCGTGACCTCTGGCACGTGTTCGAGCAGCTTCCGCTGGCGCACGTCCCGACGGTCGCCTTTGGGCTCGGCACCCTCCTGCTGCTGTCGCTGATGAAGCGGTATACGCCGAGGATTCCGGGGGTGCTCGCGGTCGTCGTGCTCGGCACGCTGCTCTCCTACGCCATCGGCTTCGAAAAAACCGCGATCGTCGCCCCCGCCCAGATCGAGGATGGGGCGGCGCGTGCGAGCTTCGAGCGTGTCGCCGCGCTCGAGGCCGAACTCGCTCGGGTGAAGAGCGAGCAGGCCGAGGCGCGCAAGCGCCTGGCCGCGCTGGGGGAGGCGGAGCACGACTACGCCCTCGACGCGGGCCTGCTGCGCCTCGGCGGCGAGGAGCAGAGCCTGAAGAAACAGCTCTACGGCCTCAAGGTCGAGGTCTACCGCCACGCCCTCGCGCCGTTCCGGACCACGGACGGCAACACCGTCTACCGCGCGGCCGAGCAGACCGTGCTGCGGCCGGCGTGGCGCTTCGTCGCCGCCAAGGACGGCCAGTTCAAGCTTTCGGGGGGCGGCCAGGTCGTTGGCGACATCCCCGCCGGATTGCCCGCCTTCGCGCTGCCGCAAATGGACCTGGGCGTGATGGGCGGGCTCCTCGGCACCGCCTTCATCATGGCCCTGATCGGCTTCATGGAAGCGACCTCGATCTCCCGCGCCCTCGCCGCGCAGAGCCGCGAAAGGCTCGACTCCAACCAGGAACTGATCGGCCAGGGGCTCGCCAACATCGTCGGCAGCTTCTTCCAGTCGTACACCGTCTCGGGGTCCTTCTCGCGGTCGGCGGTCGCCGCCAAGTCCGGCGCGCGCACCGGCTTCTACGCCATCATCAGCGCGGTCGGCGTCGTCCTCACCATGCTCTTCCTCACCGACGCCTTCTACCACCTGCCGCAGCCGGTGCTCGCCGCCATCGTGATGAGCGCGGTGTTTGCTCTGATCGATTTCAAGACCCTGCGCCACGCGTGGAACGTGCGTCGGAGCGACGGCGTCGTCGGCGCGCTGACCTTCGTCGCCACCCTGTGGATGGCACCCCAGCTCGCCAGCGGCGTGCTGGTCGGCGTCGTGCTCACGGTGCTGGTCTTCCTCCACGGGGTCATGCAGCCGCGCAGCGAGATCCTCGGCAAGACCCGCGATGGCTCGCTCGCCGGCGCGATCAGCCATGACCTGCCGCCGATCAGCGAGCACTACGTTGCGCTGCGCTTCGATGCCTCGCTGGTGTTCATCAACTCGGCCTACTTCGAGGAGGCGGTGATGAAGGCGCTCGCGCAGTTCCCCAGAGCCAGGGCGGTCCTCGTCATCGGCGACGGCATCAACCGCATCGACGCCACCGGCGAGGAGAAGCTGCGCGCCCTAACCCGTGACCTCAAGTCGGCCGGCGTCACGCTGATGTTCTCCGGGCTGAAGAAGCAGGTGCGCGAAGCGCTCGTGCGTGCCGGCCTGGACGAGGCTGTCGGCGCGGAGAACCTGTTCCCGGGCAGGGATCTGGCGCTGGCCGCCTTGGCGCGGCGCTACGATCTGCGGCCGGCTTGAGGGGGACGGCGCGGGCGCCAGGGCCGGGATGAGTCGCCCCGTCAGGCCTTCTTCGCGCGCCGCGTGGTGCCCGCGGCCTTCGGTCCGATGTTTGGGCTCGCCGCGGGAGTCCGAAGATGCGGCTGCGATTCCTGCCAGATGCGGGCGCCGTCCTTGAGGAGAAAATCCAGGAACATGCGCGTCGTCGCCGACAGCTTCTTGCCCTTCATGTGCACCGCGTACCACTGCCGCATCAGGGGAAAGTGTTCGACGTCGAGCACGGCGATGAGGCCGGCGTTGAGTTCCAGGCGCAGGTTGTGCATCGACAGCACCGAAATCCCGAGCCCAGCCATGACCGCCTGCTTGATCGCCTCGCTGCTGCCCAGTTCCATGTAGGGCCGGATGGTGAGGCCGTGCTCGGCGAACAGGCGGGCGCGCGCCGCCCGCGTGCCGGAACCGGGTTCGCGCGCAAGGAAGCGTTCCTCCACCAGGCGCGCCAGCGGAATCCGCTTTTTCCCAACCAGCGGGTGGTCGGGCGGCGCCACCACCACCATGGGGTTGTCGAGGAAATAGGCGGCTTCGAGTTCGAGGTTCTCGGGCAGGGTGCCCATGATCACCAGGTCGTCCTCGTTGTTCACCAGTCGCTCCACCACCCGTGTCTGGTTGGTGACGGTCAGCCGCGGTTCCACCGCCGGATGGTCGCGCAGGAAAGCGCCGAGCAGGTGCGGCATGAAATATTTCGAAGTGGTGATGGCGGCGAGGTTGAGCGGTCCGCGCACGCCTTCCTCCAGCCCGCTCATGTCCTCGTCCAGCACGCGCAGGCGCTCGAGCACGTCGCCGCAGGCCTCGAACAACTCCTTTCCGGCGTCGGTCAGAAAGAGCTTCTTGCCCATCTGCTCGACCAGCGGCATGCCGACGCTTTCCTCCAGGCGCTTGACCTGGATCGAGACCGCCGGCTGCGTCAGATGAAGTTCTTCGGCGGCCCGGGTGAAGCTCATGTGTCGCCCCAGGCTGTGGAAAATGCGCATCTGGTGGAGCGTGACGTGACGCAACTTCATTCATAAACTCCTTCTAATGGAATCCATGCAAACAATTAACTTTAATTGAATACGCGGCGTATTTATAGTGCGGACGTCGGCCCCACCGACCGCACGCGCGGCGATTCGCGACAAGGAGACTGGCATGGATCGACAAGGACTTTCCCCGGCCTGGCGGGTGCAGCAGCAGCCCCCTTTGCTCAGCCGTCGTTTCGAATTTTCCAGTTACGCCGAGACCCGCAGGTTTCTCGACGGGCTGGCGGTGCTCTCGGAACGCCAGGGCTATTACCCCGACCTGAATTTCGGCAAGAACCATGTCAACGTCAGCATCGCTGCCCGCGATGAAAGCCTGGACGATTCCGAATTCGGCTTCGCCAGCCAGGCGGATGAATTGGCTGGCAAGGTGGCGTGATGCGATGCGCCGAGCGGTGGCTCGCCGCGAATCCGGGCACGCCGTCGTCATGATGGCGACGGAGGATCCGGCGCCCAAGCCGGGCCAGGCGTCTGGCCCGGCGGAAGGCCGCATCCGACGCCTGCTCAGGGCGCCGTGGAGGAGGCGGGTTTCCGCCGATGATCTGTTCCCGCCGGCGCTGCTGGCGTTCTTTCCGGCGCTGTTGCCGCCGCCGCTGGAGAACCTGGTATGGGCATTGCTGATCGTGCTGGGAATCGCGATTGGGCTACGTCTCTGCCTGGGGGGCGGGGACAGCTGACGCCGCGTTGATCAGCTGCCGGTCAGTTCCAGCTTGCGTGTCGCCCAGTTCAGCACCGCCGTGCGCAGGTGCATCTTGCGGGCCAGGGCGGGAAATTCACTGCGGATCACCTCGGCGGTGAATTCGGTGGCGAAGTGCGCCTTGAGTTCGGCGCGCGCGCGGTCCATGCCGATTTCCTGATAGGGCGACGAGGCCAGCACCAGGAAGCCGTCATCGGGTATGCGTCCAGTCTGCATGTTGTTGAGGATGATGCTTGCCGCCTTGCGGATCGGGTCATCCAGATTGGGGCTGTAGGGCCCGATGATCAGCGCGAGGTTGGGGGTATGCAGGAAATCGAAGCCCCGGCCGATGCAGATCATCCACTCGCGGTGCTCGATGTCGAGGGCGCGATGCAGTCCCCGCACGTGGGCGATGTGGGCGAGATTGCCGCTGAGCAGGGGCAGCAGATCCTCGCGCATTTGCGCCGACATGTCGGGATACAGGCCGATCAGACGATGGCGCAGGGTCTCGTCCTGGCCGGGCGAAAGCTCCGCCAGATTCAGCATCGTGCCGTCGCGGCCGTGCAGGACCAGGGCGTCTTCGTCGGTCTCGAAGCCGCACAGGATGGGGTAAACGGTGCCGTGGCCCTTGCCGAACATGAATTCCATCTGCTCGCGGATTGCGTGGGTGTGGGCAATCGCCGCCTCGGTGTCGTAGTTGAAGCCTGCGCACCCGCGATGCGGATCGCCTTTTGAAAAGTGGTAGGTGATCAGGGCCAGGACCTGGCGCGCGGCCCCGGCGATTTCGCTGACATGGTGAGCGAGCGTCTCGTTGAGGTGCGGCCAGCCGAGGTCGAATTGGCCGCCGAGGTTGCGGAACGGCTGGATGATGCCGGGCGGGGTGCGGGTGGCCACCGGAATGTTGATGCGGCCATCCATGCATTTCAGCGCGACGATGTCGGTGGGATGGGCGGCAAGGTAGCGTTTGCGCGCGAGATAGCTTTCCGGATCGGAAAAATCGGCGGCGTAGCGCTTGGAAAGATCGAACAGCCAGTCGATGCGTTCCTGGATGGGCTTGCTGTGAATGTCCATGATTTCTTCGCGGAGGGGTGCGCGAACGATGCCGGGTAACGCCGGCGGCGTCAATCTCAGGAAAGGCTGCTGCAAGCTTGCGGCCCGCTGACGGGGCGCGAAGGAAGCGCTGTCGCGCGGCGACGACGCCGCCGATTGGCATCCCCGGCGGCAAACCGGCTGTCTGGGAATCGCTGCCGGGCTACGGGTTAAACCGGCACCTTGCGTGTCGCCTGAAGAGAGGGGCCGATCCGGTTCACTGCGACTTGGCGGCGGGCGCTGCCGTCACCCAGTCGGGCAGTTCGCGCGATCCCGCATGCTCGATGATGTACTGCTGGATCAGCCTGCGGACCGCTTGTGACGGGGTGAGGTCCTGCTGGGCGCAGATCTCCTCGAAGAGCTGTTTTTTCCTGGGATCGATCAGGATCGTCAGTCTGGCGGTGCGGTTTTCCATGGAATGCCTGGGTGGATTTGTTATGTGCGTTGGATGATAACTGGATTACCATTCAAATACCATGTAGCATGGCTGCTCGTTGAATGGCCAGGCCTCCTCTGCAGTTTCCGAACGAGCGGGGGCGAGGCCCGTTTCACCCGCAGACAGGCTTCACTCTACTTAAATGCCAGGTATCCCAGACATGCAGAAAATCCACACCTATCTGAAAGGCCGGGGTGAGCAGCTCGACGCCGATATCGCGGCAGCGACGCGAATTCCGCTGGAAGAGGTGCGCCTTTATCTCGCTGAGTTGTCGAAACGGGGGGACATCATCGCGTGTCACTCCACGCGATACGTCAAGGGCAAGAAAATTGAAGGGATGTTGTACCGCATCGCCGGCTATATCCCGGCTCCCAGCCCCGGCAGGAAACCCAAGGCCAAGGCGTAGCGGAGCTCACGCCGGCGCGTTCTTCCTGTTCTGGCTGACGGCGGCGAGAATGCCCTGCAGCAGGGCAATCGGGGTGGGCGGACAGCCCGGCACTTCCACGTCGACCGGGATGACGTTGGAAATCCTTCCGCACGACGCGTAGCTCTCGCCGAACATGCCGCCGGTGCAGCCGCAGTCGCCCATGGCGACCACCCACTTGGGTTCCGGGGTGGCTTCAAATGTGCGCTTCAGCGCGACTTCCAGATTGCGCGAGACCGGGCCGGTGACCAGCAGCAGGTCGGCATGGCGCGGACTCGCCACGAACTTCACGCCGATGCCCTCGATGTTGTAGTGCGGCCCGTTGATGGCGTGGATTTCCAGTTCGCAGCCATTGCAGGAGCCGGCGTCGACGTGGCGGATCGCCACCGCCTGGCCGAACACCTTGAGGATTTCCGCGTGCAGGTCCTGCTCGCGCGTGCGCAGCGAGAGGTCGGCGGCAGGCGCCGGCTCGGAGACGATGCCGGTCTTGAAGATCTTCTGCAGGATGAGGTGGGTCGCCATCTTATAGATCCGCTCCGCTGTAGGAGAGGTTGAACGATTTGTTGATCAGCGGGAAGTCGGGAACGATGTTGCCGAGGATGCCGATTTCCAGCAGCGGCCAGTTCTGCCACGAGGGATCGTGCGGATGCACGCGGTCAAGTCGGCCGTCGGCGCCGATGCGCACCGCCACCACCACTTCGCCGCGCCAGCCTTCCACCCAGCCGAGCCCTTCGCACACGTCGTGAACGGGATTGAGTGGGGTGTGGAGGGCCCCCGCCGGCAGGCGCGCGAGGAGGTCGCGGATCAGCCGCAGCGATTCGTGGATTTCAGCGAAGCGCACTTCGGCACGCGCCAGCACGTCGCCGCGGCGCTGCGTCGCCATGCTGACGTCGAGCTGGTCGTAGGGCGCCTGCGGGAACTGGGCGCGGGCATCCCAGGCCTGCGCGCTGGCGCGGCCGGCCAGACCGGTGAGGCCCAGCCTTGCCGCCAGGTCAGGTTTGCAGACCCCGGTGTTGGCGAAGCGGTCCTGCAGCGTGGCGTGATCGTCGTAGATGGCCTTGAGCGACCGCACTTCCGCTTCGATGCGGTCGGCCTCTCGAGCGAGTTCCGCGATGCCGCTGTCGGCGATGTCTTTCGCCACGCCGCCCGGAACGATGCAATCGAACAAATAGCGGTGGCCGAACAGCCTGGCGGTCAACCGCAGCCAGTCCTCCTTCAGCCGCCAGAACTGCATGAAGCCGAAGGCGAGCGCGACGTCGTTGCCGAGGTAGCCGAGGTCGCCGAGGTGATTGGCGATGCGCTCGATTTCGAGGAACAGCGCGCGCAGCCACACGGCGCGCTCGGGCACCGGGCTGGCGGTGGCCGATTCCACCGCCATGCAGTAGGCCCAGGCGTAGGCACTATGCGAGTCGCCGGAGACGCGCCCGGCGAGTCGGGCGCCGGTGGCGAGATCCATGCCTTCGAAGCGTTTTTCCGTGCCCTTGTGGGTGTAGCCGAGGCGCTGTTCCAGCCTGAGGACGCGCTCGCCGATGATGGAGAAGCGGAAGTGCCCCGGCTCGATGGTGCCGGCGTGGATCGGGCCGACCGGGATCTCGTGCACGCCCTCGCCCTCGACGCGGATGAAGGGGTAGGCGTCGGTGTCGTGGGTGGCGGGCTGGCTGGCATCGAAGTCCTTGCGCAGCGGGAAGACGTTGGCTGGCCAGGCGCCATGGCGCAGCCATTTGCGGTCATCGATCGCATCCGCAGCGCGGATTCCCAGCAGATCGAACGCTGCACGCTGCATGCGGTCGGCCTGCGGAAAGATGTGCGCAAGGTCAGGGTGGCTTGGATTGTCCGCCGGCAAGGCCTTGCTCACCCAGGCAAGCCCCAGGCTGGTGAGCAGCGCGACGTGAAGGCCGAAGCCGCCTCCCAGGTGGCGGTCATCCGTCCCCCATAGCGCGATGAGTTGCCCGCCTTCTTCCTTGACTGCGCGGGTCAGGGCGAGCAGTTGTCCAGGCTCCATGCGCCCGCGCCAGATGTGCTTGCCGAGCGGTTTGATGTTCCAGTCGTGGTCGCCGATCTTCATGTCAGCCTCCCAGAAGGTGCGCGGCCTGCTTGTACCAGGCAGCGAGATACGGCGGGATGAACAGGCCCAGCATCAGCACCAGGCCGAGATGCAGGAACACCGGCGCCAGGGCGGGCTGGTAGGGCAGTTTCGGCAGTTCGGTTTCGCCGAACACCATCGGCTGCACCTTGCCGAAGATCGAGGCGAAGGCGACGCCCAGCGCCAGCAGCAGGAAGGGTGTGGCCCAGGGGTGTTCGTGCATGGCGGTGGTGATGATGAGGAATTCGCTGGCGAACACGCCGAACGGCGGCACGCCGAGGATGGCGACGGTGCCGAGCATCAGCCCCCAGCCGATGGTGGGGTTGGTCTTGATCAGTCCGCGGATGTTGGCCATCAGTTGCGTGCCGGCCTTCTGCGTGGCGTGGCCGACGGCGAAGAAAATGGCCGACTTGGTCAGCGAATGCATGGTCATGTGCAGCAGCGCAGCGAAGTTCGCCACCGCGCCACCCATGCCGAAGGCGAAGGTGATGAGGCCCATGTGCTCGATCGAGGAATAGGCGAACATCCGCTTCACATCGGTCTGGCGCTTGATCAGGAAGGCGGCCAGCACCACCGACAGCAGGCCGAAGCCCATCATCAGGTTGCCCGCCATGTCGTTGCCCAGCGCGCCGTCGACCAGCACCTTGGAGCGCATCACCGCGTACAGCGCCACGTTGAGCAGCAGGCCGGAGAGCACCGCGGACACCGGCGTCGGGCCTTCGGCGTGGGCGTCCGGCAGCCAGCTGTGCAGCGGGGCGAGGCCGACCTTGGTGCCGTAGCCGACCAGCAGGAAAACGAACGCCAGCGACAGCACCGTGGGCTCCAGCTGCGCCTTGACGCCGTTGAGGTGGGTCCACAGCAGCGCGGTGCCGCCCGAGCCGAGAAGCTTCTCCGCAGCGAAGTAGAGCAGGATGGTGCCGAACAGCGCCAGCGCGATGCCGACGCCGCACAGGATGAAATACTTCCACGCCGCTTCCAGCGAAGCCGGGGTGCGGTAGAGCGACACCAAAAGCACGGTGGCGAGCGTTGCCGCTTCCATCGCCACCCACAGGATGCCCATGTTGTTGGTGGTGAGCGCCAGCAGCATGGCGGCGATGAAGATCTGATAGCTGCTGTGGTAGAGGCGCAGGCGCTTGTCGTTGAGCTTGCCGTGCTCCGCCTCGATGCGCATGTAGGGCCGCGAGAACAGGGCGGTGGTGAAGGCGACGAAGGCGGTCAGCGCGACCAGGAAGACGTTGAACGAGTCGATGAAGAACCAGCCGTTGCCCACCATCATCGGTCCGTCGACGATGATGCGGTTGGTCAGGAACGCGGCTGCCAGCAGCGTTGCCAGACTGAACAGTGCATTGATCTCGGGCGCATGGCGTCGGCAGCCCCACAGCGCCAGGAAGGTGCCGCCCGTCAGCGGAATGCCGAGTAGCCAGTAGATTTCCATCTCAGCGTTCTTTCAGTTTTTCCATGTGCTTCAGGTCCAGCGAATCGAAGGTCTCGCGAATCTGGAAGAAGAAGATGCCCATCACCAGCACGCCGACCAGCACGTCCAGCGCCACGCCCAGCTCCACTACCAGCGGCATGCCGTAGGTGGCGCTGGTGGCGGCGAAGAACAGGCTGTTCTCGATCGCCAGGAAGCCGATCACCTGGGGGATCGCCTTGCTGCGCGTGATCATCATGAGGAAGGCGAGCAGCACGCAGGCCAGCGCGATGCCCAGCGTCGACCGCATCACCGTGCCGGACAGTTCCGAGATCGGCTGCGCCAGGTTGAAGGCAAAGATCACCAGCACGATGCCGATCAGCATGGTGGTGGGGATGTTGATCATCGGCTCCACATCCCGGTCCATGTCGAGTTTTCTCACGAGGCGAAAGAAGAACCAGGGCATGGCGATCACCTTGAGTACCAGGGTGAGTGCCGCCGAGTAATACAGGTGATGCTGGCCAGTGGACCAGCCGACCAGCGCCGCGGACGTCGCCAGCGCCGCGCCCTGCCAGGCGAACAGGGTGATCAGCCCGGCGATGCGGCGCTGCGACAGCATGGCGAAGGAAATCAGCAGCAGCAAGGCGGCCAGAAAATTGACGATCTGAAGATGGTAGGTCACGCTCATGTCACACCTCCAGCATGAAATGGATCAGCATGCCGAGCACCGCCAGGAGGAAGGCGGTGCCGAGGAACTCGGGTGCGCGGAACAGCCGCACCTTGGCCGAAATCGTTTCGAGGAAGGCCAGCACGGCACCGCCTGCCAGCAGTTTCGCGACCATGGCCACAAGCGCCAGCGGCAGCATGCCGAGTTCCCCCTGCTCGGCGATGCCCCAGGGCAGGAACAGCGCGATGCCGAGCGCCGAATAGGTGAACAGCTTCAGCGCCACCGCCCACTCGATCAGCGCCAGATGGCGCGCCGAATATTCGAGGATCATCGCCTCGTGGATCATCGTCAGTTCGAGGTGCGTGGTTGGATTGTCCACCGGAATGCGTGCGTTTTCCGCCACCGAGATCATCCAGAACGCCACCGCCGCGAACGCCAGGCTGGGATAGAGGGCGAACTCCCGATGCGCCAGGGTCTCGACGATCACCGGCAGTTCGGTCGACTGCGAGATCAGGCTGGCGGTGAAGAACACCATCAGCAGCGCCGGCTCGGCGAGGAAGGACACCAGCATCTCGCGGCGCGCGCCGAGGGTGCCGAAGGAGGTCCCGATGTCCATCGCCGCCAGCGCCAGGAACACCCGCGCCAGCGCGAAGATGCCCACCAGCGCGATGACGTCGGCCGCCGGCGAGAACGGCAGGTCGTTGGCGAGCGTCGGCACGATGCCCGCCGCCAGCGCCATGCAGGCGAAGATCATGTAGGGCGCGAAGCGGAACAGGGGGCTGGCGTGGTGCGCGATCACCGCGTCCTTGTGGAACAGCTTCCTCAGCGTGCGATACGGCTGGGTGATCGGCGGCGCGCTGCGCCCCTGCAGCCAGGCGCGGCACTGGTTGACCCAGCCCATCAGCAGCGGCGCCAGCAGGATGGC